>MWVV01000206.1_pt1 | contig 21369 bp, 17 predicted proteins | sample 1047281 | NCBI WGS metagenome assembly MWVV01 (sample SAMN06349986, study PRJNA376086) | soil metagenome | isolation source: PT-2 sample Antarctic (ecotone) soil | place: Antarctica | collected 2015-01-13 | reverse complement strand
CGCTCTTTTCTTCTCCCATTTTCTCTTTCTCCTCATCCCGCCTTTCCGGTCGCATATGCGGAAACAAAATCACATCACGAATTGAATGCCGATTCGTCAAAAGCATCACCAATCTGTCAATCCCGATTCCGATTCCGGCGGCGGGCGGCATCCCGTAACTCAAAGCGCGGATGTAATCTTCGTCCATTATCATTGCTTCGTCGTCACCTGTTTCCCTTTCTTTCATTTGGTCACGGAAACGCTCGTATTGTTCCTGCGGGTCGTTGAGTTCCGAAAAACCGTTGGCGCATTCCATCCCGTTGATAAACAATTCAAACCGCTCGGCAATGTTCGGATTCTCCGGCGACGCTTTTGATAAAGGCGAGATTGATTTCGGGTAATCAATGATGAAGGTCGGTTGCATTATTGTTTTACCTGTTTCTTTAATAATCGTCCCCAATATGTTTTCAGCATAATTCTCAAAAGATTTTTCAATAATGTAAGCCTTTTTCCGTTCATCACTTTCTTCTGAAATTATATTTCTAACTATAAATTCAAACTCACTTTCCGTAATCCCATTTTCCTTAGCGATATTTTTATCAGGTTCAGAATCACTGAATATTTCTGCAATTTTCCACAATCTGTTCTTGTTATCTTTTACAAATTCTTCCTGTTTTTCAAAAGAGTTTTTTAATAGTTCTTGGTCTGAAGTTATTGAAGTAAAACCTGCAACAACTCCAGCTTTCATTTTCCCTAAATCTGTCAGAAGTAACGCGGCATTAAGTTGGCGCAACTTAGCTAAATTCTCAAAGAAGATTTCATCTAACATCGGAAATCCGCTATATTTCAAAATTGCTTGCTTCATTGTCAATCTTTCAAACTTTGAAAAATCAATATCATTCTCGCCGTATTTCACCTGCAAACTTCCGCCCGTCGCTTTCTTTACAGCTTCTTGAATCATTTCTTCGGCGAATTTCATCATCCCGTTCACGTCCATATACGCGCAATAAAATTCGAGCATCGTGAATTCGGGGCTGTGTTTGTGCGACAAGCCTTCGTTGCGGAAATTGCGGTTTAATTCATAAACCTTTTCAAAACCGCCGACCATCAGGCGTTTGAGATAAAGTTCGGGCGCGATTCGTGCGTAAAGTTTGATGTCGAGCGCGTTGTGATAAGTTTCAAAAGGTTCTGCCGCCGCGCCCGTCGCTTTCGGCGTGAGTATCGGCGTTTCGACTTCGACGAATCCGTTGTCGTCCAAAAACCGGCGCATTCCGCTGATTAATTTGGCGCGGCGTTCAAAAACTTCGCGCGTCGTCAAACCTTCGTGTTCGACTTGCAGGCTCGACGCGATTAAATCGGCATAGCGAAAACGCCTTTGAAGCTCGGGGTCGGCGATGCCGTGCATTTTGTCAGGCATCGGCAGCATCGACTTGGCTAAAAACTGAATTGTTTCGACGTGAACGCTCAACTCCCCTGTTTTCGTAACAAATAAATATCCTTCGACGCCGATAAAATCGCCGTGATCAAGCAAATTGAAGATTTCCCAAGCCTTTCCTTCTTCATCAATAATTTTTCCGGTGTCGTTATTTATTGCTTTCGCATCTTGCCTGCGAACATAAATTTGCAAACGCTCAACGCCGTCCGACAAATGGACAAACGCCGCTTTTCCCATCACGCGCGGAGGAACGGCAAGGCGTCCCGCAACGCGCACACGCAAGCTGTTTAACTCGATGTTTGCCGCGTCGCGTTGTTCATCGAGAGGTTTTTCATTTTCGGCTAAATGCGGAATGTGTTTGTCTTTAATTAATCCAGCAAACGCGACAACGCGTGTAATCGTGTCTTCTTCGCCCGTGACATTTGAGCGTTCAAACTTATTCGGATAAACATTGCCGATTATATCTCGCAGTTTTTCGAGATGTTCACGCCGAGCTTCAGTCTGGTCGTTCGGTTCAATAATTTCGTCAAATTCAGGAATATTCATATTTAAAAATTCACGCACCGATTCAACTTGGTATTTCCTGGCTTCTTCTTGCGGACTTGCACAAATGATAGCCTCTGATGATAGCATTATCAACAACATCCTTTATCTTTTCTCTTAAGCTATTAATTTGTGATAATTTTTTAGAATGAGTTTTCCGGCACAAACAAAAACAGAACTTTCCCGCCTTAAAGATGAAATCAGAGGCGGCGCGAAAATTATCTCACTGAGTGGTTTAACGTCAATCGCTTCAAAAGCTTACATTCTCACCCAACTGCAAGCGGAAACAAATAAAACCTTCGTCATAGTAACCGATTCAAACAAGGAAATTGAAACTTGGGAATGCGACTTGGAGTTTTGGCAAAACTCAATCCAAAATCCAAAATCCAAAATCCAAAATCCAAATGGCTCTCAGCTTCTTGTTTTGCCTTCGAGCGAATCGGACGTTTACGCAGGTGTTTCGCCGCACGCCGAAACTTTGGAGCGTCGTGCGCTGACGCTCTGGACTTTAGCCAATTCAAAACCAAATTTTGTCGTAACCTCTGCGAAATCCTTGATTACGCGAACAGTCTCGCCAGATAAAATAAAAAATCTCGGTGCAATCCTGAAACGCGACGAAGATTTTGCTCCTGAAAATTTGATTGAAAAACTCGTTTCGAGCGGGTTTGTGCGTGAAGAGCCTTTGAAAAACATTGGCGAATTCAGCGTGCGCGGCGGAATTGTTGACGTGTGGTCGCCGTCGGCGGAAATGCCGGTGCGAATCGAGTTTTTTGGCGATACGGTGGATTCGATTCGAGAATTTGACGCGGAAACGCAGCTTTCAACCAATCAGCTAAAGGAAACTTCGATTGCCCCGATGCGCGAATTTTCCGCAACCGCGCAGGATTTTAAGGATTGGGCTTTTTTTGCGAGAGAGAGATTTACTGACGAAAAATTTGCGCGTGCCGTGCTTGACAGAACGCAATTTGCCGACGAAGGCGAAAGTTTTTCAGGCTGGGAATTTATGTTTCCGCTCATCAGCCCGCGCTCTTCGAGTGTGTTCGATTATCTGAAAGATTCCATTTTTGTAATTGATGAACCTTCTTTAATTGAACTCAATCTTTCAAATTTTTATGAAAATGTAGACAAACATTTTAACGAAATCACCGAAGCTGGAGAAATCGGTTTGGAACCGCGCGAGCTATTTTTGAGCGTTGAACAATTGCGCGACAAATTTGAATTGGTTCAGCGGTTGGAACTCAGAAGTTTGGGGCGAACGGCGGCGCAAACTGATGAGGAATTTCAAATTTCAGAATCATCTGTGGGAGCGGATGGATTGCAAGGCATAAACGCCGGTTCGAACGAGTCTCTCAAAAATCCTCTATTTTTATTTTCAACAGTTGAGAAATCAACGGAAATTGAAATCGGGTCGCGCTCGACACGCAAATTCCACGGTAATATCAGAGATTTTGCGCAACAACTAAAACAAAAGAATTTTTCCACAACGTCGCCAAACACGCCAGGTTTCGATGATCAATCACCGACAAACGGCAACCGACAACCGACTTCTATTTTCGTTCTGCAAACGCACGGACTCGCTGACCGGCTCAATGAAATTTTGCGCGAATATGACGTTTCGATTGCCGAAACTTCTCTTTTAATCGGTGATTTGAGCGCGGGTTTTGAAATTCCCGCGTTTGATTTAAACGTCAGTACGGAAACGGAAATTTTCGGCGAAACTCGAGATGTCCAAAGTCCAAAGTCTAAAGTCCAAAGTCCAACAACGAAAAGCAAAACTTCAGCATTTATCTCAGATTTTAGAGATTTAAAGGCAGGCGATTTTGTCGTTCATGTAGACCACGGAATCGGACGTTTTGAAGGTTTACAGACACTGGAAACCGGCGGTGTGTCGCGTGAATTTATGCTGATAATCTACGCCGAAAATACCAAACTTTTTGTTCCGGTTGAAAGATTAGACCTTGTTTCGCGTTATTCATCGGGCGAAGCGGCGCAGCCGACGCTTGACCGTCTGGGAAGCATCGGCTGGCAGAAAACAAAGGCGAAAGCCAAACGCGCGATGCGTGATATGGCGGACGAACTTCTGCGGCTTTACGCCGAGAGAAAGCTCGTTGAAGGTTTCGCTTTTTCAGAAGATACGCCGTGGCAAATCGAATTTGAAGACGCTTTTCCGTATCAATTGACGGTTGACCAAGCCTCTACAATTGAAGATATGAAAGGCGATATGCAAACGCCTGTACCGATGGACAGACTTGTGGTCGGCGATGTCGGTTACGGAAAAACGGAAGTGGCGATGCGCGGCGCATTTAAGGCGATAATGGATAATAAACAAGTTGCCATTTTAACGCCGACCACCGTTCTGGCGTATCAACATTTTGAAACCTTTAAGCAGAGATTCGCCGCTTTTCCGGCAAAAATCGAGCTTCTTTCACGCTTCCGTTCAAAAAAAGAACAAAAGGAAGTAGTCGAAAAAGCTGAAAAGGGCGAAGTGGATATTTTAATCGGAACGCATCGAATTTTGTCGAATGATGTTAAGTTGCCGAAACTCGGTTTGGTTGTCGTTGACGAAGAACAGCGTTTCGGAGTAGGGCATAAAGAAAAACTTAAACATCTGAAAAAGAAAGTTGACGTTCTGACGCTAAGCGCCACGCCGATTCCGCGCACTCTGAATATGTCGCTGCTCGGAATGCGTGATATGTCTGTGATTGAAACTCCTCCTCGCGACCGTTTAGCGATTAACACGCAGGTTGTGCAGTTTAGCGAAAACGTTATTAAATCGGCTATCGAACTCGAACTGGCGCGCAGCGGTCAGGTCTTTTTTATCCACAACCGCGTCGAAACGATTTACACGATTGCCGCGCACATCCAAAAAATTGTGCCGAACGCGCGGATTATCGTCGCGCACGGACAGATGAACGAAAAAGAGATGGAACAGGCAATGCTCGACTTTATCGCTTTTAAGTTCGATATTCTGGTAGCGACGACGATTATTGAAAACGGCATCGACATTCCGCGCGCGAACACGATTATCATCAACCGCGCCGATAATTACGGGCTTTCACAGCTTTATCAGCTTCGCGGGCGAGTGGGACGCTCAAACCGTCGCGCTTATTCGTATCTTTTGATTCCGTCGGAACAGGAATTGACGCCGATTGCCAAAAGACGTCTGAGCGCGATTCGAGAATTTTCCGATTTAGGCGCGGGCTTTCGCATCGCGGCTTTAGATTTAGAGCTGCGCGGCGCGGGCAATATTCTTGGCGGTCAGCAATCCGGTCAGCTCGATGCGCTCGGTTTTGATCTTTATACAAAAATGCTCGAACGCACAATTGCCGAACTCAAAGGCGAAGAAATCGAAGACGAAACAAGCGTTTCCCTTAATCTCGGCGCGGACGTTTCGATTCCGAACGATTACATCAATGAAACCGCGCAGCGCCTGCGGACATATAAGCGTATTTCATCAGCCGGAACTGAAGAAGATTTGCGAAGAATTTTCGCGGAGCTGCAAGATCGTTACGGTAAAACGCCCGAATCGGTGGAAAATTTATTTGAATACGCGCGTCTCCGCCGTATCGCTGAGAAAATGCATGTTTTATCTGTTGATAAAACAACCGACGGATTTGCTATCAAACTCGACCAAAACGCCAAAGTTTCACCGAACAAACTAACAGACTTTTTAGCAGGTAATGAAGGTGCAAGTTTTTCTCCGAGCGGTATTTTGAAAGTATCTACAAAGGAAGAAAATTTAATCGAAAAAGCGCGGCAGATTTTAGAGCAGTTACGAATTAAGAATTAAGAATTATGAGTCAAGAGATTTAGATTCGCGCGGGCTTTTGCTACCGTTCGCACAATATTAAAGTCTGCTACAAAATATTATTTTTAATCGCAATTCTTATTTTTTAAAAACAGAAAATATTCAAACAATTCACACTCGCCAATCCAAAATCCAAAATCTAAAATCCAAAATCGTTATGTTTCCTATTGCTGACCGCTTTCATTGCGTTTTTCGCTCGAAGCGGGCGGAGTTGTTTTTGGTTTTTCTGGCGGTTTAGCCGCAGGTGTCTTTTCAGTTTTGGGAGCGACAACAGCAGGTGTCGGTTTGGTTTCAGGCGCAGTTTTCGGTGTACCCGCAGGTACCGGCGTAGGCTGCGTGTTAGCGTTCGCCGGAGGTTTACCTCCTTTCGGAGTAGCTGTCGGCGCGGGGGACTGCACGTTAGCGTTGATATTTGAGTTTGCCGGAATAGGAATCTGCTGATAAATTACACCGTTACTATCCTGCATAAAGATACTGTTTGGGTTGTTCGGGTCAATCATTTGTCCGCCGGGCGGAATAAATTGTTGCGGCGGAGCGCCCGACGGCGGAGCGCCGCCTCGCGCCCACGGATTGTACCCGTCACCGAAACCATCGCCATTTGGCATACTTTGCTGGAGAACGGTATTTGCATCGCCCATCACGCCGCTGGTCTGCGGCACCGGATACGGCATCATATTCGCTAAACCTTGTTCGTTCATTCCGGTCGCCGGATTAAGCGGTTGAACAGGCTGACCGTTGGCGTCGGTTTGCAGTTGCGTTGTCGGATCAGTCTGTTTAACCGAGGTTGCATAAATCATCCCAATCGCCAAAAGAGAAATCCCCGCCAGTACGACAAACGCCGTTTTCCACAAATTATTGTTTGTGTTCTCAATCGGCTTTGTGTATTGCGGAATATTTACAACCTGTTCATTAAAATTACCGCTGGAAACATTATTTAAATCCCTGGCTAGTTCACTAGCGGTTTGGTAACGCATTTCAGGATTTCTGGCTAATGCTCTTAAGACTACCGTTTCAAGATTTGCGGGTAAGTCGGTTCGGAATGCCGAAAGCGGAAGCGGCGGATTTTCCGCTTGTTTCTTTATTAATTCGGCGGACGTTTCGGCAACAAAAGGTACTTCGCCAGCCAGCATTTCGTACAAAATCACGCCCAGCGAATAAATATCGGAGCGTTCGTCAATTTCAGCATTCGAAGCGTTTTGTTCAGGGGATGAATAATTTAGGTTTTTAGCGGAAACAGCAGAAGCAGGGTCAACCGATAAATTGTTTTCTTCGGCGGAAACCGCGCCGATGTCCATTACTTTGACGGATTCAAATTCACCCGCCGTATCTTTTAATAATATATTTTCACTACTTAAATGTCCGTGTATTAAGCTGTTTGTGTGGACGGCGGAAAGCGCAATCGCAGTCTGCACGGCAATCTTCACTGCTCGCCCGACGGTGAATTTTCCTTCGCGGGAAAGCGCGTCTTTTAACGTTTCGCCAGTCGAATCTTCCAAAACAAGGTAGACCGCGCCGTTTTTATCTGAGCCGAAGTCCGTTACATTTAAAATATTCGGATGCGTGATGCGCGAAATCGTCCGTGCTTCCGAAGAAAATTGTTTGACGACCTTTTCATCCGAAGCGAGGATCGGCGAAAGAATCTTAACGGTCACGGGTTTTTCCATCGAAAGGTGCGTTCCGCGATAAATTTTGCCCGAATCGCCTTCCCGCAGCACTTCTTCGATTTTGTATTTGTCCGCTAAAGTCTGCCCGATAAATTTGTCTGACATTTTAATATTCCAGGAGAAAAATCTCTTTTTCCTATCTTTATTTTTGATAATCTTACACGTCTTAAAAAACGATTCGATTCAAAAATCTTGCGCCAAGTTGTAATATAAGCCCTTTAGCTTTTTGATACAAACAAAATGCGGACAAAGCCGAAAGACTTTATCCGCACAAGAAAAGTTTTCGCTTCCGTTTATAATTTGACGAAAACAATAAGCAGCGCAAACAACACGAGTGATTCGATAAGCGCCAAACCAATAATCATCAGCGTTTGGACGGTTCCCGCCGCGCCCGGATTACGAGCCGCGCCTTCTACCGCTTTTGAGCCGACCAGACCCTGCCCGATGCCGGCAAGTCCTGCCGCTAAACCAAAACCGATGACACCCAGACCGGTTGCCAGAGCTCTGTTAGCGGCAACGCTTGATTCGTTGTCTGCCCCGCCTGCGCCGCCTTGAGCGAGGGCGGGAAGCGCCATTACGAAAAGCGCAAGGGCGGAAAAGAAAAAGTATTTATATTTGTTCATTTTTTGTCTCCTATTTTTTATTATTTAAATTGCGAAGGCTTTAGGCAAAAACTTTTTATAAAAACTTGGCTCTGTGTATAATTTCGCCTCGCTTCCGGTATGCGCTCGTTTTCGACTCCTTAGAGACGAGGCTCCTGTCGCGTGCGGGCATTTTCGCGTATTAAATGCAAGTTTTTTTTATTAGTTTTGTCAAAGCCTTCAAAAAACCTTTTGGTAAATGAAACTACAGGCGCCCACAGATTAACTTAGATACTTTATCAATCAACACCAATAGCTTATTAAAAACTGGGAATTTGCGGTAATTCCGCAATCCCAAATCCAAAATCCTTAAACGGGCGCCGTCGCAATTGCTTCGCCGGTTACCTCAGAATGTTCTCCACCGTGCGTATGCTCATGCGGCGCGTGTGAAACCTCGCTAATATAAATCATTGAAAGTAGAGTGAATACCAATGTTTGCACGAACGCTACGAAAACCGCTAACGGCATCAGCACCACCGGCAGCAAAAACTGCGTGAACGGCGGAGCTAAGCCTGAGATTTGACTTGAGATTTGTTCATCGGCAAACATGTTGGCAAATAGTCGCACTCCACCGTGCGTATGCTCATGCGGCGCGTGTGAAACCTCGCTAATATAAATCATTGAAAGTAGAGTGAATACCAATGTTTGCACGAACGCTACGAAAACCGCTAACGGCATCAGCACCACCGGCAGCAAAAACTGCGTGAACGGCGGAGCTAAGCCTGAGATTTGACTTGAGATTTGTTCATCGGCAAACATGTTGGCAAATAGTCGCACACCGAGCGTAATCGGGCGAATCAAACTACTGACGAGTTCGATACCGAAAATCAACGGCGTGATAATTATCGCCATCAGAAGAGGTAGTTTCGGTCCGGCGAAATGCGCCAAGTGGTTGATCAGTCCGTTTTCGTGAATGCCGACGTAGTTGTAATAAACAAACGACGAAATGCCGAGCGCGAGGGTGACGTTGACCGAAGCTGTCGGCGACATAAAGAGCGGAAAAATCCCCATCAAATTGGAAATCAAAACCAGCACGGCGAATGTGGCGACAACCGGAAAATAACGATAACCGTGTTCGCCGACAACCGAGGTAATTAAATCCTTTAACGCTAAAAATCCGGCTTCCAGGGTAAGCTGTCCGGGCTTTGGGTCATCTCCGGAAAGTTTTCCCTTGAAAATCCAAATGGCGACCATTGTCAAAATGCAAGCAATGACGAACATAATCGTATACCACGGAATTGCGTTTTCCGCCGTGTATTCGCCAAAAACGGCTTCGGGAGTGTTTTTGACTCCCAACTTATCGAATAGCCATTGCCAAGCCGGATAGGTATAAGCCAACTGAAATCTTAAAACCGGCTCGCCCAGATAATGATTGATGAATTCGACGATGAGCGGTGTATGATGACCGCCTTCTGCAAATAAAAACATTCTTAAACTTCCTTCTTAAAAACCGATGAAAATAAACGTATAACGGCTTCGATAATAATCGCTAAAGCAAAACTTGCCAGACCTAAAAGCACGGCGACAACCGGCACGATTTCGGTTAAATAAACGATTGTCAAAACTGCACCGAACGAAACATACCGCAAAAAATAGCGCGTCGCTAGAAATTGAGGTTTATCGCCCGTGATTGCTTTGTCAAAAATGCTTCTGAGCGATTTCTTCAACCAGTAATAATTGATTAAAGACAAAATACCGCCTAGTAAAAACCCTAATCCGAAATCGGACGAAACAAATATAAAACCCGCAAAACCGCCTAAGACCGCGACAATTCCCATAATAAATAAAATTCGTTTATGCGAAAGCTGAGCAATCGTTTCCTGTTCGGCGATAGATGGTTCTGAGTTTCCACTCATTGCGAAACAATGATTTTACAAAGAAAATACGATTTTTTCAAAACGTGAACGGTTATTTGTGCATTTTTTCTCAAATTAATCTTTATTTTTGAGAATCTGAGAGGTCAACCTAAAAAATTGATAAAAACCGATTGCCGAACCTAAAATTATTCCGCCGACAATTCCCCACGGCGAACTACCCACCAATAAGTCAACAAACCAACCGATAATCAGCATAAAAACAACCGCGCCGACGAGCGTAATTGCCGCCGCATACGCTAAACCGCTTTTCCGAATAGTTTCGGCTGGAGACTCGGCTTTGAAATCGCTTTGAAAAATTGTTTCTTTTTCAACTTCGGATTCATCACCCGTAAATGGATGAGCGTCATCAATTTTCGGCTCAACGGGTTGAACGTACAAAACTTCCTCGATTGATTCCGGCACATTCAACTTTACTTCACTTTCAGATTTAATTTCGCTAATTTGATTTTCGTCTTCGCCGAGAAGATTTTTAATCATATTTGGTTCTCCCGTATATTGAATCAAAGGATTTTTCTAATCCGTTGTAAAAGTAATCCCTATTGCGCCATCTTCAATTACTGCCCTTTATAATGACAGTTTCAGACGGCGATTTCAATTCGTATCCGGTGTCGCGCCAGACAATCTTTCGCGAAAAAGCGGCGCACAAACAATTGTAAAAAAAGAGAATCGGCGTCAACGTCCAGAGCGTGATTTGCGGGAGAAATTGGCTATTTAAGTCATTTTCGTAATCTTTCAAAATTAATTTCACAGCTCTCAGACGGAGCCGCGCTTTGCTGACACCGAGCGCCGAAATCACCGACACAAATGCCAGAGTCAGCCAAAATTCCCAACCTGAAAGAAATAATAATAAACACGCGCCGGTCCAAAAAACCGACGAAAAAAGAAATGACCCGACGAGCAAAGCTTTCCACAGATGCGGCGCGTAAACCCGCGTGATTTTCATTTGGCGTGTGGTAAATTCGAGCAGTTCCCGCCAGGAGCAGTCTGCAATCGAAGCAGTTAAGCATTGCGGCACAAAGTACACGTTCAAATCCGCCTCGTACATCGCCCTCGTTAGTACATAGTCATCAGAGAGCGTTCCACGCCATTTTTCACGGATTTCCAGTTTCTCAAACGTTTCGCGCCGAATTGCCGTTGAACCGCCCCAGCAAAAATTGTTTTTGGGGTTTGCGCCGAGTGCCGAAGCAATCGAGGCGTTCCAGACCGACTTTAACGCCGAAGAAATTCCACTCTGTTTTGCAATAAACCAACGATAACCGGTTGTGCATCCGACGCTTTCGTTTTGCAAAGGGGCGACCAGATTTCTCAACCAATCTGCGCTCGGACGTGCGTCGGAATCAACAAAAGCAAAAATTTCGCTCGTCTGGTTAACTTCTAAAACAGCGTGCCGCAGGTTGTGAACTTTTTGGCTCGAATCAGTTGTTTTTCCGGCAGAGACAAGTGAAGAAAATGGAAAATGTAAAGTGGAAAATAGAAAATCGGTTGTTTGAGATTTTCCGTTAGATGTTTTCTGTTTTTCGTTTCTCTGCGCTTCTACGTCGTGCTCGTTGATTAAACTTTTTATAATTGAAACAGATTCATCCGTCGTCTCATCAACCACAAAAACAATTTCGTAACTCGGATAATCCTGATTGAAAAGTGCGGAGAGATTAATTGATAAATCTTCGTCAACTCCGCGGCACGGCGCAATTATTGAAACAAAAGGCGTGAAATTTGAACGAGGTTTGGCAAGTTCACGCTTGAAAAAGTTGAGATAATCTATTCCGCCGCGCAATGATTTGTAGCCGAGAAAAACTAAAATTGCTGCGAAAAAGAAGAAGATAAAAATCATTATTTGTCTGAAATTTGCAGAAGAGGTTTGAGCAACTCAATTGTCTTTGTAGTTGCTCCGCGATTTTTTTCCATCACAGAAGAAGCATTTCTTGCTAATTCCTCACGCCTTTTCGCATCTTGCAAAAGATTTAAAAATGTTCCAGCGAGTTTACTTGAGATTTCATTTTCGTTTAGTTGAGGCAATTGAACGAGCGCATTATGCTCCAAAAATTCATTGGTCGCGGCATCAAAATTCATTGTGTAAAACCCTGTAACTATTGCTTTCTGTGCAATTGCCGGTTCTAAAATACTTTGTCCGCCGTGCGGTATTAAACTTCCGCCGACAAAAACAATTTCAGCCAAATGATACGCCGCGCGGAGTTCACCGATGCTGTCGAGAAGAATTACCTCCGCCGAATAATCCTGTTCAGATATTTTTTGCGAACGCCGCGCTAATTCTAAACCCATTTCTTTGATAAGTTTAGCAACTTCCTCAAATCTTTCGGGATGTCTCGGCGCAATCAAAAGACGCGGCAATTTCCCTTTCGTATTTTGCCGAACATCGCTAAAAGCCTGCAAAATCCACTTTTCTTCCGGCGCATGGGTGCTTGCCGCAATTATTAAGGGCGCATCTTTTGAAATACGAAATCGATCCCGAAGTCCTCGGGTTAAATTGTTTTCACCTTCATCGAATTTTTGGTCAAACTTAATATTACCCGTGACTTTTACCTTTTCGGCGTCAATTCCAAGCTGTATTAACCGCTTTGCGTCTCTTTCTTCCTGCATCAAAGCTAAATCAACGAAGCTTAAAACACGGGCGACAAATTTTCGGACATAAAGATAACGCGCAACTGATTTTTTCGACAATCTGCCGTTGACGACACCGATTTTCGCACCGCTTTTACTGGCTTCACGCAAAAAATTAAACCATAATTCAGTCTCCATTAGCAGAACAACTGACGGCTTTATTATTTTCAACACACGCCGGACGGAAAAACGCCAGTCAAATGGGAAAAAAAAGATAAAGTCAGCTTCTCCGGCAAAAATTTCGCGGGCGAGTTTTTGACCAGTTCTGGTCGTGGTGGAAACGACAAGCCGATAATCGGGGAAATTGTTGATTAATTCCGTAACAAGCGGACGCGCCGCATTTGTTTCCCCAACGGAAACGCAGTGAATCCACAAAACGTCTTTTTCATTTGGAACAAATTCAGGTAAAAGCCCGAGTCTTTGCCAAAATCCCGCAGCATATTTGTCCTTGCGAACAGCGTCAAAAAGAAAGCGCGGAAGCAGAACAACAAAACCGATTGTTAAAAGAAGGCTGTAAAGCAGGAACATAGTTCAAAGTTCAGAGTTCAAAGTTTAAAGTTTCAAAGCAATCATAACCTTGCACATTCAACTTTGAACTTTTTATTTGACTCTTTCCACGTATTTTGATTCGGTCGGATTGACGCGTATGCGTTCGCCTTCGACAATAAATGGCGGAACCGTCACCGTGACGCCGTTTTCGAGTTTAGCCGGTTTATTTGAATTGGAAACGGTTGCGCCTTTTAAAACCGGATCGGTTTGCGTCACGACCAAATCAAGCGAAGACGGAAGTTCAATGCCGATTGGTGAACCGTTATAAAATTCAACTTGAATCTTCAAACCCGCCATCAACCATTGCGCCGCATCGCCTAAATCTTCTTCGCTAATCGCAACCTGCTCATAAGTTTCAGTGTTCATAAAGTGATGCTCGGAACCGTCCGAGTAAAGATATTCCATATCGTGCTGTTCTAAGGTTGCGCGTTCAACCAATTCGTTTGAACGAAAACGGTGGTCGAAGGAACTTCCCGTGATCAGATTTCTGACTCGGGTTTGTACGACGGCATTTCCCTTTCCGGGCGTAATATGACGAAACTCCATTACTTTGCAGGGCGCGTTTTCAACGATAATCACCATTCCTTTGCGAACACTGGTAGCTGTTACATTCATAAAATGCTTATAATCTCCGTATATTAAAATTTTGTTTAATTTTACAAAGTTTTTAGTTTAGTTTTTGCCGTATAACTTTGTCTAGTCGCCAAAAAGCTTGTGAAAATTTCAATCATTATTCCCGCCTACAATGAGGAGAAATATTTATTCGCCACGCTCGAAAAAATCGGTGCGGGATTGGCAGATATTGACTCGGAAGCGGAAATAATTGTCGTTGACAACGAAAGCGAAGACAAAACCCCGCAAATCGCAAAAGATTTCGGAGCAATAGTCTTTACGGAAAAAAAGCACAATATTGCTCAGGTGAGAAACACGGGCGCAAATAACGCGAGCGGTGATGTTTTGATTTTTATTGACGCAGACACGCTTGTTCCGAGGGAACTTTTCCAAAAAATCATTGATGCGATGCACGACGAAAGATGTCTCGGCGGCGCAGTTGCCGTTGATTATGAAAAATTTGAGCGGAAATGGGTGAGATTTTATTTAGTAGGTTGGAAATTTTGGGGAAAAATTTTCAATATGAAACAAGGAGCGATGCAGTTTTGTAGAAAATCAGTATTTTTTGAAATAAACGGTTACGACCAAAGTACTTATATGGGCGAAGATGTTAAATTTTACTGGCATTTGTCAAAGTATGCCGCCGGAAATACCGGCTATTTGTATTTCATGGAAAACCCGAAAGTCATAACTTCCTCAAGACGTTTCGATAAAATGAGCGTGTGGAAAACGCTTCTGCTGACGCATCCTTTTTTTATTTTCCTCGCTTCGAAAAGAAAAGAATCCTGGAAAGATTGGTACGAAAAAGCTATTCGCTGATTTAATTATTTTTTACCCGATAAAAAATTTGCTGTATTCGGCAAAATCCGTCATATGTTCGCCTTCCATAAACAGCCAGTTAACCGCGCCGTTTGGGCGAGTGATGAAATTATCGAGACTGGCGGCAAGCGCGTATTTAAATTTTCTCATCCTCTAAGTTTGTTTATTGAACGGCAACGGTTTTGGCTCTTCGCCTTCCTTCGGCGGTTCACGATTGATTGATTCAAAGATTCGTATTATTTCGTCGTGCATTTTTTTAGCGGCTTGGTCGTTCGGACTAAGCTTCAACCCCTTCCGGAAATCACCGAGCGCGGCGCGATACTGCGCCGCTTCGGTTAAAGCAAAAGCCCGCGTGAATAATGCTTTTGCCAAATTTTCTTTTGCCTTTCCATTTTTCTGATTTTCGCCAAACTCTTTTTCAGCTTTTTCAATGCTGGCGGTCATTTCAGCAACATCAATCGGTTTCGTCATCGGTGAAGAATCGCTTGCCGAGATGCCGGAATTCGGTTTAGATGGCGGCACGGTTTCTACATTTCCCGCAGTTTGCGAGTGACTTGAAACTACCGGCACATCATTCGCTTTTTGTGCTTGAGCATTAACGTTGACATTTGAAATTGCCGGCGATTGATTGTTTTGATTGCACGCCATCGAAAATAGCGCTAAACAACTTAAAATTAAGACTTTTTTCATTTTATTGTTTTTCAAAAAAGGGGCGCGATTGAAGAATATAAATTTTTCCGTTCATAATTCCCCATTCAATATCCTGCTCTTTTTTATTGCCGAAAAGACGCTTTATCGTTGAGGCGGTTTTTACTAATTCACGCACATTTTTATCGTTTAAGACGCGTCTTTTGACAATTTGCTCGGTTTCGACTAAATCACCGTTTTCGCCGAATTTCAAAACGCTGTCTTGCTGCGAAAGCGTTAAAATCTGAACCGCATTCGATTTTGGATTAAAAAGTAATTGTTCGGGAACAAACTTATTGCCGGTTATAGGGTCGTTGTGTCCCCAAACCGCGCTGATGTAAACCGATTTTTCATTCTCCGGGTCAAAAGGGTCTTTGGTAATAAGGACTCCGCCGCTATCCATATTGATACCGACCTGGACGAGCGCCGACATATAAACTTCGCGCTGATTGATGTAATTGCGCGCCCTCGCTTCATAAGCTTCAAAATTCCAGAGCGAAGCCCAGACAGTTTTTAAGGCTTCAATGAGTGTTTCATCTGTCTTGACATTTGGAACGGTCGTATAAAGTCCCGCGCCCGAAAAATTCGGTAAATCTTCGGAATTTGACGAACTGCGAACAAAAACGCCTTTTCCGCCAAGTTCAATTTTCCATTTTTTAATAATTTGCGCTCTTAAAGCTTTATCAACTTTGCCATTTTTTATTTGCCCGCGAAATTCTTCGAGCTTTTGCCGACGATAACGCGGATTGTGGACAAAATTATTATCGTCAAGAAGTTCTTCGATTATTTTATCAAAACCGTTGTTCTTCATAAACTTGTCGCAGTAATAAAAGGGAACGGTAAACCCCGCCGGCACTACGACATTCGGAATTCGAGCGTTGATCATTTCGCCTAAGTTGGCGGATTTTGAACCATAAACAATGCTGTCTTTTTTTCGCATCTCCCGGAGTGATGCAATTTTTTTGACGGTTAAATTTGAAGGCGCGACCATTTCTTCCGTAACTGGAATTTCTTTCAGTTGTTCAGTATTGGCGCGTTTGATTTTCGGCTCGGTCAGCGTCGCCTCAAAAGAAACCCAAAAAGTATCCAATTCTTTAAAAAGCTTGTCGGCATCTTTGATATAAACGTTCGGAATTCCCCAACCCTTGGCTAAAATATTGATGTGAGAAAGCGGAGTCGAAGGTTTTGCCACGATAATTCCGCGCACCGGCGGCAGACTTATCGGAAGCTCTTTGAGAATTACAATTTCGTTATCGCCGATTTCGACCGTGTCGTCGAGTTTTTCAATAATGTGTATGCGCCCGATGGTTTTTCCGGTATTGAGTGCGAGATATTCCTGGTTTTTTGAGATTTCATCAGCCGAGATGCGTTTTATTCCGAGATTCTCCGAAGCCTCATCTTGTCTGGTTGAGTTTGGTTTGTAAGCGACTTCTTCAAAAAAACTTTTGTTAATCGTTTCGTAAGCGAGGTTGATTAAATCAGTCGAAGCTAAATCGCCTTCCCACAGTTCAAAGGTAAATTTTTCGACCGGTTTCTGAAACGCTACGGTCCCGACAATAAACCGGCGGTTTTCGCTGATGTAAATTGGCGTAAAAACATCTTCGCCGCGCGCAACCAGGTAATTAGCCAGCAGAAAATCTTTGTGGAAACGATATTTTTGTGAATTGACGTAAAAGATTTTGTTTTTGCTGCGGCGGTCGATGACAAACATCGCGTGCGGCAGCGCAAACGGCGTATCCTGATGATAAACCCGCGCCATCGAATCAAATTCTTCGCGCGTTTTTATCTCGTTTAAAGCGCGTTTTACCGAATCGGGCTTTTTTGACATTGCGCCTTCGGGCTCGCGCGTAGGCGAAGGCTTGCCTGACATTTGTCCGACGCCAAAAGAATTGGTGCAAATTATTGTAAAAAGTATCAAGCAAATATTTTTTGTATATTTTTTCATAAAACTTATATTCCTAGAATTCATAACGTTTCTTTTGATTCATCTTTGCAATTTTTTATGAAAATAATTTTCTTAAAACTCTTAATTCAGATTTATTTTCCAGACAAATATCTAAATCACGAATAATTCCGTCGTGCAGATCATAAATCCAACCGTGAACCGATAAGCTTTGCTCGCGCGTCCAAGCGTCGCGCACAATCGTTGTTTGACCGACATTCAAAACCTGTTCGACGACGTTTAATTCACACAGTTTGTCCAGCTTTTTGTCTTTGTCTTCAATCTGGGTTAAAAGTTCATCGTAGAGAATTGCGGTGTCTTGAATATGCCGCAGCCAATTGTCAATCAAACCGTTTCGCCCATCTTCAAGCGCGGCTTTCACGCCGCCGCAACCGTAATGTCCACAAACAATTATATGTTTTACCTTGAGCACCTCGACGGCAAATTGCAGCACCGACAAACAATTCATGTCGGTGTGAATAACTAAATTGGCGATATTGCGATGAACGAAAATTTCGCCCGGCATCAGACCGACGATGTTGCTTGCCGAAACGCGGCTGTCCGAGCAACCGATCCACGCATATTCAGGACTTTGCTGTTTAGCGAGGTTAGAAAAAAAATCAGGTCTTAATTCCTCAATCCTTTTCGACCACTTTTTATTATTTTCAAGAAGATGCTCTAATTTGTTCACGTTTATAAAATGAATTTAATTTACAAAAAACTTTATCTTAACACGTCGGTAATTGCATCACACGCAATCCGCACACCGTTTTCAACCGTTACCACGCGCTTTGCTTCTTCGGCGTTCGCTTTATAACTTAAATCTCCGAGCAGTTCGGAGAGCTGTTTAGCCGCATTTTCCGCCGTATATTTTTCCCTCGAAATGGTTCGCGCAACGCCGATTCGCGCGCAACGCGCCGCATTGTCGGGCTGATCGTGCGCGTAAGGCATAATTAAATGCGGAACTCCGGCACGCAGAACTTGTGCCGTCGTTCCGACTCCGCCCTGATGAACGACGCACGCCGCTTTCGGAAAGACAAGCGAATAAGGGGCGTAATCGAAGGCAACGATGTCTGTATTTTTTCTTTCTTCACTTTCCACTTTCCACTTTCCACTCTCCACTACTTTCGGCTGCTCGTTTAACATTCCGTAAAGCAGAACGGCACGGTGGTTCAACATTTTCGCCGCCTTCGCGCTTTCTTCAAAAAAATCGCGCGCGTCCATCGCGGCGGCTGAACCAAGCGTGAAAACAATCGGCGGCTCGCCGCTCTCTAAAAATTCGTTCAATTTTTCCGGCATTTTACCCAAATCGTTTTGTCCATCATAGAAACAAAATCCGGTTTGCAGCGTCGGCGAGTGCCAATCGGGTTGTGGTTTTCCTAAAATTTTGGAGAACATCGCTAAATGCAGCAACTTTGAATATTTACCGTCAAAAATCGGATCGTGATTTTCGCTCAAACCGAGTTTCCGGCGAAACTCTTTATAAGGTTCATACCAGTGCCGGATTGAACGGCGCAGCATAAAATATAAGGCTTTGTGAAAATTAACTCCGAGAAAGCGGACATTTTCCATCCACTGCGCGACCGGCGGGACAAACGGGTCATAAGCCGAAAAAAACGAACACGGAGCGAGCGAGGTGGTTATCCATTTAACTCCTGTTTTTTCGATTACTGACGCGGCGACATAAACGACTTCGCCGGAAATTAAAATATCCGCGCCTTTGACGGCTTCGCTCAAATCTTCATACATCGGCATCAAATTCGGCATCAGAACATCTAAAATAAGCCGTTCCGTACCGCTTTTCGCGTCCATAAGGGCTCGCGCGAGTTCTTTATCTTCAGGATTTACATTTGGTCTCAAGGGGCAAAATTCAAACTGAAGCGCGTCAATCCTTTCACGGTACAATTCCATCGCGGCAAAAACGATTGTGTGTCGGCGTCTCTGCAGTTCGATTCCCAGAGCGATCATCGGATGAATATCACCGAGTGAGCCAAATGTTGCTAAAACAATTTTCATGAACAATTGCCGGTTACAAGCATTAATTTAAAATATGCTTTAAGTTGTTTCGTCCCGATTAATTCGCCCGGCGTTTACTTTTTGCTCTTCCTGCAATTTTAATCGCGCCTTCACTTGAAAACGAATGCTGAGGAAGAAACTGACCGCGCCGAAGACAGCCGAAGCAAATGCCGCATCAGCATTGCCTTTCCACAAAAAAAATGCGGCAACTCCAATCAGAATCACCGCCAATATTTGAAAAAATCTGTCCATTTTATTCGTGTCTAATTTCCTCGCGCGCAATTTCGCTCGCTAATTTTTGTTTTCGGTTTCTCTTCAAAAGGTAACGCATCAGAAGATAAATTGGCAAAACAACGAATAGTAAAACCGGCACCAACGCAATTAAAGCCGTAACGAAAACTAGAATAAAACTCAACGCGCCGCTAAAACCCGTGCTGAATGCTTGTCCGAGTTGATAGAAAAAGCCTGCAGAATTTGCCGAAAACGCGGTCGGCGACTGTAGTTCAATTTTGACGGTCGATAGACTCGATTGATTTTCCAAAAATCGTTTTCTGCCTTCGATTTGCTCGATTTCACCGCGCACATCAGCGAGTTCACGTTGGACGTTCAAAGCGTCTTCAACCGACTTCGATTGCTTCATTATTCCGAGAAACTGTTCTTCAAGCGCTTTTTTGGTTTTGAGCCGCGCTTCAATGTCGATAAATTCTTCGGTTACGTCTTGACCTTTGACGGTTTCGACAATTACGCGGCTTGAAGTTTTGCGAATCTCGTCCAAAGTTTCATTAAACTTGGCGGCTGGGATGCGAATCGTCATCGTTACCGTATCGCGCGTTGTCGCTTGCGCGTCGCTGCTGCTTTGGCTTGATTCGATGACGAAACCGCCTTTGCTTTCGGCAATCGCCGTTATTTTCTGTTGCGCTTCTTCGGGCGCATTCGTTTCTAAAGTTAAATTCGCATTGCGGATTATTTTGCGTTCAAAAACCGCGGGAGCATTTTGGGTTTGGTCGGATTGCTCAAGCGAAATTTTTTGAGCGACTGATTCTTCGCGCTTGCCGCCACCGCCACCGCCGCTTTTTCCATTACTTGAATTTATAAGTTCCGATTCCGACTGCGAGACCGCATTTGTATTTGTCGCTGCGCTTTGGCAAGCGGTAAAAATTGAGAAACATAAAACGGCAATAAATTTAATTTTTTTCATATTCTATTCTTTGTCAAACCAAATTTAGCCGTAGAACGAATCCGAATTGAAAAATTTGCACGTTTATATTTCAAATTCCCGATTTAGAGTTTTAATTCTGCATTTTGCATTTTTAAGTTATCAAGATGCTTTGCGTGCAACTTCCCGAAAACTTTCGCCGGCAAAAAGCGCGCGTGCGGCATTTATCAGGCGGCGCACGGCGCGAAGGACTTTTGGGAAAAACCAGACGAAAAAAATCATAAAAATTATTAAAACAATTGCAATTAAAACAGGCGCGAAAACAGCCAGTATTGCTCCGACAAACGCAATAACGTCTTCAGTTAAAGATAAAACCCAATTAGAAACGGGTTCGGGTGAAAGATTTGCGCCCGCTCTCAAAGCCGCTTTTGTGCCGTGCGAAGAAAATGCCAAACCGCCGCCGAGTAGAGTTGCAATTATGCCGACGCTTTCATCCATTTGATTGGTCGCCGCGTAAGCGACAATCGCGCCCGCCGGAACACGGATAAATGTGTGAATGACGTCCCAAACGCTGTCAATGTAGGGAATTTTGTCGGCAAAAAATTCAATCGCATAAAGAAATCCGGCAACGCCGATAATCCACCAATTATCCAGCACATCTAAGCCGCCGGGCAGTTTCGTCGCGCCAAATTTTTGTAAAAGTCCTAAAACAGTAACGGTCGCATAAAGATTGATGCCGGAAGTCCAAGCCGTACCGAGGGCAAGTGATAAAGTCGGAAGCCATTCGTTCATTTCGCGTTTCTCCTTTTACAATTTTTAAGTGTGCCGCAGAGCGTCTCCACACACGAGTTTCAACAAGATTACACTTCAATATCCTCTTCCGTTCCGTCCGTTTCCTTTTTGACACCAAATTTTTCCAGGCGATACTGCAAAGTTCTAAAAGTTAATCCGAGCAATTTTGCCGATTTGGTGATGTTGTTGTCGGTGCGCTCCATTGCCTGCAAAATAAGGCTGCGCTCGAC
>MWVV01000205.1_pt1 | contig 21414 bp, 25 predicted proteins | sample 1047281 | NCBI WGS metagenome assembly MWVV01 (sample SAMN06349986, study PRJNA376086) | soil metagenome | isolation source: PT-2 sample Antarctic (ecotone) soil | place: Antarctica | collected 2015-01-13 | reverse complement strand
AGCACGAACATATGCGACCACGCCGAACCTTCTAAAAACGCCGGAAGAATTTCAATAAACATTTGCGGAAAACCTCAGAGATTAGAAATCGTAAAAACTTAAAATTTTAGAGTATTTGGAAATTATAGTATTCAAAAGGCTATTTCAGTTTTGAACCAAAATAACCTCTAAAATTGGCGGAAACGATTGGCGAAGCAATTTTATCGGTGTCGGCGGCGCGATTTATAATTGTAGCTCCAATCTCTCCACCGCCATTTAAGATTGACCGGATTAACAGTTTTGTGAATACCGAACAGCACACAAAATCTGAGCTTGAAGTAATACAACAAAAATAAAATCACCTTCATATACTCAAAATGTTTATCAGCAATTACTCAAAATGCCAATGCCAAAAACTACAATTAAGACAGATTTTGTTGAGATTGCGCGGAATTAAAATTCCGCCTCATTTTCCGCTTTCGGAGCAGTCTTTGCCAGCAAGCCGACTCGAACGCATTCAACCAAGCAACGCCAATTCCAAAAGAATATTCCGGCGGCTAACACCAGATAAAGCCAAGCCATATAAGTCAGCACCGTAATTGTGCGACTCTCGTCGTTGTGAAAATAGAAAGCCAGCCCAAACTGCACGAGGAATAAACCAAGCAGCGCGAAAGCACTTTTCAAGCTGAGACGCAGGCAAAGCAGCAAAGCAAGACCAAAGAGCGATTGCGTCGCCGTTAAGAAAAATTCTTCTCTCTGGCGTAAATCGAGCGGCAGATGTCCAATTGTTCCCGCGCCCAGTGAATAGGCGAGCGGAATCATCCCGACGAGCAGCGTCCACTGGTTGATTTTGTCGCTGATTAAAGCTCCGAGCGCGATGGTCGGGCGCAGGGCAAGCGTGAAAAGAATCGTGATGATAATTTCCGGTGATTCGCCCGCGAGCGGCGCAATCCACTGGATAACCAGAAACTCGCTGATGCCGATGACGCGGCTTCCGGCAATCAGGGATTCGGCGAAAGGCTCCGCTGTGGCGATGATAACAAAGGCGGCGAAAACTGCGAGCGCGGCGATTGCGGCATACTGCTGTTTTTTAGGCAGAATTCTGGCGACACTTTACCCGGAAAAGCGCGAAGAAGCCGAAAGAGAAATCTACGGCGAGCCGCGAAAATTTACGGATGAACAGTGTGCCGTTTGTTACGGCTCGAAGATGGAAGTTGTTGAAGGAAAAGGAGCGCGTCCTTGCTTGAATTGCAAAAACGAGCGCGGCACATCAACGGGCAAACTGCCTGAAGGAGAAAACGAAAATGAGTGAAAGAAAATTTATAAAAACTTTTTCGATGATTTCTATTCTGTTGGCATTTTGTGTTTTAACAGCGCAAGCGCAATTAAAAACTCGCCTTTCGCCGCTCGGCAATTTGGTCGCGGGAATTCAGGAACGCGCCGACAATTTGAATTACATTTCCGAGCAGGATTGGGACGTGAATGTTTTCGTCATCGGAAGAAATGTTTCGGCTTTGAATACGCAAACTTTTCTGGCGGCAAATCCTTTCATCGCTTTCGTGCCGATTGAAGAAATTCCGGTTAATGATTTTTTTACAAGGCTGGAAAACCGAGACGCGGCGTGGACAAACCTTAGAAATTATCTCGAAGCGAATTTAACTTCTCTGAAAGTTTTCAAAGCGAAGAGTATTCGGCGAGAAGTTTATGCCGTGGGTTTGTTTCAAGGTCATATCGTCGGCATTAGGACTTTCGCGGTTAAAACGTAGGGAGAAAAAGGAATGAAAATAATCGCAAAAATTTCCGTTGCCTTCGATTGCGAAAGCTTCGGCGAAAAATGTGAAACGGAATCGGATTATATCTGGATTGATGAAAGCAGAATCTTTTGTTGCGACTTTTGCGGGTCGAAAACGAAAAGCAAATTTTTGCTGCAAACTACAAACTCTACCTGCCGACTGAGGCGGAAATTGCGGCGGAAATCCGAAGCGAACAGGAAAAGCTACGGCTTTTGGCGGCGGAATAAAAAGCGACGCGCGCAGAAGTTCAATACATCGGCGAGGCTGGAAAATTCGGGTTTATTTTTATGTTGTTCGCGGCTTTTTAGCTGGATTTATACGGCTTGCCGCTAAGGGTGAACCTTGCTTCAGATCGTCGGCTTTTCATAACTGATTTGTCCACTCGATGTATGTTTTGGCGTCGAATTTCCTGCCCGTGCTGCGGGTCGTCATATAACGCATTTTGCCGAAAACCGGGCGTTCCATCCACGGGCGGTCGTGTTTGCCGAAGCACCAGAGAACGCCGGCGTATGAGTTCGGGTTGCGCCCGTCGAGACAGTATTTGTTGTTGAGGTGTTCGAGAATTCGGAAAGCGTCCGCGTAAGTGCGCGTCCAGGCAATGACGTTTTTGCCCCACAGCATTCGCACGTAGTTGTGCAGCTCGCCGCTCCGGTTCATTTCGCGCTGCGAAGCGTTCCAAAGCTCGTCGTAAGTTCGGCACTCTTCCAACTCTTCGAGCGAATAAGTAATTTCGCGCTTGTCGCCTTCGTGTTCGCGCATTGTCTTCAAAGCCCATTCGGGCAAACCGTCGAGCGAATCGTATTTTTCATTAAAGCGCGTAAAATTATAGGAAAGCTCGCGGCGGACGATTAATTCTTCGAGATATGCATCTTTAGTGCTTTGCGATGCGTCCGACTCTAAAACAGCGAAGGCGATTTCGAGCGGTGAGAGAAAGCCGAAATGCAGGTAAGAACTAAGGCGCGAGCAGCCGTCAATCTCCGGTTTGTTGCGCGTCGTCTCGTAACCGGGCAAAATCTTTTCGACGAAATGCTTCAAACGCTTTCTGCCGTTGAGTGTGCCGCCGTGGTAAATCTGCGAGGGTTTGACCGAATGGTCAATCGCGCATTCGGCGACTAATTTCGCTATATTCTCCGCATTAACTTCCGTGTCGGGGCAATCCACCTTTATGTCGCCCGCGCGCACGTTGATTTTCGCTTCCTTGAATTTCACCAGATATTCGGGCAGCAGCCGCTTGATTTTCGGTCGAATCGTGCGGGCGGCGAATTCTTCCTTTTCAAATTTCGACATCGGAATTATGCCGTTTGAATCGACAGCATAAACGGGAATCTGCGCTTTTTTGACAATCGCCCGGTTGTGGGCGGGAATGATAAAACACGGGAAATCGTCGGTAACAATCAGGGCGGCATCGCGGGCGATTCGGGCGACGACTTGTTTGGGCGAGCGTTCGTCTTCTTGCAGGTAAAAAACGTATTTGATGCGGAGCTTTTCAAACGCGCGACGCTTTTCTTCGACCGCTTCGAGAATGTATGTGTGAAAACGGTCCGACGCCCACGGGTAATAAAATTTCAAGCCTTCATAGACGACGAGCGGCAAGTTTCGCTCGTTCGCCATCTCGACGGCGTATGTCAAAGCGTGATTGTGCGTCGCGCGTTTGAACATCTGCATCCAGTAAAGCACGTATTTCGCATCGCTATTTTCCGTTTTATCGTTTAGAAGCTGAACTCGCTCGTTGATTTGTTTCATACTTTTATGAAAATTTTCACGCAAAATTCCAATTTAACATTAGCGTCAAATAATCTGATGCGACTCAGGCACGAGGACGATTTCTGACATCACGCCTTCGCCTTCCTGCGTCGCCGCGAAAAAGATGCTGCGCGCCGCCGCGTCAACCGAAAGCATTTTCTCCGGCTGAACTTTCATCTCGATATTGTCCCAGAACGAGGAATCGACGCTGCCGAAGTGCATCAAAGAAAACCGTACGCCGTGGCGTTTGTATTCCTGAGCGAGACATTTAATCATACCGGTCAGAGCGTATTTCGCCGCGCAATAAACGGAAGCCTGCATCATCGGCGCTTTTCCCAAAATGCCGGGAATCGCTACGACGCGCCCGAACTTCTGCGCCGCCATTTGCGGCAGAACGGCTTGCAAAACATTAAAAGCGGTTCGCACGTTGGCGTTTATGAGATTGTCGAAATCGGCGGGCGTAATGTTAGCAAACGGTTTGAGAACGCCCGTTCCCGCCGTGTGAACGAAATAATCAATCGAGCCGAATTTTTTGATTGATTCATCAACCAGAGCTTCAACATCGGTTTCAACGGCTGCGTCAGCGGCAAGAGCCAGAATATTCTGATTGCCGTTCGTGTTGAGCTTGTATTCGAGTTCCATTAGCTCAGGCTCGCTGCGCGAACTGATGACGACGTTGGCATCAGCCTCGGAAAAAAGCTCGGCGGCGCGCCGTCCGATGCCGCCTCCGGCACCGACGATTAAAACGGTTTTTCCTTCTAAATCAATATTATTTACAATCATTTTATCGAGCGCTGTATTTGCCTGTTATTTGTGTTTCTCGCTTTATCATATGGACCCATTTCACCTATTGTATAAGCGAAAAGCGCGTAAACAACCGCTGAACTAACGAGTAAACCGACAATAAAGATGATGATTGTCATTATATCTCCCTTCCTTTCGCGCTCATCTTAAAGAAAAGACCAAAGCCAAGGATGGAAGGCACCCACAGTCCGACGAAAATTCCGGCATCTCTATTTTCAACGCCGAAAACGCCGAACCAGAGTGAAATCGAAAATAAAAAAGAAACGAAAGCTGCTATTAAAATTATGTAATCCGGTTTGCTGAACATATATAAACTCCTTAAATAATTAAAAAAATAATCGAAAAATGTAGATAATGGACAGAATCTCTAAATGAATCCTGAAATTCTGTCCATTCCTGCCCCTTGTTCGTTCGGTGCATCTATGGTCGCCATAGATATTGGTTTGGCTTGCCGGGAAGATTTAATCAACCGGCGCAGAGCGATCATCGCAATCAGTTTTTCTTCGACCAATTGAGCGGTGCTGTCGCGTTTACAGTATTGCCAAATATCAGTAAAAATTTCTTCGGTCGCCGCTTCCGCTTCTTCGCGCGAACGGGTGAGCTTTCTCGCCAACGTCCAAATGAAATTACCGTATGTGTCAATGCAGTCTTTGACGACGGTTTTATCCTTTTCCGCAATTCTTTGCAGAATCGTCGGAGTTTCAGTTTTTTCAATCGTTCGCGTTGCTGAAGCTATCATTGTTTTTACCTCGAAATACTCTCGCTCAAGCCGTTTTGCTTGATAAAAATTCATCGCCAAACAGTTTGCGAAATGCCGAAACTTCTTCAGAGCGTTTGTTTTCACGTCGCTCGGCAATCCAATTTGAAACCGTGTCCGCCATCTTGCGGTGCAAACGTGGTTCGATGTTTTCTCCGCTCATCGCTGCCGGGAGTTTTTGCCCGGATAGATTTTGAGTTTTGTCGTTTGCCGCCGCTTCCGCATCTTTTCGCTTGATAATTTTTATTGATGTTTTATTCACGCCTTTTCACCCCGCTTGTATTTTTCATCGCTTGAGCCGAAGTCATTTCGACTACTTGTTAACCCGGTCTGAACCAGCCAATTTCACCAGTTTGTTGTAAACGCCGAGCAGCAGAAAAGGCGAAACCCATTGACCGACGAAGCGGCTTTTTTCCGCGTTGCCCTTCAACTCAAAAAAAAGCGAAACGCCGATTGATCCGAGCGCGCCCCAGAGAAATATGTCCGACGGTAATTTTGCGGTTTGCTGCTCAATCGTTCGGGCGACGATGCCTTCTGAATGTTCCTTCGCTTCCCTTGTAGCTGCACGTTGTGTTGCTGTTCCTGTCATTGTTTTTTTTCTCCTTGAAAAAATCATTAAGCTGTAAAGCTCAATCTTCCTGTTTGTTTTTAGGGATGTATCCCCGACCATTTCAGCGAACGTCGCCGACTTATTTTCGCACCTTCACAACAACTGCAAATAATAGTTGTGTGCGGTTTGTGCGATTTCGATGTTATGAGAAATATTTACTGCTGTCAAGCGGATTTGATTAATTTTTTCACATGCGTTAATAAAATCAGTAAATATAACGATTATGTATGCGAAAAGTTTTATTTCTTAAATTCGCGTTTGTGCGATTCGTGCGATTTATGTATTATAAAATTTGTAAGTGAAAAGGCTTTCCTTCTCGCTTCTGAACGTTCTTGAGAACATTGGCAGCGGTATAAATAAAGATGGCAGACATAAAAGGCTTTACCACAATAGAAGTCGCGCGTTTATGCAGGGTGAGCGATGCGACCGTTAAGCGTTGGGAGGAAGCCGGACTTCTGAAATCCGAACGAACCAACGGTGGGCATCGGCGTTTTCGCGCTGAAGAAGTAGCGCGTTTTCAGCGCGAACAGGGGCTTGGACTAAAGCAAAACCACGGCGACGAATCGGTTACAAAAACGACAAACCGCGCCCGAGATAAAAAAAATCACTCCGATTCGGCATTTCTTCAGACGTTGATTGACGGAGGCGAAGAGGCGGCAGCGAACTTTTTTATCACCGCGCATCTGGAAGGCAAACCGCTGACGGAAATAATCGACCGACTCGTTTGTCCGGCGATGCGGGAAATCGGCGAGTTGTGGCACCGGAATGAAATCGGCGTCGCGCAGGAACATCTGGCGACTCGCACCGTCATCTCCGCCTTATACAAACTCAGAAACGCACTTTCCGTTCCCGAAATGCGGAATCGGTTGGCAATTTGCTGCGCGATGGAAGGCGACTTTCACGAACTGCCGACTCTTCTGGCGCAAATGGCGATTGAAAACGAAGGCTTGGAAGTTATCAATTTCGGCGCCGCCACGCCGCTTTATTCTCTGGCTGATGAGGTTGCGCGGCATTCTCCAAATTTTGTCTGCATTTCCGCCACCGTAATAAATGATTTGGAACGGCTGACGCGCGATTACAAAGATTTCAGAGAAAAAATAGCCAAACTCGAAATTCCGATTCTGCTCGGCGGAAGAGTTTTTGAAGACGAGCATATACGCAAACGTTTCACGAGCGAGTTTTACGCGCGCAGTTTTACCGATGTCGCAGAATTCGCGCGAAATCTTTTATAAAAACTAAAACTATGAAAATAATAATTTGTCTTTTACTCGTCACATCATCGATTTTTGGATTTGTTAACTTGAAAACTCCAAAAATTAAACCCGGCGATTTTAAACAATTAACCAATGGGCAATGGAAAGGAAAATTGACTTATCAGGATTACCGTTCAAACAAAAAAGTTTCGATTCTGTCGAATTTAACCGTCACTGAATTAAGCGAAGATAAATTATCCTGGATTTTCGAGTATGGATACCCGGATGAGCCGAAAGCAAATAAAAAATCAATCGTCAAAATAAGCAAAGACGGCAAAACTTTCGATGATGAGACGGTCGTCGAAAGAACGAAACTTCCAAACGAGACCTTGAAAATCGTCACTATGAACGACGGAATGGACAATGATAAGCCAGCCGTATTTCGTCATATTTATTTAATAAATAAAAAGAGTTTTTCAATCAAGAAAGAGGTCAAATACGAAGGAACAGACGAGTTTTTTGAAAGAAACGAATACAGTTGGAATAGATAAAGTAAAAGAACTATAAAAAGAAACACTTATGAAAATTATAGTAACAGGCTCATTAGGACACATCGGCAAGCCACTGACAAAAGAGTTGGTAGAAAAAGGTCATCAGGTGACGGTTATCAGCAGTAAGCCGGAAAGGCGAAAAGACATTGAAGCACTTGGCGCTATTGCTGCCATCGGCTCGCTGGACGAGGCGGATTTTCTTGCAGCAGCATTTACAGACGCCGACGCCGCGTTTGCGATGGTGCCGCCCAACTATGCCGAATCGAATCAGATAGCGTATTACCGCAAGATAGGCGGCAGCTATGCGGAAGCCGTTCAAAAATCAGGCGTAAAGCGTATTGTTCATCTCAGCAGTTACGGCGCGCATTTAGACAAAGGGACAGGATTCATTCTCGGTTCTAACGCTGTCGAAGGCATTCTCGATGAGCTGCCGAACGTCGCTGTAACTCACTTACGCCCCGGCTACTTTTACTACAATCTTTACAACTTTATCAATATGATAAAAAGCGCGGGCTTTATCAGCGCAAACTATGGCGGCGAGGACAAAATGGTAATGGTTGACCCGACGGATATTGCCCTCGCCGCTGCAGAAGAATTGGAAACACGCGCTGACAGCAAGCAAGTTAGATATGTAGCAAGCGACGAGCATTCCTGCAGCGAAACCGCTCGCATCTTAGGCGATGCTATTGGCAAGCCTGATTTACAGTGGTTAACTTTTACAGATGAGCAAATGCGAGACGGTTTGGAAACGAACGGAATACCGTCGCATATTGCCGCCAACCTTGTTGAAATGGGCGCTGCCACGCACAGCGGCGCATTGCGTGAGGATTACGAACTGAATAAACCGGCGGCGATGGGAAAAGTAAAGCTGAAAGATTTTGCAAAAGAATTTGCTGCCGCTTTTCAAAAGGCTTGATTGTCTTTGTGCAATGCAGCATACAAGATTGAATCGGGTTACGGTTCAAGTTAATTAAAATAAATTAAAGGGAAGGTAAAAATAAAATGAATACAGTAGAAAAATCAATCGTCGTCGATGTGCCGGTAAACACGGCATACAATCAATGGACGCAATTCGAGGAATTTCCGCAGTTTATGGAAGGCATCGAAAAAGTTCGTCAGGAAGGCGACAGCCACACGCATTGGCACGCCAACATCGCGGGCAAAGAAGTTCAGTGGGACGCTGATATTACTGAGCAGACGCCCGACCAGCGAGTTTCCTGGCGCTCGACGACCGGCGCCCATAACGCCGGAACGGTCAGTTTTCAAAATCAGGGAGATAACCAGACAAACGTGACTTTGCGCCTCGAATACGAACCGGAAGGATTTTTCCAAACCGTCGGCAGCGCGCTCGGATTCGTGGACAATCGTGTTGAAGGCGATTTGGAAAGATTCAAGACATTTATCGAAAGCCGCGGGCAGGAAACCGGCGCGTGGCGCGGCGAAATTCACGGCTCAAAAGTCGAAGACGAAGGTTAATCAATCAATAAAGGAAAACGGTTAAAGCCGGACGCGGTGGAGAAATTACCCAGTCCGGCGAAAACAGAGAAAATGCGGTCGTCAAATAAAATGCAGTTAAAATTTATTTGCGGCTGACTAAAACAAAAAACTAAAACAAAAAACAAGGAAGAAAAAATATTATGGTAGACGCAGCACAAATTAAGGAACACGCAGAAGTCGTCGGCTCGGACGGCGCGCACGTCGGCACGGTTGACCATATGGATGGCAGCAATCGCATAAAATTAACCAGACGCGACCCGGAAGCGCACGGCGAGCATCATTATATTCCGCTCGAATGGGTTGATTCGGTCGGAGGCGACCGCGTGCGGCTTAATAAAACCGGCGAGGAAGCCGAAACCCAGTGGCAGGGCGACAGCGGACAAAGCGCCGGCGGCACTCCTTCGATGTAAATGAAAACTTCAGAGCGATGAGCAGGTTTTTTTTCGACTGCTCGTCGCTCTAAAGCTTTGTGAAACGTTTTTATTTCGTCCGAAATACCTGGGTTTTCATTTAAGTTTCACACATGTTCAAGAGCACTTTAAAGATTGCCGCTGCCACCGCGCTCGTTGTTGGAATCCATTCTGTGCTGGCAAGCAAAGCGGCAAAAAAAAGGCGAGTGAATTGTTCGGCGAACGAACCAAAAACGGTCTTTATCGTCCTTTGTATAACGGACTGGCGATTGCGACTTTCGGAGCTTTAGGATTATACGCTCTGAAATTGCCCAATCGGGAATTGTATAAAATTCGCCGTCCGTTCTCACGGCTGATGCATCCGGTTCAATTCTTTTTCCTGCTGTATTTGCTATACGGAGCCAGACAAATCGGTTTTCTAAAGTTCGCCGGTGTGCCGAATATCGCTGCGCTCGCCGCCGGACAATCGTTTGTTCCAGTCGAACCGGAAGGTCAGGGACCGATTCAGGCGAGTCCCGATAAAATGAAAATAACCGGTCCGTTTCGATTCAGCCGCCACCCGCTAAACTTCGGTATGATTCCGATCATCTGGCTGATGCCGCGAATGACCGTCAATCTTGCCGCCTTTAATGTCATAACAACCGTTTATTTAATCGTCGGCTCCGTTCACGAAGAAAAACGTTTTGTCGAAACATACGGGCAGGCTTACGTCAATTACCAGACAAGCGAAATCAATTTCTTCGTTCCTTCGTTAAAGCATTCGATTCAAACAAACAAAAAGATTGCCGGATAGATATTTTTGCAGCCAATTATTAGCATTTTGAAATTCTGTTTATGGAAAATTTAGACACGCAGCGAGCCGCGAAACGCCCTGGCAGCATAGTAAGATTCCGCGCCGTTGTGATAGACGAAGACAGTGTTGTAGCGGAAATCACAATAGAGAGCGCTGCCTAAGCTTCTAATATTAGCAGGCGTCTGCACCCAGCTCGATGTTTTCGCGTCGAAATTTCCAAGTTTTTGCAGCTCTCGATATTGTTCTTCGGTTAAAAGCTCAATGCCCATAGCGGCTGCCATATCAACGGCGTTATCTTTCGGTTTATGTTCTTTTCTTGACTCATGGGCTTCGCGGTCGTAACAAACGCTTCTACGTTCTTTAGGACTTTCAGCCGAGCAATCATAAAAAATGTATTCGCCTGTCTTTTTATCAAACCCGACAACATCCGGCTCGCCGCCGGTTCTTTCCATTTCACCGAGCGACCACAGTTTTTCGGGATTAGCTTCGAGCTTTGCCTCTATTTCAGTCCATTCAAGATTTTTATGGCGGTTCATATTTTTCTCGAAACGAACTTTCAATGCGCCGAGCAAATCGCCGCGTTGTTCTGCTGATAACTCCTTTTTATTGCTGTTAATGTTGTTCATACTTTCTATTCATTTATTGATTAGCTGAATTGGTTAATTAAAATGATTTTTCTGTTCGCCGGTCGGAAATACCACGATACAACGATCACGATTAGAAGAAACAGGGCGGGAGCTGATGAATAAACGGGATCGCCCGCCGCGACGTGTGAAAACACCGCGCTGGACATGACAAAGAAAAAGCCTGCATAAGCCCATTCTTTAAGAACTTTAAAGTCCGGGATTAATATGGCTATCACTCCGAGTATTTTCCAAACACCGATGATGTACAAAAAATATGACGGATAGCCTAAATGATCAACAATCATATCAATATACCCATTTGTATGAGATATTTGAGCAAAACCTTGTGCCAACATACCAAAAGCCAAAAAACCCGTGGCAATCCAATAAATTATTTTGTTTTTCTTCGTCATTTCCGTCCTCCTTTTAATGCGTCATTTTAATTTGCTTACAATGGCTTGCAATCGGTTGTGAGCCATATTGATTCCTTGAGCGAAAGGCAGCTTCAACATTTGGTCTCTGTGTGCAACTGATTCATATATTACGTGCATACTGAGTTTGCTGGTGTCGTCGGTAAGTTTTTCAAATTCCAGGAACTCAAGCTGAACGCCGAAAGGCGTATTCTCCATTTCAAATGTCCGGGTGATTTTCCGGTTCGGAGCAAACTCGTGGATTACCCCGTTGAATCTGTGTTTGTTTCCCTGAGCATCGGTTGTTTCAAATTGGTAACTGCCGTGCTTTTTATTTTCGAGTTTTAGCACTTTCGTTCCCATCCATTGTTCGACGATTTCTGGCTCGACATACGCTTTGAAAAGTAATTCCAAGGGCAAATCAAATTCCCCTGTAATCACTAATTCCTGTTTGCCGTCTTCCGTCTTGATTTTTGTTTTTCGTTCCATGCAATTCTATTTTTTTGATTTGTAGTTTTTCATTACGCTTTCGAGTTTATTAAATCTGTCCTCCCACATTTCGCGGAACGGTTCGATAAAATCGGCTAGCTCTTTTATCTTTTCGGGATTTAAGTGATAGTAAATTTCTCTGCCCGTTTGCTCATGTTCAAGCAATTCGCACTCGGCGAGTATTTGCAGATGTTTTGAAACCGTCGGTCTTGCCGTGTCAAAGTTTGCCGCAATCGCGCCCGCCGTCATAGACTGCGAAGCGACCAACAAAAGTATCGCCCTTCTCGTCGGGTCGGCTATGGCTTGAAATACGTCTCGTCTTAAATTCATATATGTAGCTATTTGACTACAAGTATATACGAAGCCATTTGACTACGCAAGTCTGTTTTTGAATATTTTTTTAATTAGTTCCACAAATGTTTCTACTCTAACTTTCTATTTTTATTATTGACTCCGGCTTTTGTTGATTACACTAAATTCGTGCTATTTATTACCCACAGGTTGTTTTAAATACATAAATTTGTGGAGAGAAAAATGGCGGGAAAATTTGAAATAAAAGAAAGCAGCGGCGGCAAATTTCGTTTTAATCTGAAAGCCGGAAACGGGCAAAATTCCGAGTCCAAACGAAGTCCAAAGGTTTCCGTTTTGCCCTTTCTTTCCACGTTATCTGTTTATGGAAAACTTAATAAAAGCCAATAAATACGGTAAGTTTAGCAAATTGATTATTTATAAAAACCACTCGTCCGGCTTACCTGCGGAGCCAATATTTACAACAAGTTACGGGTGCTCAATGGGCGCCCATTTTGTTTGTTCCCTAAAATGTTCCCTAACACTTAGATCATAACTATTTTTCTTTTCTGATTGCTGTGCCGCTTTGATTAACTAAAGCAGATATTATTTTTTGTTTGGAGAGATATCTTATTTGTCAGTTGTTGCGCTATAAATCTTCTGTCGCTGCCGATTTGAGATTATTGGTTAAAGTTGGCGGGCACCCTTTTAGACTGCCGGAATAGTTTTTCCGGGTGTTCCTGCTTCATCGGCATATTTTCGCGCCCGTTTTGCGTGAAAGTTTCAAATGGCTCGACGCCTCGAAATGAGGGAGTTGTTCCGACTATTTTTCCGTCCTTGTAGGTGAGCCCGACTGCCAGATAATGACCGCCAAAATATAACTGCCAAATGCCTGAATTGGATGGAGTTCCAAGCAGTGCGAAATGGAAATTTCCCGAACTGAATCCGCCATCAGTGTCTGTGATATTGGCTTTCAGGGAATCATCAGCATTCAGTATTTGCTCAATCTCGTCATATCCTTCGTTAGCGGCAGTCCCGGTAGCTTCCTTCAGATTCTGTTATTTTGATCCCAGCTTTTGAATAAGTCAGAAGCTCGCTGACGAGTTTCGACACCAAAACGACTTCTCCTTTGACGTCTTCTACATAAAGTCGTCTTATTTCTTCATCCGAACAATCTTCCAAAATGCTCAAGGCAAACTGCATCCGCATCCGAGCGAGCGGCGAATATAATTCGTGCGAAATGTCGCCCAAAAATCGCTTCTGACCGTGAACGAAACCGGACAGGCGCGTCGCCAAATGATTTATCGACTCGCCTAAGTGTCCGAGTTCATCCGTGCGATTGTCCTTGACACGCACGTCGAATTTCTTCAGCAATTTGTCCGGCGGCTTAGGAAGATTTATGTACTTCATCGAGATATTCTCAGTCCTAACTATCTCCCATCTCCGTAGCGCCCAGCCGGTTTGTAGCTCCCACATCGTGCGAATTTGTCCGGCGAGATAACGCGGGTTGCGCGCATTTGAAGCCGAGCTGGTTTTGATGTCTAAGACGATAGTCGCGCGCTCGCCTTCCATCTGTTTCTCGACGACGTGGATCTCTTTCGGTTCTTCTTCGTCGAATCTCCAACTGATTGGCTCGGCGGTTCCGTTCTCTTCGGGCACTTCTCTGACGCCCGCGTCGTTGATCCGCTCATGGATCATCTCTTCGGTAAGTTCGGGCAGGTCGTTTGACGCTGAAGCAGACCCACCCTGTTTGCCGTCGCCCTGCGAAGAAGATGGCGCACAGCCGAACGAGCAGGCGAGCAGCAAGGCTAATCCTAAAAATGATGCGAGTGTGAATGCCGCGCGCGGCATATTCCGAACGTGCCGAATTGCTTTCGTCGTTAGCGGTAAGAATTCATCCGCGTGCATATTTTTCCGGTTAGTCGCCTGCATAGCTAATCTCCATGCGGCGTATGTGCAGGCTAGCCAGACACAGCACGACGCCCGTAAATAAAAGAAGACTCGGCACTGAAATCCACGCGGGCGTCGGTTCGACCAGCACCGCGAACGGACCTTCGGACATTGGCACGGGCACGAGCGATTGCAGGTAATGAATCACGCTTAACTTCTTCAATAGCGGCGGCAGCAGAAAGTTGAGCCACTCCCAACCGTAGAGCAACAGAGCAGGAATGATCGGGTTGCGGAAAAACAGCCCGACAATCAGAAAGACCGCGCCGTATCCGATGCAGGCAAGAATTGTGACTCCAAGGTAAGCCAGCATCTGACTTGCCCCCGCGCCGTCGAAAAAGTATCTGGCGGACTCTGACGGGAAGAGCCAGAAGTAGTATATAAACATCGAGCCGACGGTCGTGATGCTGAATAACACGATGGTCGCGATAAGTCCTGACAGATACTTACCGACGACTAGGACTTCGCGTCTGACTGGTGCGAGGAAATAGTAGTGCAGGCTTCTGTCAACCACCTCGCCGCGAAATAGGTTCATAAAAACCCATGCGCAGCCGAAGAAGATGAGCGTGCGAAGGATCAGCCCGCCGTATATCGCCGCATAGACCATGCTCATTTCGCTGAAGCTTCCCAGCTCATCTGTCGGCGGCGGAAAGAGCGCGAGCGCCGACAGCAAAACGAGTGGTAATCCCGCCATCAAATAGAGCAGAAAAGCGCGACGGCTCAAAAAGTTTTTCTTGATCTCAAGACGCATGATCGCAACGGTTTGCCGCGTCCACAGCGACCAGGAAGACGCTCGCGCCCGGCTCACATTCGGTTGGTTCACATTTGTTGCGGCGGGCTGTTCTCTAATCTCAGAAGTTGAACTCATCGAGTTTGCCCTCCGTCGGATGTAATTAAGTATTGATAGACGGCATTCAGATCGTCATCAACGGGCGCGACCGATTCGATTTGAAGATTCTGCTCTGTGATCACCCGGTTAAGCAGCAGATAGAAATCATCCGGTCGGCGCGTTTTAACGAATAAGCCTTGACGGTCGTCGTGGATGCGCGCTTCGACGGTGAATTCGTGTTCAAACAGACGCGCAGCTAATGTTTGCGGTCGGTCGCAGCGAATTAGAATCTGAATCGGATGTTCTTCGATTTCATCGCGCACGCCGTGTACTTCGCCTTCCGCGACGACGTAACCGTTATGAAGAAGCACGACGTTGTCGGACATCATATCTACTTCGTGCAGAATGTGGCTTGAGATGACAAGATACATTCCCGCGTCCGCGAGCGAGCGGAACAGGCGAATTATTTCGGCACGCGCCATCGGGTCAAGTCCGTTCAAAGGCTCATCAAGGACAAGCACCGAAGGATTGTGCGCGATAGACTGCGCGAGCCGGACGCGTTGTCGCATTCCTTTACTAAACGACGAAACTTTACGGTCTGCGGCTTCCACAAGCGACACGCGTTCAAGCGCCTGTTGCGTGAACTCTGCGGTTTCCTGTTTTGTATACCCATGAACGCGCAGATAGAATTCGATAAACTCGCGGGCGGTCGCGCCGCGCGGAAATGAATCGAACTGCGAGCAGTAACCGAGCTTTTGAAAGATCGCTTCCGGTTCGTCGGGCGATGTGCCGAGAACACGTATGCGCCCCTGCGTTGGCTTAAGTAGTCCCGTCATCAAATTCATCAGCGTCGTCTTGCCCGACCCGTTCGGTCCGACGAGACTCGTAATGCCCGGCGCAATCTGCAAATTAACTCGATTGACGCCGAGAATCTCGCCATAAAATTTCGACACGTCTTCAAAAATAATCATTTCATCAGAAGACACGGGTGCAACTGGCAAAGTTCCTGCCGCTATTGCCGGAGACGAAACTGTCGGCGAAGACGACTTCGCAGTTGTGGATGTTGTTGGTGTCATTATTTGATCACCTCGTAAGCGCGCACTTTGCGCGCGAGCAGCCAAACGCATACGGCACAGACGAGCGCGACTACCAGCCACGAAGCCCACAGCGGTGGCTCCAAAAGTGCGTGGTTAAAAACCTGTTCATCGTAAATCGGATTGGTGATTTTACCGCGAATTTCTCCGGTCTGTCGCACGAAAAGTCCGAACAGCCCGCGCCAAATGCTATCCATTGTTGCCCACAAACTTATTATATGTCCCGCGCGTGTCAGAAAAAGCTGATTCAAACAGACGCGCAGCTAATGTTTGCGGTCGGTCGCAGCGAATTAGAATCTGAATCGGATGTTCTTCGATTTCATCGCGCACGCCGTGTACTTCGCCTTCCGCGACGACGTAACCGTTATGAAGAAGCACGACGTTGTCGGACATCATATCTACTTCGTGCAGAATGTGGCTTGAGATGACAAGATACATTCCCGCGTCCGCGAGCGAGCGGAACAGGCGAATTATTTCGGCACGCGCCATCGGGTCAAGTCCGTTCAAAGGCTCATCAAGGACAAGCACCGAAGGATTGTGCGCGATAGACTGCGCGAGCCGGACGCGTTGTCGCATTCCTTTACTAAACGACGAAACTTTACGGTCTGCGGCTTCCACAAGCGACACGCGTTCAAGCGCCTGTTGCGTGAACTCTGCGGTTTCCTGTTTTGTATACCCATGAACGCGCAGATAGAATTCGATAAACTCGCGGGCGGTCGCGCCGCGCGGAAATGAATCGAACTGCGAGCAGTAACCGAGCTTTTGAAAGATCGCTTCCGGTTCGTCGGGCGATGTGCCGAGAACACGTATGCGCCCCTGCGTTGGCTTAAGTAGTCCCGTCATCAAATTCATCAGCGTCGTCTTGCCCGACCCGTTCGGTCCGACGAGACTCGTAATGCCCGGCGCAATCTGCAAATTAACTCGATTGACGCCGAGAATCTCGCCATAAAATTTCGACACGTCTTCAAAAATAATCATTTCATCAGAAGACACGGGTGCAACTGGCAAAGTTCCTGCCGCTATTGCCGGAGACGAAACTGTCGGCGAAGACGACTTCGCAGTTGTGGATGTTGTTGGTGTCATTATTTGATCACCTCGTAAGCGCGCACTTTGCGCGCGAGCAGCCAAACGCATACGGCACAGACGAGCGCGACTACCAGCCACGAAGCCCACAGCGGTGGCTCCAAAAGTGCGTGGTTAAAAACCTGTTCATCGTAAATCGGATTGGTGATTTTACCGCGAATTTCTCCGGTCTGTCGCACGAAAAGTCCGAACAGCCCGCGCCAAATGCTATCCATTGTTGCCCACAAACTTATTATATGTCCCGCGCGTGTCAGAAAAAGCTGATTGACGATTTCACCGAACGCGCTCGGCACGAAGAACAAACCCAATAACGTGCCGCTCGCCACGACGCGCCACTTGACGAGCGACGACACGGCGAGCGCGAGCAAAGACAGCAAGATTATCCAGAGCATACATCCTAAGAAGATCGCCCAGATCATCCACAAATTCGCCCACAGCCACGCGAAGCCGCTGAGAGACGCTTGAAAAAAGAAGATTAGCAAGCCCGGAATCCATGTTACTAATGACAGCAGGAACACAACGACAGCCATCTTGCCAAGCACGTATTCGGCGCGAGAAAGCGGGCGGCACAAATAAAGCGGCAAAGCATTGTTCGACAAGTCGCGCGAGATAAGCGGCGGCGCGACCAGCACCGTCAGGATAAAAGCAAACGCGCATTGAAGCTCCACGAAAGTTCGAAAGAACGAAGCGTCAATTGGCAACAATTCGCGAACGTTTATTTGCAGCAGCGCGAGCGCATTCACGTTGTGATGCAGATAAACCAGGATGGTCGCAACGAGCGGGTAGATAAAGCACAAGATAAAGATCGTCGTGAACAGCTTCGACTTGAAAACTTCGCGCAGGGCGTAGCGCGGTATCACGAAAAAGCGCGACAAAGCGGAGTGCGACTCGCCTTCATACGCCCCGTATAAATGCTCATAAACTGCCATCGCCCGCCCTCCCGTTCGCCCGCGCATTTCCGTTCTCAATCTGGTTCTCGTTATTGATTGACGCGCTCACGTCTTCGCCCGCGTTTCCGTTCTCCATCGCTTTCAAGAAAATGTCTTCGAGCGAATCGCGCTTGAAATTGAGCCGCCTAATCTGCACGCCGTGTTCGAGCGCGAGTGGATACAAATCACTTATTTCGATTGTCTCCTGCATGATCAATTTTATGCGACGCTCGCCCGACAGAGCATACTCGCATCCTAAACCGCTAATCGCTTCGACAAACGCCGCGCGGTCGCCGCCGCGCGTTTCAAGCTCGATAAATTTGCGGTTCGCCTTGCGCTCTTCTTCCAGATTACAGTTGGCGGCGATGCGCCCGTCCTTCAACACGAGAATCTCGTCGCAACACTCTTCCACGTCGCGCAGCAGATGAGACGACAGGAGTATGCGCGCGCGCCCGCCGTCACGAATCTGACGAATCAGCGAAATCATACGGTTGCGCGTCGGCGGATCGAGTCCGTTTGTCGGCTCGTCCAAGATAATCAATTTGGGTCCGTGAACAATCGCCTGCGCGAGCTTCGCAAGCTGCTTCATGCCGAGCGAGTAACTATCGACGGGTCTGTAACGCGCTTCGCCCAAGCCGACGAAAAACAGCGCTTCGTGCGCCCGTTCGAGCGCGTGACCGGCGGGAATGCCGGACAATTCCGCCATCAGACGCACGAAATGAACGCACGACATTTTGGCGATAAACGAATCGCGCTCCGGCATATAACCGACCGTCGCCCGCACCTGCTTTGCGTCCGTCGTAATGTCCTGCCCGAAGATGCGCGCCGTGCCGGAAGTCGGGGGGTGAAAGCCGAGCAAAGTGTGGATGAGCGAAGTCTTACCCGCGCCGTTTGGTCCGAGCAAGCCGATGGCGCGCCCGCCCAACGCGCCGTTGAGAGATTTCAGAATCGGACGCTTTCCAAACGTCACGCTCAGTTGTTCAAGTTCAATGACATTTGTCATTTCGCTTCACCATACGTATATCAGTTAGAAAGTCACTGTTTCGCCCTCATGTCCATTAAATTATTGGACGTTGCCTTATCATTTAGGGTCTTGGTTTTAATAGGCTTTTACTGTTCTAGCCCAAAACATCATTCCCGACGCTCCGCAACCATAAACCCAAATTTTAACTCGTCTGCCTTTGGTCAAAGTTGATGAAAGTTCGCGGGGAACAAATCTTCCTTTGCTTGCTACGTATTCGCTGTCAATGTTTACAAAATATCGTTCGTCGTTTGCCTCACGCATTTTTTCATTTGGTTAATAAATTACCGCGATGCCGACAATAATATCAACAACCCAAAATAAAATTGTTAGGTAAGTTATTTTTCACCGTCATTCCCGCGAATGTTCGAGATTACCATGCAACACCCAACGGCTCAGATTCGGTTATCAGTTTTGGTAAACACGCTCCACATAATACGACAAAAACCGACGGACGCTCGAAATCGTCCGTCGGTGTTCGTTCTAACTTTGGTTGTTTCTATTCATTATTTCTTCTCTACGTTCTTATCGCCCATTGCGTTCATTAAAATATGCTGCATCTCGAACTGGTGCGGCAGACCGATAAGACTCGCCGGACTTAAGCCGAACGCGCCGCCCTCCGTGTTCGCTGCCAGCGTAATGCGGTCGCCCTGCGCGTAAGCATAAGCTAGAGTCGGCGGCGCATTCGCATCTATTGATCCTAGCGCCTGACGCTTTTCCTCCGCCAACTCTCCGCCCGCATTCTTCATTCTTTCCGCGAGCGGTTTAATGAGCGGCGCGAGGTCGTGATAAAAAATCGCCGAGAAATTCGTGTTGCCGTCCTGCGGCAGCGCGCTCATAAATCTAGACGAACGGACGAGCGTGTTGCCCGCATCACGATTCTTAATGGACTGTTCGAGCAGCGCGCGGCTCGGCGCGGCGATGAGATAACCATTTGCGTAAGTGTAATGCACTTCAAGTCCTGCGTCGGCAGATTTTATTGAGTAATAAGTGCGGTCGCCCGCCGTCGCGTTCTCCAAGCTCAGTTTGCCTTTGCCGTGCAAAACGGAAAACTGATTCAACTTTTCGACCGCGCGCTCGAACGTTCCCTGCAATTTCGCCTGGTCATAAACTTCTAAGACGACTTTCCAAGAAGGCGTCGGGAAAATAGGACCGTCGATTGCGAAGGCGAACTCACCGCCGAGCGGAGCGGCAAAATCGTTGCGAATATCGAAGCCCTGCTGCTTTTCGATGTCCTGCATACGGCGTCGCATGTCCGGTTCGACCGTCTCTAAAAATCCGAGCAGATCGTCAACCAGCAGTTCAGGCTTTTTGACGACAAATGCGGTCGCGACATTCGCATTCGCCGAAATGAAGTCTAATGCGCCCATCGAACCCGGCGCGGCGAGCCACGACGCGATGCCGCGATTCGGTTCGCTGAACGTCAGCGCGGCGCGGCTCAAAGTTTTGCCGCCCGTTTCCTTTTGTTCGACGACGAAGTGGCGCAGATTCATCACGCCGAGCTGTTTGAAGCCTTCGAGCTGACGTTCCGCGCCCGGATTGTTATCTTTGGCAGTCGTTTGCGCGATAATCTTTTCGAGGTCGGCGGCGACAACTAATCCCGCGCCGTCGCGGTAAACGTCGTTGATGCGCTGATGAAACGCCGAACCCGCGAAACGATTCGCGCCCGGCTGGTTCAATGTGGTTGCGAGCGCGCGCAGACGCTCGATTTGCGGCGATGCGGCGAAGATGTCGTTGTGAATCCAAACGAACAGTTCAGGTTTAGTCGCGGCGTTTTTAGCGCGCGCCGCGTTTGGTGTCGCGGTCGTTGTTGATGCCGAGGTATTCGTTACTGTTACAGTCAACGGATCATCAATGATGCGAACGTGCGGCGCGTTGTTCGACTCTTTCGCGAAGCGCGCGAGTTGCCCGTCGAGATACGTGCGGAAGCTCGCCCCGTTCTTTACTTCGCCCAACACGAGCAAGCCGTTCGGCTCGCCCTTCGCGTCCATCTCCGCGCTGACGACAATCTCTTCGCCAAGTTGTGAACCAAACTCGCGCACGCGCGCAATCGTCTGTTCATTCAAGCCGAAGCCGTCGCCTTTTTTACCCTTCCACCATTCTGCGAGCGCCGGATTCTGGCTGATGCGCTCCTGCATAATGCGCTGCGATTCCGCGAGCGTATCAGTCAAGTTCGGCAGCGCCGCGTAAAACACTGTGTTCTCTGGGACGACATCCACGAACTTGGAGGAGTAGCGCACGCCGGGACGCGCGACTTGTTGGTTAATGTCGCGTCGCAGCTTCGCCAATTCTGAAACGAGATTCGCATACCGCGTTGCGCTACGACTCCACGCGATGTTTTGCTGCACAGGCGTTTTGTCTAAACTACGGCTGGTCGTCGTCTGATCGCCGGGGAGCAAGGTTTCATCTTTGCCTGCGTGATTAACCTGCACTTCGCCTTCGACCACCGAAACGCGCGAACCCTTCGTTCCGCTTTCGACCGCGAAAATCGTGCCTTTGACGGAGACAAGCGAGTCGGGCGTTTGAACATACAGCCGACCATTATGCTGCTTCGCGGCTTCAACGATT
>MWVV01000204.1_pt1 | contig 21418 bp, 17 predicted proteins | sample 1047281 | NCBI WGS metagenome assembly MWVV01 (sample SAMN06349986, study PRJNA376086) | soil metagenome | isolation source: PT-2 sample Antarctic (ecotone) soil | place: Antarctica | collected 2015-01-13 | reverse complement strand
AAAAGCCTGTAACGGCTCGGACAATTTCAAAGTCTGTCGAAGGTATGCTTTCAACCGTAGAAGCTGCTGTCCGGCTCGGAGTAAGCCGAAAAAGCGTTAATGATTACGTGAATAAAGGCAAATTGCCAGCGGTTAAAGGGAAGCAAGGGCATAATTTTGTGAGTGAATCGGATTTACAGGAATTTATAAATAACCGGTAATGGATTCTTTTTCTTGACGGCGCGTTGAGAAAGATTTACTTTTGATTCAGATTTTTTGATATTTAAAGAACGAAACGCCGCGAAGCTTCCAACTTCGCGGCGTTTCTAAAACTGCAAACCGTTCTCGGCGGTTAGGTTCTAAACTCAATTTAAGGTTTTTTCCTAAAATTGTCAATTTTTGCCTAATCCCAAACAAAGGCTAAATTGACAAATCAATTTCCAAAATTAAAAACAACTAGCTGTCCCAGGAAAAAACTTGACGCGGCGTGCGGATTTAGTTTACACTGTCTACAGTTTACTTCAAAGAACGCGGCGGCGCTGCATTCTTTGGAATTGTTTGAATTTCGAATTGGACAATCCTCTTACGTTAGAATTGGACTAATTCAAAAAAGCATTCGTCAAATCGGAGCCGGCGGCTTCTATTTGAAAAGATTGTGCGGCGGTGCCGGGCAAAGAAGGCTTATAAAAGTTTTTCGAGAACATTTTTTGTTTTTGAGAATTTTTATAAGCCTTTTTTTCGTTTTCGGAATAAATTTCAGGAGTAAAAAATATGGAAAGATTACTAACGGCGGAAGACATAGCCGATTTATTGAACACCAAGCTTGAAAGAGTTTGGGCATTAGCCAGAGAAAAGGATTTGCCGTGCGTGCGGCTCGGCAAGAGGCAGATGCGCTTTGACCGACAGGCGGTTGAGCGATTTATCGCGTCCGGCGGCTCAAAAGACGCTGCGGCGCACAGGACGGAGGGAAAATGACAAATATAAACTACAAACGCGCCAATCCCGGCAAGGATGACGCGCTTGATAAAAAAATTGACGAAACTAACGAACAACTTAATAGTAACTTAAAATTGCATGGTTTTCAATGCAAAACTTACGGGAAATCGAAATTTTCGAGCACTATATCTTTCGCGTGCGACGAATGCAACCTACCCTTGCAGCTTTACGGCGAAAATTATATCGAAACTTATACAGACGGAAAAGTTAATGTCCTCCGCGCTCTTTGCGATCTTCATGCGGACGAGTTTGAGTTGGAGGTGCAGTTATGAAGTCCCTCCAACAAATCAAAGACGCACTAGACGCACTTAACCTAACGTATCGCACAGAAGCCGACGGTACACTAATCACCGATTGTCCGGTTTGCGCACTCGAAAATAAAGGCGAAGGCAAAGCAAAGGTATTCACTGACGGCGGTTTCGCTTGTATGCGATTCGCCGGAACAGAATCAGCGGAACACAAACGGGAAATGCTTTCTGCGTGGAATTTAGAAACGTCTGTTAAACCTTCGGCGTTTATGTGCGAGTCAATTCTCGACGGGCAGCTTACTTTTGAAATCGAGCGCGGCGAGCGCGGACGGCAGCGTGTTACGGCGCGGAACTGTGACTCGGTGTTACATCTGGATACATTCAACCTGGCAGACAGCTCGGCGCGTGTGAAATTTATTAAAAATCTGAACTTGCCGGAAACGAATGCATTGACAGCCAGCCGGACACTTATTGACATCGCCGACCGGTTCAACCGCGCCGATGGAGCAGCCTTCGACAGTGACGATGATAAAGAACCGGTCCTGACAACATTTGCCGTTCTGCTTGACGGGCGGATTATCGAAGAGACAACAAGCGGTTTTGCCGTTTACGATCCGTCAACAAAGGAAACAACTGTCCAGAAATCCGTAACGGATGAAGACGGCACGATATACAAGCCGTTAATCAATGCCGAACGTGCGGACAAAATAGGATTGTTTCTAGCATCCGGCGTTGATGAGTATCACACCGAAGAACGGCTTGATGCCGACATCTTAAATTTCATTGAAAAGTATGTCGATATAAGCGAACAGAATCGCGCTATCAGCAGTAAATACGCGCGGATGACGTATCGAATAGATTCGCTCAATGAAGTGCCTTATCTGCACGCCACAGGCAATAGCGGCAACGGAAAGTCGAGATTCACTCAGACAGTCGGACTTCTTTGTTATAGACCGATGTTCACCGTCGGCATCACGGCGGCGGCGTTGTTCCGAACCGTTGACGCCTTCCATCCGACATTGATAATCGACGAATTTAATCTAAACGCATCGAGTGAAGATACCGAAGCGATTATCCAAGTCTTAAATAGCGGCTACCAGCGACTAACCCGAATTATCAGATGTTCGAGTAAGGACTCTAACTTTATGCCGGAAGGCTTTGACCCGTTCGGAGCAAAGATTCTATCTGGTCTAAAAGCTACCGACTCGCAGCCGTTCACCAGCCGCACGCATCCGGTCAAACTCGAAGAGACAAAGCGCAACGACATACCACTTCAGTTACTGCCGGAAATGCTCACTGAGGCACGCCTTATCCGCAACAAATTAACTTTGTGGAGACTACGAACATTTAACCAACCGCTTGCGGACAGACTCAAAACTGCTGAAAAAGAATTAAAGGAAAGAGGCGGAATATCAAAACGGCTTATACAGATTTCAGTGCCTCTTTATGCGCTGCTCGACTCTGACGAAGTAAAAGATAATTTCGTCTCGCAACTCCAAACCCGGACAAAGGACGTAATTGACGAACGGTCTCAATCATTGGACGGAAAACTTGTCGCAATTATCCATTCACTGATATTTGATGAGGACGAAGACGGAAATCTAAAATATGTCGAATACGACGCCGCAATGGTAACTGGTCAAGAGGACAAGCCGGACGAACGGCTGACCACTTCGGCAATCACAGATGAGATAAATTCCGACTTGCCGGAAAAGAGAAAACACACGACGGATTTTATCGGCACAACTCTAACGAAAATGGATTTGAAAGCAGGCGTTATCCAAAGACGAGCTGCCCCGAATTATAAAAAACGAGCTGTCAAATTCAATCAGGAATTACTCTCAAAACTGTTCGTTAAATACAAATTGCCTGTTTTGGCGGAAACAAGTGTTCGCAGTGTTCGCAGCGAAGTAACTCCAATAGAATCAGATAGTTATCTGCGAACACTACACAGTGAACAGGACAACCTAGTGTTCGCAGATAAACCATTGGAATCAAAAGACTTAACCGACTGCGAACACTGCGAACACTTGATTTCAGGAAAACAGACAAAAGAAGTTAAAGAGGATGTTTTTGATGAAAACTTAGACGTTGAAATTTCTAACTTTGTCGCGCTCGATACAGAGACCGAACCGTTCAATAAAAAACTTGGCATCACTCCAAGAAACGCAAAAATGATCGGTATGAGTTTGTCTTACGACGGGCAAAAAGCAGACTACGAAACCAACAAAGAATCGTGGAATTTCTTAATGCCGGATGACGGTCAAACCGTAGTTTTACATAACGCGAAATTTGACTTCGGAGTTCTTCATCGAGCAGGCTTGCCAGTTCCGACGAAGTTTGAAGACACGCTTATTGCCGCGCATCTTTTAGATGAGAACAATGCACACGGATTAAAGCCTCTGTCAAAAAGACATCTTGACATTGATGACCCGATAACATTTGAAGAAGCCGATCGGATGCGCCTTCTCGACCCTGAAGTGTTTGCTGAATACGCACGCAACGACGCCCGTTATACATTTCAATTATGGAGCAAGTTTGAAGCAGAAATAGACAAACAGGAATTGCGAACCGTCTATGAAATGGAAAAGAACTTACTTCCCGTCGTAATGCGGATGGAGACGCGCGGAATGAAGCTCGACGTTCAATCGTTAGCTGCGATTGAACGCGAAGTTAAAGCAGAATCAGCGCGGTTGAAAGCTGAGATATTCGACCTTGCCGGAATGGAATTTGAACTAAACAAACCGCTATCGGTCGGAGCTGTTCTCTTCGATAAACTCGGTTTGAAATGCCCCAAACAGACCGCTAAAGGCGCGCGCAGCGTTGACAGCGAATCATTAAAAGAAATCGCGCATCCGGTAGCGGTTAAACTGCTCGAATACCGTTCGATCGATAAACTCGCTAATACATTTATAAAAGTCTTGCCGAAGTTCGCAGATGAAACCGGACGCATCCACCCAGAGTTTAAGCCTTTGGGCGCGGCAACCGGGCGTTTTAGTTGCGCCGATCCGAACGTCCAGCAGGTACCGAACAAGAGTGAACTTGGAAAAGCCATCCGGCGTGCCTTCATTTGCGAACCGGGAAACAAGTTGATTGTCGCTGATTTCTCGCAGATGGAGCTGCGAGTACTTGCGCATTATAGCCAAGACGAAACACTGCTCAAAGCCTACTGCAGCGGCGAAGAAACGGACTTGCACACAATCACGGCGCAAAAGATGTTCGGTAGTACGGATGTCAGTAAAGAAGAACGCGGCATTGCGAAAATGATTAACTTCGGCATTGCTTACGGCATAACCGATGTCGGATTGTATCGACGATTGACGGCGACAGGAATTACAACCACGCCGAAGGACTGCAAGCGATACATTTCGGATTATTTCAAAACTTATAAAGGCGTCAAAAGTTTTTTAACTAAAGTTGATAAAACCATCCGAACTCGTGGTTATGTCAAAAATCTGTTTGGCAGAAGACGCCGGTTAAAAGGAGCAACGGCGCGTGAAATCCGCCAGGCGCAAAACTTCATCATCCAGGCAACGTCCGCCGACTTAGTGAAACGGTCGATGGTTGCATTGTCTGCGAAACTTCCAGAAGGCGCACAACTTATTTCAATGGTTCACGACGAACTGATTATCGAATGCCGTGCGGACCACGCCGAAGATGTTTTGAGCATTGTCAAACATGCGATGCAGGACACGCCGGAAGGATTCGCCGTGCCGATGCCTGTAGACGCGAAGATAGTCGATTGCTGGGCGGATGCCAAATAAAAAGGAATATTAAGACAAGGCTTCGACAATAAAAGACGCTTAAAAACGAAATGAAAACATAGCAAAAAACAGATCGTTATCAGACAGGCACGCGGGGCAGATAATAGGGCTCGGAGTCTGATAACAGCTTTTATGTAATCGCCGATATTCAATGTTTATCGGTGTTTCAATGAAAACGCTGTGTTACAAAACGACATTTCACACCTTAACCACAATATGTTGCGGCTTGCGCCGCCGAATAAAAACGCCTCACAGGCAAGGAAAACTAAAAATTATGAATGAATTTAACAAAAACGAACAAATGGAGCGATTAGCGCGATTATCCGAAAAACAACCGGACGCGATTTCATCGGAGCAGCGAATGTCGCTCGGAATTTATGAAAGCACAAAACCCACAACAAACGGGCTGTCGGCGGATGACCGCCTGCGACTAGCCGGATTAAAGCAACGCATCGCAACGGACGTTTTATCACCGAGTGAAAGAACATCTTTAGCAATCGAAATTTCAAATTTGGAAAAAAACACAGGAGATAATAAATAAAAATGAAAATACTTGAATCATTAGCGAGAACAACAAACGGCAACACCGGCGATTTACGGGTAAGCGGCGGCGAAAGCATTCGCGCTCAATTGAACGTAACCGCCGCATCAGGCACGAGTCCAGCGTTGACCGTCGTGATAGAGGACAGCCTTGACTCCGGCGCAACCTGGAATACACTCGGATCGTTCACGCAAAAAACGGCGGCGGCGCGCGAAATTCTAAGCATCACAACCCCGTTCGCCGAAAACTTGAGGGTTTCCTGGACAATCGCCGGAAGTAACGCAAGTTTCACGTTTAGCGTCGATTGGCACATTTCAACACGGAGGTCAAATTAAATGAATAGCACGAACCAAACACAACCATCCGCCGTCGAATCGGCGCAAAACCGAATCGAAGCAATCCGCAACGGTTTAATAAACGGAGATACGAAAATAAAAGTTGCAGACTTAGCAGCCGCGAAAAACGAATTAGAGTTCGCCTCTCTGCGGGAACAAGCGGCGGAGATAGTCAAACAGACAAACATTGAAGCCGACCGAAAGGCGCACCTGCTCGACCTGCAAAAGCGACTGGAAGTCGTCGCCGGTTCGCGCAAAGTAGTTAATTCAAAATTCGCAGAGTTTGAGAAATCTTTGTCCGAATACTTAACATCCGCGTCAAACTATCAAAATTCTTTGGATGGCGTTAGAAATTCGTTGAGAAATGCCGGAATGTATCCGCCCGAACAAATCGCAATCGTCGGCGGAGTCGCGCCGGGTCAAACCTTCTTCGGCATCCAGATAACGGACATTCGGCGAAAACTTGAAATCGGCGAAGTTTCAGCCGAAAATGTAACACCAGACCAGGAAATTAAACCGCTTATCGAAGCATCGCTGGGCGAATATTCCAGGCACTTCTAGGAGGAAATGAAAATGAAATACAAAATCGAATTCCAATACAAAGAGGAAGGGCAGCCACGCCCTTCCGACGAAGTCCAAGAAGGTTCTATACAGTTTGAAGGCGGCGAATTTATCCCCATCCCAAACGTTGGTGACAGCGTCTGTTACCAGGTCGGCGATAAGACACATTATTTCAAGGTAGAAACTCGCCACTTTTCTTATTTGTTCGATTGGTGCGTGGTTAACCTCGTTGTTACGGATATTACCGACGCGGAAATGGCGGCAAGGCTGAAGGAGTAATTTATGCAAACCTCACGACAAACAGACAATAAACATTCCGAACTCACAACGAAGCAGCGGCTTTTCGTCGAGGCGTTTATCGGCGCGGCGAATGGCAATGCGACCGAAGCCGCACGGCTCGCGGGTTATCAAGGCTCGGATGACACGCTTCGTGTTACCGCATCTGTGAGATGTTAACAAAAGCTAACATCTCACAGATGTGTAAACAAAGAGTAAACGAAGCCGCTTTAAGCTCGGACAAGGTGCTGTTGGAACTTTCAACGATTGCTTTATCTAAAGACGAAGCAACCCGCGACAGGCTTACAGCCCTTCAATTGTTAGGAAAGTTCCACCGACTTTTTACTGATAACTTGGACATCAAGTCGAACGGTAAGGGTTTGACCTTTGCGGCAATCGTAGCACTGGCAGCGGAGGGCGCGCCCGATGAAGAATGAAGCGATTACGCTTGTAAAACGTGCGCGAAATGACCCGGCTTGGTTTATACAAAATGTTTTGGGCGTGAAATACCTCACGCCTCAACAGATAGATTTGTGCCATTCCGTCCGGGATAGCCGACGAACGGCATCACCAGCCGGACACGGTGTCGGCAAAACTTTTCTCGCAGCTCACTTGGTTCTTTGGTTTTTGTTTACCAATGAAGGCTCGAAGGTCTTAACAACCGCTCCGACGTGGCATCAAGTCGAGCATCTTCTATGGCGGGAAATCCGCCGCGCCTTTAATAATGCGCGGTATGAGCACGGACTTGGCGGCGAGATTCTGCAAACCCAGTTAAACATCGCCGAAGATTGGTTTGCCATCGGACTGTCAACGAACGACCCGACGAAATTTCAAGGCATTCACGCGCCGAAGGTGATGATAGTTTTTGACGAAGCAACGGGCATTGAGGGCGGTTTTTGGGACGCGGCGGAGGGCGTAGCTGTCGGTGACAACGACAGATTTTTAGCAATCGGCAATCCGACAGACCCGATGAGCCGCTTCAAACAAGTGTGTGATTCCGGGCTTTGGAATGTTGTCCGGCTTTCGGCGGAAGAACACCCGAACGTTTTGGAAGGAAGGCAAGTCATACCGGGCGCGGTTACGCGGGCTTGGATTGGCGAACGCCTTATCGAGTACGGCGGGCGCGATACGGGGCTTTACAGGGCGCGTGTGCTAGGGCTTTTCCCCGAACAAGGCGACGATATGCTTGTCTCGCTGGCAGACGTCGAACGGGCACAGGCTCGCTGGCAAAAACCACTTGGCAGACCTGTTGCCCTGGGCTGCGACGTGGCGCGTTTCGGCTCGGATGAAACTATCCTTTGCGAACTGTTTGCAGACGGCACGGTCGGCGAGATGAAAGCAAAACGCGGACAAGACCTAATGGTGACGGCGGGCGAAATTCAAGCAGCAGGCATTGAGAAAATCGCCGTTGATGATGCCGGTTTGGGCGGCGGAGTTACAGACCGCTTAAAGGAACGTCGAGTAAAAGTTTTACCGATAAACGGAGGTGAATCGGCGCGTGAAAAAGAACGCTTCTTCAACCGCCGCGCCGAAATGTGGTGGCTGATTCGCGAAATGCTTCAAAAAGACGAACTCGCTTTGCCGCCCGATTCGCGCCTTGCTGTCGATTTAACAAATATAAAATTCACTTACGACTCGCGCGGACGGATAAAGCTCGAATCAAAAGACGAAGTGAAGAAACGTATCGGACGCTCACCCGACAGAGGCGATGCGCTTGGACTTGCGCTAGCGGCACGATACCAGCCAGGCAAGAACTGGGAATGTGTGCCCTTTCGCCTAATTTAACCTGTTATTCACTTTACCGTGCGCGGCGCGTGCGGTTGCGAACGGGGCGCGGAGTCGGTTGACGACTGGTGCCACCGCGCCCCGTTCTACACACACGATTTTTCTTGTATCACCCCAGCACCCACCACCGACCGAACAAAGGTTCGCCTCTTCGATCTCACCCGCGCCGTCTCTGCCATCTTGCCCGCCGAAATAAAGAAAAGCTGTGAGCGTCAAAACTCACGGCTTTCTTTATGTAACCGTTATGTTAAAATTTGTAATATGTGGGACTATCAAGTAATCAAAGAGAAATTTTATCGTCTCGCTCAAGACGCTGAAAATAATGTTCGCAAAGACAAACTGAAAGCTCAAAAAGTTCCACTCGTTTATCGGGACTTTCACGACATCAGTTTGGCGCGACGCGACGTTTATGCTTTGTTGGCAACGAGTCATTACCAAACCAAACAAGATTTTATTGATGCTCTCAAACAGCATCTTGAAAATCTGGCTAAAAACAGCAACGCTTTTGATGAGAAAAGATATTCCGCTGCACGCGGCAATTACATTAGAGATTTGATTGCTGAATATCAATAGCAAGCCACTCTTTACTTGATAACAGCAAAAGCCGCGAGTTTTTACGCTCACGGCTTTTTCCTTTTGTATTTAGTTAGACTGTAATTTCCAACTGTTCGCCCGGCTTTTTCTTTGGCACTTCAACTTCCAAAGTTAGAATCGCCTTTTTGAGTCTTTCAAACCACGCTGTAACTCTTGGATTATCTTTGGCGGCAGTCTTAACGAGTCCGTCGTATCTTTCCCAAAACGCTTCTTTTTCCTCGGGCGTCCTGTCTTTATAACTAAAATACATAGTCCAGACTTCATTTGCCATATTTTGATGAAATTCATCCTGGCTGGTGTTTTTCTTTTTTGCTTTAGTTTGACTGGTTTGTTTCATTATTTTGCTCCTTTTTGAGATTACCTAAAATCCATTCCGGCGAATCCGCGTCAATATCGTTTTCAATAAGCACATCCGACATCGCGTTATACAGCTTTCTCGGTATTTTCGGGTGCTTCATAACCTTTGATACTTGATTCGCCAAATCTTCCGTATCTTCGTCTAATTTGTCCTCGTAAAACTTTTGAAAAGCGTCGGTATTGTATTGAATAATCGCGCGGATCGAGTGAACATAACCGCGCCCGCAACCTTCGCCCAATTTCTCAATTATTTTCGGCAAGGTTGCGCGAACGCGGCTAAAGTCGTTATCGAAAATTTCGCCCAGCGGCAAGTCTGCTTCGTTCGACGCTTCCCAAATAATTGTTTTCAGACATTCTTTTACATCGTCGGAAACTTTCTTACTTGTAAAAGCCATTTTAACTTGCTGGCTAATTTGTTCTAAAGTTCGCCTGCTGTTTCTCTCTACTACTTTTGCTCTTTTTGTAGCATTTGTTTTCATTTTTATCCTTCCTTTTTTTGTCAGTCCAACCATTTCTGATTGGGTCAAATTGTTTATTGTGCCAGCATAGACGCGATTTGCGCTGATGCTGTGTAATAACCGGCGGCGAACGCGGTTACGATAATGGCGAGTAGCGTTAACGCTAATTCTATATCCTCAGCCGTTTCGTTTTGGTTTTGATTCGTGTTATTGTTTTTTCTCATTTGATTTTCTCCTAATTCGATTGGGTGAAAAGAGAGGCTTTCCTGTAACTTGGTGGTTTAGGAAAGCCTTCTCGTTTTAGTCGTTGCAGGTTGGGCAGAAATGCTCTCTGCGTCCCAGATACCAGCCTTCATTTTCAAGTTCGGAGCGTTCGCCGCTTGCCTGGTTGCGGCAGCAATCGCAGTGAGCTTCTACCGTTTCGATTTGTTGTGTTTTAATTGCTGTGTTCATTTTTGTAAACCGTCCTTTTTTTATTTGTAGTCGTTGCTACAAGAAAGAGTATTACACAAAGAATGTAGCAATGCAAGGTAAGAATGCATAAAAAGTGTAGTAATCGCAAAATAAGTAGTAACTCGAAAAATGTAGTAACTCAAAAAAAGTAGTAATACACAAAGAATATATTTTTATATTTTGCGCATTACTATTTTTTTTGTGTATAATGAGCCTGTGATTATTTTGATGTTGGACGAAGTTCTAAAGGAAAAAGGAAAAACAGCCTACCAGGTGGCAAAAAGCACAGGTTTGCACCAATCGGTTGTCTCGAAGCTCCGGCGTAATGAAGCAAAGATGATTGCTTTAGACGTGCTGGATAGACTTTGCGACGAGTTAGGTTGTAAGCCGTATGATTTGATTGTTCACCAATCAGATACTACACAATCAAATAATACCGCAACAGAAAAGCCTGTAACGGCTCGGACAATTTCAAAGTCTGTCGAAGGTATGCTTTCAACCGTAGAAGCTGCTGTCCGGCTCGGAGTAAGCCGAAAAAGCGTTAATGATTACGTGAATAAAGGCAAATTGCCAGCGGTTAAAGGGAAGCAAGGGCATAATTTTGTGAGTGAATCGGATTTACAGGAATTTATAAATAACCGGTAATGGATTCTTTTTCTTGACGGCGCGTTGAGAAAGATTTACTTTTGATTCAGATTTTTTGATATTTAAAGAACGAAACGCCGCGAAGCTTCCAACTTCGCGGCGTTTCTAAAACTGCAAACCGTTCTCGGCGGTTAGGTTCTAAACTCAATTTAAGGTTTTTTCCTAAAATTGTCAATTTTTGCCTAATCCCAAACAAAGGCTAAATTGACAAATCAATTTCCAAAATTAAAAACAACTAGCTGTCCCAGGAAAAAACTTGACGCGGCGTGCGGATTTAGTTTACACTGTCTACAGTTTACTTCAAAGAACGCGGCGGCGCTGCATTCTTTGGAATTGTTTGAATTTCGAATTGGACAATCCTCTTACGTTAGAATTGGACTAATTCAAAAAAGCATTCGTCAAATCGGAGCCGGCGGCTTCTATTTGAAAAGATTGTGCGGCGGTGCCGGGCAAAGAAGGCTTATAAAAGTTTTTCGAGAACATTTTTTGTTTTTGAGAATTTTTATAAGCCTTTTTTTCGTTTTCGGAATAAATTTCAGGAGTAAAAAATATGGAAAGATTACTAACGGCGGAAGACATAGCCGATTTATTGAACACCAAGCTTGAAAGAGTTTGGGCATTAGCCAGAGAAAAGGATTTGCCGTGCGTGCGGCTCGGCAAGAGGCAGATGCGCTTTGACCGACAGGCGGTTGAGCGATTTATCGCGTCCGGCGGCTCAAAAGACGCTGCGGCGCACAGGACGGAGGGAAAATGACAAATATAAACTACAAACGCGCCAATCCCGGCAAGGATGACGCGCTTGATAAAAAAATTGACGAAACTAACGAACAACTTAATAGTAACTTAAAATTGCATGGTTTTCAATGCAAAACTTACGGGAAATCGAAATTTTCGAGCACTATATCTTTCGCGTGCGACGAATGCAACCTACCCTTGCAGCTTTACGGCGAAAATTATATCGAAACTTATACAGACGGAAAAGTTAATGTCCTCCGCGCTCTTTGCGATCTTCATGCGGACGAGTTTGAGTTGGAGGTGCAGTTATGAAGTCCCTCCAACAAATCAAAGACGCACTAGACGCACTTAACCTAACGTATCGCACAGAAGCCGACGGTACACTAATCACCGATTGTCCGGTTTGCGCACTCGAAAATAAAGGCGAAGGCAAAGCAAAGGTATTCACTGACGGCGGTTTCGCTTGTATGCGATTCGCCGGAACAGAATCAGCGGAACACAAACGGGAAATGCTTTCTGCGTGGAATTTAGAAACGTCTGTTAAACCTTCGGCGTTTATGTGCGAGTCAATTCTCGACGGGCAGCTTACTTTTGAAATCGAGCGCGGCGAGCGCGGACGGCAGCGTGTTACGGCGCGGAACTGTGACTCGGTGTTACATCTGGATACATTCAACCTGGCAGACAGCTCGGCGCGTGTGAAATTTATTAAAAATCTGAACTTGCCGGAAACGAATGCATTGACAGCCAGCCGGACACTTATTGACATCGCCGACCGGTTCAACCGCGCCGATGGAGCAGCCTTCGACAGTGACGATGATAAAGAACCGGTCCTGACAACATTTGCCGTTCTGCTTGACGGGCGGATTATCGAAGAGACAACAAGCGGTTTTGCCGTTTACGATCCGTCAACAAAGGAAACAACTGTCCAGAAATCCGTAACGGATGAAGACGGCACGATATACAAGCCGTTAATCAATGCCGAACGTGCGGACAAAATAGGATTGTTTCTAGCATCCGGCGTTGATGAGTATCACACCGAAGAACGGCTTGATGCCGACATCTTAAATTTCATTGAAAAGTATGTCGATATAAGCGAACAGAATCGCGCTATCAGCAGTAAATACGCGCGGATGACGTATCGAATAGATTCGCTCAATGAAGTGCCTTATCTGCACGCCACAGGCAATAGCGGCAACGGAAAGTCGAGATTCACTCAGACAGTCGGACTTCTTTGTTATAGACCGATGTTCACCGTCGGCATCACGGCGGCGGCGTTGTTCCGAACCGTTGACGCCTTCCATCCGACATTGATAATCGACGAATTTAATCTAAACGCATCGAGTGAAGATACCGAAGCGATTATCCAAGTCTTAAATAGCGGCTACCAGCGACTAACCCGAATTATCAGATGTTCGAGTAAGGACTCTAACTTTATGCCGGAAGGCTTTGACCCGTTCGGAGCAAAGATTCTATCTGGTCTAAAAGCTACCGACTCGCAGCCGTTCACCAGCCGCACGCATCCGGTCAAACTCGAAGAGACAAAGCGCAACGACATACCACTTCAGTTACTGCCGGAAATGCTCACTGAGGCACGCCTTATCCGCAACAAATTAACTTTGTGGAGACTACGAACATTTAACCAACCGCTTGCGGACAGACTCAAAACTGCTGAAAAAGAATTAAAGGAAAGAGGCGGAATATCAAAACGGCTTATACAGATTTCAGTGCCTCTTTATGCGCTGCTCGACTCTGACGAAGTAAAAGATAATTTCGTCTCGCAACTCCAAACCCGGACAAAGGACGTAATTGACGAACGGTCTCAATCATTGGACGGAAAACTTGTCGCAATTATCCATTCACTGATATTTGATGAGGACGAAGACGGAAATCTAAAATATGTCGAATACGACGCCGCAATGGTAACTGGTCAAGAGGACAAGCCGGACGAACGGCTGACCACTTCGGCAATCACAGATGAGATAAATTCCGACTTGCCGGAAAAGAGAAAACACACGACGGATTTTATCGGCACAACTCTAACGAAAATGGATTTGAAAGCAGGCGTTATCCAAAGACGAGCTGCCCCGAATTATAAAAAACGAGCTGTCAAATTCAATCAGGAATTACTCTCAAAACTGTTCGTTAAATACAAATTGCCTGTTTTGGCGGAAACAAGTGTTCGCAGTGTTCGCAGCGAAGTAACTCCAATAGAATCAGATAGTTATCTGCGAACACTACACAGTGAACAGGACAACCTAGTGTTCGCAGATAAACCATTGGAATCAAAAGACTTAACCGACTGCGAACACTGCGAACACTTGATTTCAGGAAAACAGACAAAAGAAGTTAAAGAGGATGTTTTTGATGAAAACTTAGACGTTGAAATTTCTAACTTTGTCGCGCTCGATACAGAGACCGAACCGTTCAATAAAAAACTTGGCATCACTCCAAGAAACGCAAAAATGATCGGTATGAGTTTGTCTTACGACGGGCAAAAAGCAGACTACGAAACCAACAAAGAATCGTGGAATTTCTTAATGCCGGATGACGGTCAAACCGTAGTTTTACATAACGCGAAATTTGACTTCGGAGTTCTTCATCGAGCAGGCTTGCCAGTTCCGACGAAGTTTGAAGACACGCTTATTGCCGCGCATCTTTTAGATGAGAACAATGCACACGGATTAAAGCCTCTGTCAAAAAGACATCTTGACATTGATGACCCGATAACATTTGAAGAAGCCGATCGGATGCGCCTTCTCGACCCTGAAGTGTTTGCTGAATACGCACGCAACGACGCCCGTTATACATTTCAATTATGGAGCAAGTTTGAAGCAGAAATAGACAAACAGGAATTGCGAACCGTCTATGAAATGGAAAAGAACTTACTTCCCGTCGTAATGCGGATGGAGACGCGCGGAATGAAGCTCGACGTTCAATCGTTAGCTGCGATTGAACGCGAAGTTAAAGCAGAATCAGCGCGGTTGAAAGCTGAGATATTCGACCTTGCCGGAATGGAATTTGAACTAAACAAACCGCTATCGGTCGGAGCTGTTCTCTTCGATAAACTCGGTTTGAAATGCCCCAAACAGACCGCTAAAGGCGCGCGCAGCGTTGACAGCGAATCATTAAAAGAAATCGCGCATCCGGTAGCGGTTAAACTGCTCGAATACCGTTCGATCGATAAACTCGCTAATACATTTATAAAAGTCTTGCCGAAGTTCGCAGATGAAACCGGACGCATCCACCCAGAGTTTAAGCCTTTGGGCGCGGCAACCGGGCGTTTTAGTTGCGCCGATCCGAACGTCCAGCAGGTACCGAACAAGAGTGAACTTGGAAAAGCCATCCGGCGTGCCTTCATTTGCGAACCGGGAAACAAGTTGATTGTCGCTGATTTCTCGCAGATGGAGCTGCGAGTACTTGCGCATTATAGCCAAGACGAAACACTGCTCAAAGCCTACTGCAGCGGCGAAGAAACGGACTTGCACACAATCACGGCGCAAAAGATGTTCGGTAGTACGGATGTCAGTAAAGAAGAACGCGGCATTGCGAAAATGATTAACTTCGGCATTGCTTACGGCATAACCGATGTCGGATTGTATCGACGATTGACGGCGACAGGAATTACAACCACGCCGAAGGACTGCAAGCGATACATTTCGGATTATTTCAAAACTTATAAAGGCGTCAAAAGTTTTTTAACTAAAGTTGATAAAACCATCCGAACTCGTGGTTATGTCAAAAATCTGTTTGGCAGAAGACGCCGGTTAAAAGGAGCAACGGCGCGTGAAATCCGCCAGGCGCAAAACTTCATCATCCAGGCAACGTCCGCCGACTTAGTGAAACGGTCGATGGTTGCATTGTCTGCGAAACTTCCAGAAGGCGCACAACTTATTTCAATGGTTCACGACGAACTGATTATCGAATGCCGTGCGGACCACGCCGAAGATGTTTTGAGCATTGTCAAACATGCGATGCAGGACACGCCGGAAGGATTCGCCGTGCCGATGCCTGTAGACGCGAAGATAGTCGATTGCTGGGCGGATGCCAAATAAAAAGGAATATTAAGACAAGGCTTCGACAATAAAAGACGCTTAAAAACGAAATGAAAACATAGCAAAAAACAGATCGTTATCAGACAGGCACGCGGGGCAGATAATAGGGCTCGGAGTCTGATAACAGCTTTTATGTAATCGCCGATATTCAATGTTTATCGGTGTTTCAATGAAAACGCTGTGTTACAAAACGACATTTCACACCTTAACCACAATATGTTGCGGCTTGCGCCGCCGAATAAAAACGCCTCACAGGCAAGGAAAACTAAAAATTATGAATGAATTTAACAAAAACGAACAAATGGAGCGATTAGCGCGATTATCCGAAAAACAACCGGACGCGATTTCATCGGAGCAGCGAATGTCGCTCGGAATTTATGAAAGCACAAAACCCACAACAAACGGGCTGTCGGCGGATGACCGCCTGCGACTAGCCGGATTAAAGCAACGCATCGCAACGGACGTTTTATCACCGAGTGAAAGAACATCTTTAGCAATCGAAATTTCAAATTTGGAAAAAAACACAGGAGATAATAAATAAAAATGAAAATACTTGAATCATTAGCGAGAACAACAAACGGCAACACCGGCGATTTACGGGTAAGCGGCGGCGAAAGCATTCGCGCTCAATTGAACGTAACCGCCGCATCAGGCACGAGTCCAGCGTTGACCGTCGTGATAGAGGACAGCCTTGACTCCGGCGCAACCTGGAATACACTCGGATCGTTCACGCAAAAAACGGCGGCGGCGCGCGAAATTCTAAGCATCACAACCCCGTTCGCCGAAAACTTGAGGGTTTCCTGGACAATCGCCGGAAGTAACGCAAGTTTCACGTTTAGCGTCGATTGGCACATTTCAACACGGAGGTCAAATTAAATGAATAGCACGAACCAAACACAACCATCCGCCGTCGAATCGGCGCAAAACCGAATCGAAGCAATCCGCAACGGTTTAATAAACGGAGATACGAAAATAAAAGTTGCAGACTTAGCAGCCGCGAAAAACGAATTAGAGTTCGCCTCTCTGCGGGAACAAGCGGCGGAGATAGTCAAACAGACAAACATTGAAGCCGACCGAAAGGCGCACCTGCTCGACCTGCAAAAGCGACTGGAAGTCGTCGCCGGTTCGCGCAAAGTAGTTAATTCAAAATTCGCAGAGTTTGAGAAATCTTTGTCCGAATACTTAACATCCGCGTCAAACTATCAAAATTCTTTGGATGGCGTTAGAAATTCGTTGAGAAATGCCGGAATGTATCCGCCCGAACAAATCGCAATCGTCGGCGGAGTCGCGCCGGGTCAAACCTTCTTCGGCATCCAGATAACGGACATTCGGCGAAAACTTGAAATCGGCGAAGTTTCAGCCGAAAATGTAACACCAGACCAGGAAATTAAACCGCTTATCGAAGCATCGCTGGGCGAATATTCCAGGCACTTCTAGGAGGAAATGAAAATGAAATACAAAATCGAATTCCAATACAAAGAGGAAGGGCAGCCACGCCCTTCCGACGAAGTCCAAGAAGGTTCTATACAGTTTGAAGGCGGCGAATTTATCCCCATCCCAAACGTTGGTGACAGCGTCTGTTACCAGGTCGGCGATAAGACACATTATTTCAAGGTAGAAACTCGCCACTTTTCTTATTTGTTCGATTGGTGCGTGGTTAACCTCGTTGTTACGGATATTACCGACGCGGAAATGGCGGCAAGGCTGAAGGAGTAATTTATGCAAACCTCACGACAAACAGACAATAAACATTCCGAACTCACAACGAAGCAGCGGCTTTTCGTCGAGGCGTTTATCGGCGCGGCGAATGGCAATGCGACCGAAGCCGCACGGCTCGCGGGTTATCAAGGCTCGGATGACACGCTTCGTGTTACCGCATCTGTGAGATGTTAACAAAAGCTAACATCTCACAGATGTGTAAACAAAGAGTAAACGAAGCCGCTTTAAGCTCGGACAAGGTGCTGTTGGAACTTTCAACGATTGCTTTATCTAAAGACGAAGCAACCCGCGACAGGCTTACAGCCCTTCAATTGTTAGGAAAGTTCCACCGACTTTTTACTGATAACTTGGACATCAAGTCGAACGGTAAGGGTTTGACCTTTGCGGCAATCGTAGCACTGGCAGCGGAGGGCGCGCCCGATGAAGAATGAAGCGATTACGCTTGTAAAACGTGCGCGAAATGACCCGGCTTGGTTTATACAAAATGTTTTGGGCGTGAAATACCTCACGCCTCAACAGATAGATTTGTGCCATTCCGTCCGGGATAGCCGACGAACGGCATCACCAGCCGGACACGGTGTCGGCAAAACTTTTCTCGCAGCTCACTTGGTTCTTTGGTTTTTGTTTACCAATGAAGGCTCGAAGGTCTTAACAACCGCTCCGACGTGGCATCAAGTCGAGCATCTTCTATGGCGGGAAATCCGCCGCGCCTTTAATAATGCGCGGTATGAGCACGGACTTGGCGGCGAGATTCTGCAAACCCAGTTAAACATCGCCGAAGATTGGTTTGCCATCGGACTGTCAACGAACGACCCGACGAAATTTCAAGGCATTCACGCGCCGAAGGTGATGATAGTTTTTGACGAAGCAACGGGCATTGAGGGCGGTTTTTGGGACGCGGCGGAGGGCGTAGCTGTCGGTGACAACGACAGATTTTTAGCAATCGGCAATCCGACAGACCCGATGAGCCGCTTCAAACAAGTGTGTGATTCCGGGCTTTGGAATGTTGTCCGGCTTTCGGCGGAAGAACACCCGAACGTTTTGGAAGGAAGGCAAGTCATACCGGGCGCGGTTACGCGGGCTTGGATTGGCGAACGCCTTATCGAGTACGGCGGGCGCGATACGGGGCTTTACAGGGCGCGTGTGCTAGGGCTTTTCCCCGAACAAGGCGACGATATGCTTGTCTCGCTGGCAGACGTCGAACGGGCACAGGCTCGCTGGCAAAAACCACTTGGCAGACCTGTTGCCCTGGGCTGCGACGTGGCGCGTTTCGGCTCGGATGAAACTATCCTTTGCGAACTGTTTGCAGACGGCACGGTCGGCGAGATGAAAGCAAAACGCGGACAAGACCTAATGGTGACGGCGGGCGAAATTCAAGCAGCAGGCATTGAGAAAATCGCCGTTGATGATGCCGGTTTGGGCGGCGGAGTTACAGACCGCTTAAAGGAACGTCGAGTAAAAGTTTTACCGATAAACGGAGGTGAATCGGCGCGTGAAAAAGAACGCTTCTTCAACCGCCGCGCCGAAATGTGGTGGCTGATTCGCGAAATGCTTCAAAAAGACGAACTCGCTTTGCCGCCCGATTCGCGCCTTGCTGTCGATTTAACAAATATAAAATTCACTTACGACTCGCGCGGACGGATAAAGCTCGAATCAAAAGACGAAGTGAAGAAACGTATCGGACGCTCACCCGACAGAGGCGATGCGCTTGGACTTGCGCTAGCGGCACGATACCAGCCAGGCAAGAACTGGGAATGTGTGCCCTTTCGCCTAATTTAACCTGTTATTCACTTTACCGTGCGCGGCGCGTGCGGTTGCGAACGGGGCGCGGAGTCGGTTGACGACTGGTGCCACCGCGCCCCGTTCTACACACACGATTTTTCTTGTATCACCCCAGCACCCACCACCGACCGAACAAAGGTTCGCCTCTTCGATCTCACCCGCGCCGTCTCTGCCATCTTGCCCGCCGAAATAAAGAAAAGCTGTGAGCGTCAAAACTCACGGCTTTCTTTATGTAACCGTTATGTTAAAATTTGTAATATGTGGGACTATCAAGTAATCAAAGAGAAATTTTATCGTCTCGCTCAAGACGCTGAAAATAATGTTCGCAAAGACAAACTGAAAGCTCAAAAAGTTCCACTCGTTTATCGGGACTTTCACGACATCAGTTTGGCGCGACGCGACGTTTATGCTTTGTTGGCAACGAGTCATTACCAAACCAAACAAGATTTTATTGATGCTCTCAAACAGCATCTTGAAAATCTGGCTAAAAACAGCAACGCTTTTGATGAGAAAAGATATTCCGCTGCACGCGGCAATTACATTAGAGATTTGATTGCTGAATATCAATAGCAAGCCACTCTTTACTTGATAACAGCAAAAGCCGCGAGTTTTTACGCTCACGGCTTTTTCCTTTTGTATTTAGTTAGACTGTAATTTCCAACTGTTCGCCCGGCTTTTTCTTTGGCACTTCAACTTCCAAAGTTAGAATCGCCTTTTTGAGTCTTTCAAACCACGCTGTAACTCTTGGATTATCTTTGGCGGCAGTCTTAACGAGTCCGTCGTATCTTTCCCAAAACGCTTCTTTTTCCTCGGGCGTCCTGTCTTTATAACTAAAATACATAGTCCAGACTTCATTTGCCATATTTTGATGAAATTCATCCTGGCTGGTGTTTTTCTTTTTTGCTTTAGTTTGACTGGTTTGTTTCATTATTTTGCTCCTTTTTGAGATTACCTAAAATCCATTCCGGCGAATCCGCGTCAATATCGTTTTCAATAAGCACATCCGACATCGCGTTATACAGCTTTCTCGGTATTTTCGGGTGCTTCATAACCTTTGATACTTGATTCGCCAAATCTTCCGTATCTTCGTCTAATTTGTCCTCGTAAAACTTTTGAAAAGCGTCGGTATTGTATTGAATAATCGCGCGGATCGAGTGAACATAACCGCGCCCGCAACCTTCGCCCAATTTCTCAATTATTTTCGGCAAGGTTGCGCGAACGCGGCTAAAGTCGTTATCGAAAATTTCGCCGAGCGGCAAGTCCGCTTCGTTCGCCGCTTCCCAAACAATTGTTTTCAGACATTCTTTTACACCGTCGGAAACTTTCTTACTTGCGAAAGCCATTTCAACTTGTTGACTTATTTGTTCTAAAGTTCGCCGTTGGTTTTGTTCTACTACTTTTGCTCTTTTTGTAGCATTTGTTTTCATTTTTATTACTCCTTTTTTAGTCAGTCCAACCATTTCTGATTGGGTCAAATTGTTTATTGTGCTGCCAGCATAGACGCGATTTGCGCCGATGCCACGAAATATCCGCACGCGAACGAAACCGCCGCGAGTGTGAAAATCATCAGCATCATTTCAAGATGTGCCGTGATTGTGGTTTTGTGTTCATTTCTTTTTGTTGTATTGTGTTTCATAACAAATCTTCTCCTTTTAGGTTTGTTGGGTTTTTGGAAAAAAAAGGGAAATAGAAGGGCTTAGGAATGTTTGCGCAAACCTAAGCCTTTCGCTTTTATCGGTAAACCGGAATCCGCACGCTGCCGTAAGTTTCAACACGAAGCGGCTCTCTGCTTGGCGCAAAATACGGGGCGCTGTCCTGTGCTTCTTTTTCCTGGTGGCTGTCAAGTTCTCTCTGCAACCGTTTAATTTCCCGTTCGATTTCTGCTATTCGTTTTTGTCTGTCAGTCATTTTTGTAAACCGTCCTTTTGTTTATTAGTTAATTGCTTAACTTGAATACAAGTTTATAATACCTTAGATATAGTTGTCAATCTTAAAAGTAGAAAAAGGTGATTTTATTTGCAATTTATTTCAATCTTTAGTATATTGTTTTGTATGGACAAGAACACATTGAAAAAACGGCGCGGGAGGTTAGGAATGACTCAGGCTGATTTGGCTGCTGAGTTGGGCGTTGCGTCAAA
>MWVV01000203.1_pt1 | contig 21421 bp, 22 predicted proteins | sample 1047281 | NCBI WGS metagenome assembly MWVV01 (sample SAMN06349986, study PRJNA376086) | soil metagenome | isolation source: PT-2 sample Antarctic (ecotone) soil | place: Antarctica | collected 2015-01-13 | reverse complement strand
TAATGACGGAAATCGCTGATTCACAATTCCAAATCCCGAATCCTGAATCCCAAATTAAAAGTTTGCCAATCGGCATTTTTGATTCCGGCGTCGGCGGTTTAACTGTTTATCGCGCCTTGCATAATCGTCTGCCGAATGAACATTTCATTTATCTCGGCGATACGGCGCGGGTTCCATACGGAACGAAATCCTTAGCGACGGTCGAACGTTACGCGATTGAAAATTCGCAGTTTCTAGCCGCGCGCGGAATCAAACTTCTGGTTGTCGCCTGCAACACGGCTTCGGCGCTGGCGCTTCCGAAAATCAGAGAAAATATTAATATCGAAACGGTCGGGGTGATCGGTCCGGGCGCGAGAAAAGCGGTTGAAGTTACGAAAAACAAATCCGGCAAACCGAAAATCGGCGTGATTGCTACCGAGGCGACAATCTCTAGTAATGCTTATGCCGAAGCGATAAAACGCGCCTCTAAAAAAGTTAAAGTTGTTCAAACCGCGTGTCCTCTGTTCGTGTCGCTTGCCGAAGAAAACTGGACGCGAGAATCAGAAACTTTCTCAATTGCCCAAAAATATTTGCAAAAAATTGTCGAAGCAGAAGTTGATGCACTTGTTTTAGGCTGCACGCACTACCCGATTTTACGTGATGTCATCCAGCAAATTGTCAGCGAAAATGTCACTTTAATTGATTCGGGTGAAGCCGCCGCCGAAGAAGTCGAAAAACTTCTCGCAGAAAAAAGTTTAGTCAACAATGATCCGCCGCAACGTGTTTTTACACGTCAACTATGCGATGATTTAGACCATTTCTATGTCACGGACGCAGCCGAGAGATTTTCGCGGGTCGCGGAAAGATTTCTGGGCGTGAAGCCTTCTAAACTAGAAAATATTGAGCTTTGGGGAAATGACAAACTTCATTAGCGGTAAGTGGTAAGTGAAATACAAAATACTTACCACTTACCACTTACCACTACAAAATGAGTTACACACGAATTGACAACCGAACAGTTGACCAAATAAGAACCACAAAAATTACGCCGAACTTTGCGCCTTACGCGGAAGGCTCCGCGCTTATTCAAATCGGCAGCACAAAAGTGATCTGCACGGCGACGGTTGAGGAACGAGTTCCGCCGTTTTTACGAAATAAAGGAACGGGCTGGATAACGGCGGAATACGCAATGCTGCCGCGTGCAACGCAAACACGCACGAACCGCGAAATTCAGCGTCCGTCGGGCAGAACGCAGGAAATTCAACGTCTCATCGGTCGAAGCCTGCGCGCCGTGGTTGATATGAAACTCTTGGGTGAACGACAGATTTTTATTGACTGCGATGTTCTGCAAGCGGACGGGGGCACGCGAACCGCTTCGATTACAGGGGCGTATGTCGCCTTAAACCTGGCGTGCAAAAGACTTATGAGCAAAGGAACATTGAAAAAATCTCCGCTCATCGGCGAACTTGCCGCCGTCAGCGTCGGAATTGTCGAGGAAACCGCGCTGCTCGATTTGTGTTATGTCGAAGATTCAAACGCCGAAGTTGATATGAACGTCGTTTGCACGGACAGCGGAAAGTTCATCGAAATTCAAGGCACGGCTGAACGCGCGCCGTTCAACCGCGAACAAATGAACGAACTGCTGGCTCTCGCCGAAAAGGGAATCGGCGAACTTTTCACCATTCAGCGAAACGCTCTTAACGGATAAAATTTTTTAGTCTTTTTGTTTATTTTAAATTAAGGAAATGGTACGTGCACAAAAGAAAAACTCGTACACCCACTAAATTTGAGCGATATTTATGACAGAGTCGAATTTAAAGAAGAAAAGCTGGAGGAATAATTTTGTCAGATAAACAATTTGCAGGAAAATCGGCAATCGTGACAGGCGCCACGCGTGGTATCGGAAAAGCAATCGCGCTGGAACTTGCTAAACGTGGGGCAAACGTCGCGTTTAATTATTCAAAAAGTGCGGATGAAGCGGAAAAGTTAAAAGCCGAAATTGAAAGTTCAGGTGTGAAAGCGTTTGCCGAGCAGTGTGATGTGGCAAATACGGAAGCGTCAACGGAATTTTGCAAACAGGCGAAAGACGCGTTTGGGACAATTGATTTTTTAATCAACAACGCCGGAATCACGCGCGACACGTTGATTTTGCGGATGAAGGAAGACGATTGGGACGCGGTCATTGACACGAATTTGAAGGGCGCGTGGAATTTCTCGAAAGCCGTTTTGCGTTTTATGATGAAAAACGAAGCGGGCGGTTCAATCCTCAATATTTCTTCGATCAGCGGCGTGGTCGGAATGCAGGGACAGACGAATTATTCGGCATCGAAGGCGGGAATGATCGGTTTGACGAAATCTCTGGCAAAAGAAGTCGCCAGCCGCAAAATTACGGTCAACGCTTTGGCTCTCGGCTTAATCGAAACTGATATGAGCGGACAGTTGAGCGATGAGTATCAAAATAAATTAATCGAAATGATTCCGCTCAGGCGCTATGGTCAAACGCAGGAAGTTGCGGAAATCGCCTGCTTTATGCTATCCGGCGCGGCGCGTTATATTACCGGACAAGTCATCCAAGCCGACGGCGGACTAGCAATGTAGGAATGAGCGATGATATGGAAATTAAATCTTGAGCAGTGCTTTGATTCATCCCAATCTTTCCTCCCTTTTTTATTATGCAGTATGTGAACGACGACGAAACTTCCAAACCGCAAATCACGCCCGAAGAATATTTGGCGGAGCGAAAAAAGACGATGCGGAAGCGTTCTTCGTGGGCAATCGGGCTTGGTCTGACGATTATTTTTGTCCACTTCGCGCTCTTCGCCGTGGCTGACGTTGAATTTACGCTTCTCTTTCGCAGCATCTTTTTTATTCTCGGTCTGTTTGCCCTGGTCGGCGGCGTTTGGGGATTTTACGAAGCGCGGCGATTAAAACTTGAAGATCTGATTCCGACACCCGAAGCGATTCTTTTTGCGGAAGCCGCTGAACTTTCAACTCCTCTTTTTTCTTATATTTTAGTTGGTTCAATAGTCGCCGTAACCGTTTTTCAAATGGCAACAGGTTTAGATGATTCAACCGAGACAGCCGGATTTGTCAAGCCTCTTTTTACCGGAAACGGCGAATACTGGCGACTTTTGACCGGCGCAACTTTGCACGGCGGACTTCTCCATATCTATTTCAACGCGCAGGCGCTCTACGGCTTCGGCAATTTAATCGAGTATCTTTCAAACCGCGCACATCTGGCGGTTGTTTTCCTTCTGGCAATAATCGGCGGCGGATTGTGCAGCTTGATTTTTATGCCTGACACAACCTCGGTCGGAGCCTCTGGCGGCGTGATGGGTCTGATTGGTTATCTGGCAGTTTACGGTTACCGGCGCAAACAACAACTCCCGCCTGATTTTTTGAAAAATATGCTGATCAACATCGGATTCATTACTGCTTTCGGCGTTATCGCTTATCAAATAATTGATAATTTTGCTCACGTGGGCGGTTTGCTGGTCGGTGCGCTCTACGGCTTGGTGCAGGTTCCAAAAAATTTACGCGAAAATCCGCGCCAAGTAAGTAATTTTACAAAAGTCTTCGGTTTTGCCGCGCTGGCAGTTTTTATTCTAACTTGTGTGTTCAGCATTTTAGTAATTCTGAAAATTATCAAAATGTAATTTTTGTTTGCTCAGTTTAATCCTTTCGCCTTCATCCTTCGTCGTTCAAGAATATGCCGAGAGTTCGCGTTCATCAGCACGTCAATCCGCTTGCGCCGTATTTTCGTTTTACGCCGAGAGCTATTGAAATTCAAAAGGTTTTTACTCATCCGCAATTGCCGCTTCACCTCGACATCGGTGCGGGGCGCGGTAGATTTTTGTTGAAGATGGCTGAAATAAAACCGGACTGGAATTTTTTGGGTGTCGAAATCCGCGAGCCTCTGGTTGAGGAGGCAAACAAAATTAAAGATGAAAATAATTTAACCAATTTGCATTACGAATTTTGCAACGCCACTTTTGCATTGGATAAATTTCTCGAAAACCTTCCCGCAGATGTTTTGCAGATGATAACAGTCCAATTTCCAGACCCCTGGTACAAAAAGAAACACGCTAAACGCCGGATGGTCAAAGACAACTTGGTTGAAACGGTGGTGCAGCATCTTAAAATAGCAGGCAAGATTTTTATTCAAACCGATGTCGATTTTCTGGCTGAGGAAATGTTTGCCACTTTCAGAGCGAACAAAAATTTACGTGAAGTTGAAATTAACGAAAATCCTTTTCCTGTAAAAACCGAGAGGGAAGCGGCGGTTGAAGAAAAAGATTCGCCCATTTTCCGCCGAATATTTGAAAAAATTAAACAAAATAAATAAAAAAGCGAAAGGAAACTTAAACTTCTCCTTTCGCTTTTTGTAACTATTTTTTGAACTCTTAGTCGTTTAGACGAATCGAACGAATCATATTACGAAAAGCTGCGTTATAACTTGAAGATTCGCTTTCCGGCGCAACCATCACAACGTAGAACAAACCACCATTACGCAGTTGAGTTGTAAAAACGGTTGCAACTTCGGTTTGGTTCGTTATCGGCGAACGTCCCGTCAAAACTGTCGTAAAAGCATTTCTTCCAGCTAGAGTGCTTCGAGAGTAATTTGTGGTTTGCCGCAAATAATTATTGCCTTGTATTACGCCGTTGACATAATCTTCGGTCGATTGCGCCAAATCGTTACTTCGTGCTTGAGCAGTGCCAAGCATCACGCCGTGTGTAATACCACTGTCGCCGTATGCGCCCTCGGGAGCAAAGGTAATCGTTCCCTGTGATTCAAAAGTGCGCCAATTGCTCGGATAACTCATTTGCAAAGAGTTTCCGCTCGTATAAACTTGCATTCTCGATGACGGATACTGAACACGGTTTGAATATCTACCGCCTGCCGTCGGATTTTGTCCGACTTGTCCTTGTCCACGTCCGTTCTGTGAATTACGCGCGATTTCTTCCATTGTCTGCGCGCGCGGCATACCTGCAAGTCTTCTTTGAACGTTCTGAAACTCTCTCGAATCCCGACCGGCGCCCTCCGCGATGCGGAGCATTTGAGCTTCACGGTTTATTTTATCGTAGCGATTGCCCGGATCCGGATGGCTGCTGAGCCATTGCGGTCCGCGTGAACCGCCGCTTTGTTCAGCGATCGTGCGAAACATATTCGCTAAATCACGCGGGTCATAACCGGCGTTCGCCATAATTTGCGCGCCGAGAATGTCGGCTTGTGTTTCGTATTTTCGACTGTACTTGGTCATTAACGCCTGCACTCCAAGCGCTCCAACTTGTGCGCCTTGTTCTCCAGCCACAATAGCGCCGCCCAAAATTGCGCCGATACCAAGAATTTGATTGAGCGGTTTACTTTGTTCAGTTGCGTTCGCCGTTCCGTGCCGTAGCGCGACGTGGCTGATTTCGTGCGCCATTACGCCTGCCATTTCACCTTCGGTTCTGGCTGCTTCGATCATTCCGCGATTGACGTACATCGGACCGCCGGGAAGCGCGAAGGCATTGATGTCGCGGGCATTGACAATCTCAAATGTATATTGGAATTCAGGATGCTGAAATTGTCTCGGAATCGCATTAACCAGTCTTCGACCGACATCCTGGACAAAGCGCGTCGCTTGATTATCATTCAAAATTGGCATTTGCCGTTCAACTTCCGCCGATGCCTGCCGTCCGATTTTGACATCGTCTTGAATCTTATATTTGTTCTTCGGCATATCGACGCGTGTTTGTCCGAAGGATGCCAGAGGCATTACCAAAAGCGTCCAAAGCAGACCGAATGCCGCAAAATTTTTGCCCAAATTGTATTTTTTCATTTTTTTCTCCCCAAATTCTTCTCTTCTCATTTCCTCTACAAAATACTCTCTAAGGATTTCAAATACTAGCAAGAAATCAAAGACTTGTATCTGATGAAAACTCAATAATGAAAGGTTGCCGCCCAAAAATAGACCGCCAGCCGCGCTGATACAGGGTTAGGATAAAAGCGATTTTGGATGAGCGTGTAAGAGTATTGTTCGAGATTGCAGATTTGCACAAGAGCGAACTGGAAAATACTTGTTTGTAATTTAATTCAAGAGAGCAGAAAAGAATCAGGGCGAAAAATACTCGCCGTTTTGGTTTGACTGTGATTGGCAAATTAATGCGAAATGATTTTTGCGTTTATTGCTTGCAGCGAAAATTTCTCGGATTCTTCATTTGATAAAGTCGTTTGTAAAACTTCTTTGATTTTATTAATTAAAAATACGGCTTCGGATATTTTTACTTTTCCGGCGTATCTTTTTTCAACCAAAAATGTCAGTGCAAGTTCGTTACTTAATTCGGTTACTAAGTCCATATTTTGCCTTAATATTTGTGATCAAATACAGATTTCCTCAAATCTGCTTTGGTCAGATTTACCATGAACGAATCGAATGCTATCGCGGCGATGTTAGAATAGTATTAAATCAATGTTAAATGTTCAAGCGGACAATTTAAATGATTTTCCAATTTCAATTATAATCTGAGTTAAGCTATTCAAAACGAATTCGGCGAGAGTAGCAAAATCAAATGCTTTTCAATTCGAATAATCGTAATTTCCCGCGTTTTCTATAAAAAGCGGCTGCAGAGAATTAATCCTACAGGTTTGTATTTTCTAAAAACACCTGAAAATTTATGTTTTTAAACGACTCGAAAAAATTCCTGGCTACGCTTGCGATTATGTCAGTGCTCGCCGGGTCCGCTTGTTTTAGCGGCAGACGCGGCAAAGGCGACGCGATAAAAATTCAGGGCGCCGGTTCGTCGTTCGTCAATCCGCTGATGCAAAAGTGGGTCAGCGAATACGGTAAACTCAACCCGAATATCAGAATCGACTACCAATCAATCGGTTCGGGCGGCGGCGTCAAGCAAGTGAAAGAGAGAACGATTCAATTCGGAGCCTCGGATGTGGCGATGAACGACGCGGATTTGAAATCCGCGAGCGGCGAAATCATCCATATTCCGGTGATTCTCGGCGCGGTTGTTTTAACTTATAACTTAGCGCAGGTCGAAAAACCTTTGCGCTTTTCGCCGGACATTATTGCTGATATTTTTTTGGGCAAAATCGCGCGCTGGGACGACGCGCGAATAAAAGCGGAAAACCCGGAAGCGAATCTTCCAGCCGCTGACATTACGGTTGTCCACCGTTCTGACGGAAGCGGAACGTCTGCCGTTTTTACAAATTATTTATCAAAGGTCAGCGCGGAATGGAAAGAAAAAGTCGGTGAGGGAACTTCGCCAAGCTTTCCCGTCGGTTTGGGCGGCAAAGGTAACGAAGGCGTTACCGGACAAATCAAGCAGACGCCGAATACAATCGGTTACGTCGAACTCGCCTATGCCGTCAAAAACAAATTACCCGTCGCGGAAATAAAAAATCGCGCCGGCAGTTATGTCGTGCCGAATTTTGAAACCGTCAATAACGCTGCGGCAGAAACTATCAATGACACGCCCGATGATTTGCGCGTGACGATAACCGACGCGGCGGGCGCAAATGCTTATCCGATTTCAAGTTACGTCTATGTTTTAATCTACAAGGATCAACCCGACGAAGTTCTCGGCAAAGCGCTTGTGGAATTTCTAACCTGGGGAATAAACGACGGCGAAAGATTTGCCGAAAATTTATATTACGCCCCCTTACCGCAGGAAATGGTTAAACGCGCTTCGGCGAAAATCGGTCTGGTGGCGCACAACGGAAAATCGTTGCGAGCGGAGATAAACAATGTCCAGTGAAGCAACCGGAAACGGTTTGGGCGGTGGCGAACTCTCCGGTGCAAAACCTAAGCAAAACAATATTTTAGGCGACAAAATCTTTCGAGTCGCGTTGACGGCGTGCGCCGCGGTGATTTTGCTGATTGTGCTGGCGATGATTGCCGTGATGGCGCAGAGTTCGTGGCTTTCGCTCAAAGAATTCGGTTTCGGTTTTTTAACGGGGCGAGTTTGGGATCCGGTCAAAGGCGAGTTCGGCGCGCTACCGTTTATTTACGGCACAATCGTTTCGGCAATTTTAGCTTTGCTGATTGCCACGCCAATTTCTATCGGGGTTGCTATTTTTTTGGTCGAACAAGCTCCGAAATCGGTGGCGCGTCCGATGGCTTTTCTCGTCGAGCTGCTGGCGGCGATTCCGTCGGTGGTTTACGGTTTGTGGGCGATTTTTGTGCTGGCGCCGCTTCTGCGCGTTTATGTGCAGCCGTTTCTGCAAAAAACTCTGGGCTTTCTACCGTTTTTTCAAGGCACGGCGACCGGAATCGGAATGCTGACGGGCGGGATCATTCTGGCGATTATGATTACACCGATTATTACGGCAGTCGTCAGAGACATTCTGGAAGCCGTGCCGGTGACGCAGCGTGAAGCGTCGCTCGCGCTCGGCGCGACAAAATGGGAAACAACCAAAATAGTTTTGGCAAACGCCTCTTCGGGAATTGCGGGCGCGATTGTTTTGGGTTTAGGACGGGCAATCGGCGAAACGATGGCGATTACGATGATCATCGGCAACCGTCCGCAAATCAGCGCCTCCCTGTTTGACCCGGCTTACACGATTGCTTCGGTGATTGCCAACGAATTTACCGAAGCGACCGGTGATTTATACTTAAGTGCTTTGGTTGAAATGGGATTGATTTTGTTTCTCGTAACATTTATCGTAAACGGTTTGGCAAAACTTTTGATTTTGAGCGTGGCTCGGCGAACGTCCTAAACTCATCGAGCAGGAAGACAAAAGTTTTGGGATGATTTGTAAATAGCGGAATGGATAAAAGACGTTTAACAAATACAATTATGACAACGCTGACCGCTGCTTGCGCGTTTGGCGTCGTTAGTATTCTGCTGCTCGTTTTGTGCTACATCGCTTATCAGGGAATTTCTTCTCTGACTTTTCAGTTTCTGATTGAAACGCCGAAACCGGTCGGCGAAGGCGGCGGCATCGGCAACGCGATTGTCGGCTCTCTGATTCTGCTCGGTTTAGCGTCCCTAGTCGGCATTCCGTTTGGTATTGCCGTCGGAACTTACCTGGCGGAAATGGGCGACGGCTGGTTTGGAACAACGGTTCGTTTTGTGGCGGATACGATGATTGGCATTCCTTCAATTGTCTTTGGAGTTTTCGTTTATGCGCTCGTGGTTTTGCAGCAGGGTTATTTTTCGACGCTCGCGGGCTGCATCGCGCTTGCCTTGATTATGATTCCGATTGTCACGCGCACGACCGAAGAAATGATTCGCCTGGTGCCAAAATCGATGCGTGAAGGCGCGCTCGCGCTTGGCGCTCCGCAGTGGCGCGTAACCTGGGACATCGTAATTCCTGCCGCTATGACGGGCATCGCAACGGGCGCGATGCTTTCGGTTGCGCGCGTATTGGGCGAAACCGCGCCGCTTCTTTTTACCGCTTTCGGTAGTCGTTTTTACAATATTTATCTGGACGAACCGATGGCGTCGCTGACCGTTCAGATTTATAATTATGCGATTTCGCCTTTCGAGGAATGGCACGACAAAGCTTGGGCGGCGACACTTGTTCTTGTAACTTTAATTTTATTTATTAATATTATCGTGCGCTTTATCACGCGCAAAAAGTATTAAGACGGAAGCCCGCACGTCGGGTAAGGGCGAGATTTTATTATCTTAACCGAATATATAAATGAGCAAAATCAGCGTTTCAGACTTAAATTTTTTCTACGGTAAAGCGCAGGCTCTACACGACATCTCGATTGATATTCCCGAACGCGAAGTGATTGCCTTTATCGGTCCTTCGGGCTGCGGCAAGTCAACTTTCCTGCGCACTCTCAACCGGATGAACGACACGATTCCGTCTGCCCGGGTCGAAGGGCGTGTAACGATTGACGGCAAAAATATCTACGAGCCAAACACTGATGTTGTTTCGCTCCGGCGCAAAGTCGGGATGGTTTTTCAAAAATCGAATCCGTTTCCGAAATCAATTTTTGAAAATGTCGCTTACGGCATACGCATTAACGGAATCCACAAAAACAAAGCGGATTTAAACGAACGAGTCGAAAAAGCATTGTACGATTCCGCGCTGCTCGACGAAGTAAAAGACCGGATGAACACTTCGGCATTCGGTCTTTCCGGCGGACAGCAGCAACGTCTCTGTATCGCGCGGGCTCTAGCCGTGCAGCCGGAAGTTGTTTTAATGGACGAGCCGGCTTCGGCGCTCGACCCGAGTGCGACGCAGAAAATCGAAGAACTTGTCGTTGAACTGAAAAAACAATATACAATCGTTATCGTCACGCACAATATGCAGCAAGCGGCGCGGGTGTCCGACCGGACGGCGTTTTTTATGCTCGGCAAATTGGTTGAAGTTAATCCGACACAAAAAATGTTTACCAATCCTGACGAAAAATTAACCGAAGATTACATTACCGGGAGATTCGGTTAATTTTTGCTGAACTTTTTAAAATTCAAGTAATACGCCGTATTTTGTGCTAAATTATAAGAAATGGATCATCGAATTATAGATCAACAATTAGACCTCCTGCGCGACAAACTTCTGCTGCTCGGCGGAACGACCGAAGCAGCATTGCAGCGCGCGATGCGCTCTCTAACCGAGCGCGACAGCAAACTTGCCAAACAAGTTTTAGACGACGACAAGATAATTGACCAGATGGAACTCGACATCGACCGTTTCAGCGTCGAAATTCTCGCTCTCCAACAGCCTGCAGCGCACGATTTGCGGTTTGTTATTTCGGTCGCGAAAATTACGCCGATTCTCGAACGGATTGCTGACCACGCCGGAAGCATCGCCAAAGCCGCGCTGATTCTGAACGACGAGCCGCAGCTGAAAAAATATGTCGATTTGCCGATGATGGCGGAAACCGCGGCTGAAATGCTGCGCACGGCACTCGACGCTTTTACGGCGGAGGACGCTACCGCATCGCGCCGGATTATCGAACAGGATAAGGTGATTGACAAATCATACAAGCGGGTGTTTGACGAGCTGATCACGATAATGATTGATAATCCTTCAACAACGGCGAGCGCGGCTCACCTGCTTTTTGTCGCTAAACATATTGAACGCATCGGCGATTATGTCAAGGACATTTGTGAATTGAATGTTTATTTACGTGAAGCGGCGTTTATCAAGCACAGCAAAGTGAAATAAGCCGAATTAGTTTCCGCCCTTTTAAGATGTTGCCGCGTGCTCATCTCTAACACTTTTTCTCTCAAATGCCGGCGCGCCATGCCGGTTGGAGGCGGAGCGCCTTTTTCACTCCAGTAATTTCTCATCACCAAAAAACCTGTTTAAAAATGCCGGCAAAAGTGAGGCATAACACTATTAAATCGTCACGGATATATTTCTTTGATCGTTTTATTAATCGAAGCTCTGGCTTTAACACAACTCTCGGTAGCCTGTTTTGAGCAGGATACGCACCGGTTCACATCGGCGAGAAGCAGAGTTAATCGATCGTTATAGGTGCCGGGAAGATTTTTTATACGGGCTTCTAAATCCGCTATCTCACGCCGCCTGTCTTCCATTAAAAGATTACAGGTGCGCCGACTTTCGACATCGGGAGCTAATCTGTAAGCATCCATATTTCTGCCGAGTTTTTCAAGCGATTGGGCAGTTCGCACAATTTCACTGATTTCATTTAAGAGGGCGGTTTCTTTATTCTTTTCGATTTTCGTAGCGTCAGGAACGACAGGTTTACTTGGTGAGGCGGCTGAACAGGAAATAAAAAAGAGTGCGGATAACATTGTGATCAAAAACTTCATAAGTTTATCTACCCTTTCCTTATTTTTGAAAGATGGCGGATGTCAGATGTTAGAATGCCGAGAGCTTAACTGACATCTGACATCCGCCATCTTTCAACTGTTAATATGAAACGAGCAATCATTATTATGGCAAAAATTCCGTTAGCCGGAACGGTGAAAACGCGGCTTCAGCCTTTTCTTACGCCCGATGAATGCGCCGAACTCACCACGGCGTTTCTGCAAGACGCCGAAAATAAAGTAAAAACCGTTGGCAAAAATAGGATTTTAGCATATACGCCCGCCGACAAAATGAACATTTTAGAAAAAATGCCCACGAGCAAAAACGAACGGCAATTGATGGAAAAAATTCAGCAGCAGTACTTTTAGTTTACTACCAATTATTTTAACTTCTGTTCCGCTTCAAGTTTGAGCCGGACGATGGTTTCAACGTGATGCGTCTGCGGAAAAAGGTCGAGCGCAATAATTGAGTCAATTGCATAACCGTTGTCGCAGAGGACACGCAAATCTCTGGCTAAAGTCGAAGGTTCGCACGAAACATAAGAAATTTGTGCGGGCTTTATTTTGATGATACCTTCAATAATTTCCTGTTCCGCACCGACACGCGGCGGGTCGAGAAGTACAAAATTGATATTTTTTAGCTGACCCGCATTTTCCGTCAAAAAATCGCTGATGTTTTCGCAATGGATTTCTACATTTTCAGCGCCCGCGTTTTCAAGATTTTTTCGCGCAAAATCAGATGCCTGTTCGTTTCCTTCAACACCGATGACCTTTTCAAATTTTTTCGCGAGCGCCAAAGTAAAAAGCCCGACTCCGCAATACAAATCAAGCGCCGTTCCACCGCACCCTTCTTTCAAAGCCGTTTCGACGAGCTCTTCGATTAAAAACGGATTGCCCTGAAAAAATGTTGTCGCGTCGTAGAAGTACTGATTACCGCCACTGGTAAAAGAAATTTCTTCGGTTGGTTCAATAATTTCCGCCGAGTAAATCGAAACATCAGTTTCGCCTTCACCGCTGCTTGCCGCCTCGATTTCAACGATGTTGCTCCAGAAACTTTCCCACTCGACGGTTTCCCGCAATTCAGTAAGCGTCGACTGCATCTCGCCGGTCAGAATCGGACAAGTTTCCACGTCAATCAAGTTATGTGAATTTCTTTGAAAATAACCGATTTTGTGCGCCCGCGTATCTATGTGCCATTGCGCCCGCGAACGATAGCCAAATTCTCTCGAACTTGGAACAACGTCAATATCTTTTTCAATCTTGATTCTTCCGATTCTCGACAGACAGTCGCGCACCATCGCCGCTTTCGCTGCCAATTGTGCTTTATAGTTCATTTGCTGGAAATCGCAGCCGCCGCAACGCCCGAAATAAGGGCACGGAGGCTCGATTCGATCGACGGAAGGCTCAAGAATTTCGATGATTTCGGCAAAAGCCGTTTTGCCTTTTATTTGATGAATTTTAACCGAAAGTTTATCGCCTTGAGCGGAAAGCGGCACAAAAACGGTTAGATTTTCGGTGAAGGCTAAACCAAACCCGTTCGGAACAATTTTTTCGATGGTCACGCCGAGAACGTCACCCACTTTATAGCGTTTACTCAATTAATGTTTTCAACCTCAATCTCAATTCTGGCTTTAGATTCATCAGAAACGAGATGTTTGCAGCAATTGATTTTTTGAATTTTGTCTGACAGAAAACGACATCTTTTCCGATTACAAATAAAATAAACTGAGGCGCGGAATTTGTAATTGTTCGCGCAAACGCTTCAGCAGCATTAAATCGAAAGTGCGCTGATAAACTTTCCGTTCCATTTTATTTTTGTAGGAAGCAAGCTGTTTTTCAATTTCCACTTTTAACCGTTCAGTTTCGACAAACTTTGAAAGACTTTCGTCAATCAAGCTATCGTATTTTTCCAAATGCGATTCCAAACTTTCCGCTTCAAAAGATTGTGACTTAAGCTCCGACATTTTTTTTACAATTGTTTCCAGAGTCGTCCGTAATTCGCCATTCACCTTCTTAGTCGCTGCCTCGAGTTCGGCAGAAGCTTTTTCGAGATGCGCCGCGAGAGCTTCGGTTGAAACGAGCGTATTTTGTGCATCAGTTTCAATTTTACCGTTTCCGTTCGCACCATTTTTCCCTGTTTGCGCGTCGAGCCATTCGGCGTATTGCGCTTCGATTTCCTCGCGGCAATAAAGCAGGCTCTTGACCGTTCGCTTGCGCGCCGGCTGCTTGTCAACCGAGTCAAAAACCTTTTCGATGGCGCGCAAAACGATGTGAAGCGGCACGTTGCGCTCTTGCCAGGTTTCAATCAAAGCCCAATCGAGCGGACTGAGCAACAAATTGCGCCCGCGCCGACGAATAAAAGTTTCTTCAATTTCGGAAAAGTAATTAAAATAATTCAATTTAGTGGTTAGTGACAATAGTGGTAAACGGTAAGTGGTAGTGGTAAGTATTTGGTTTTACACTTATCGCTTACCATTTACCACTGTTCACTTTTATCACTATTCAAGTCGGATTTTCATACGGCGCAGCGTGCGCAAATCTTCATCGGTTAATTCGAGTTCAATTTCTTCGGCAAAATCTTCGTCCTTGCCAATTTCCTGCAAACCGATTTCCAGCTTGAGCGTTAAATTCGGCTCGTAACCGATTTTGCGCAAAAACTCAATCGCGTCAGCCACCTGTTTACTCTTTTCGACCGCGCCGTTGATTGCGTCGCCGAGTTCACGGACACCTTTTTTTGCATCTTGACCCAGTTCCATTTTACATTTCAAATGCTACGCGAGGCTTGCGGATTAGTCAAAATTTCAAATTCTAAATTTCATATTTCAGATTTCAAAATTTCAAGTTTCAGATTATGTTATCTTAAGTTATTTTTGACTGACAATTTAGATTCTGCAATTTGAATTTCCAATGAAAGAAAGACGCGAAAAATTTGAAACTTCTTCGGGCATCGAATTGCCCAACGATTTTAATCCGACAAATACGAAAGTTGATTTTGAACACGAAGTCGGCGAAGCTGGCGAATTTCCATATACGCGCGGCGTCCGCCGAAATATGTATCGCGGACGATTTTGGACAATGCGGCAGTATGCCGGTTTTGCAACCGCCGAAGAATCAAACGCGCGGTATAAATATCTTCTCGCAAACGGAACGACGGGCTTGAGCGTCGCGTTTGATTTACCAACTCAAATCGGGCTTGATTCGGATGACGAATTAGCGGCGGGCGAAGTCGGCAAAGTCGGCGTCGCGATTGATTCGCTTGAAGATATGCTGCGACTTTTTGATAAAATCCCGCTCGACACGATTTCAACCTCGATGACGATAAACGCTACCGCTTCAACGCTTTTGTGTCTTTATTTAGCAGTTGCGCGCCAGCAAAATGTTGCGTTCGAACAGGTGAGCGGCACGATTCAAAACGATATTTTGAAAGAATATATTGCGCGCGGAACTTATATTTATCCGCCGAAACCTTCTTTGAGATTAATCACCGACACTTTTGCGTTTTGCGCTACGGAAGTTCCGAACTGGAACACGATTTCGATTTCCGGTTATCATATCCGCGAAGCCGGCTCGACTGCCGCGCAGGAAATTGCATTCACTCTGGCGGACGCGATTTGTTATGTCGAATCAGCCGTTGCCGTTAATTTGAAAGTTGATGATTTTGCGCCCCGTCTGTCGTTTTTCTTTAATTCGCACAACAATCTGCTCGAGGAAATTGCTAAATTCCGCGCCGCCCGTCGTTTGTGGGCAAAAATAATGAAGGAAAGATTTAACGCGAAAAATCCGAAATCAATGATGCTGCGTTTTCATACGCAAACCGCCGGTTCGACTTTGACGGCACAGCAGCCGGAAGTAAATGTTGTGCGCACGACGATTCAAGCGCTCGCCGCCGTGCTTGGCGGAACGCAGAGTCTGCATACCAATTCGATGGACGAAGCGCTTTCGCTGCCAACTGAAAACGCCGCTCGAATCGCTCTGCGAACGCAGCAAGTCATCGCCTTTGAATCCGGCGTTGCCGATACGGTTGACCCGTTTGCCGGAAGCTACGCGATTGAAGAATTGACAACGCAGCTTGAGCGAAAAGCCTCCGAATATATCGAAAAAATTGATGATTTGGGCGGAATGCTGCGCGCCATTGAAAGCGGATATGTGCAGCGCGAAATTCAGGAAGCGGCTTATGATTATCAAAAAGCGCTCGAAGGAAAAATGGAAATCGTCGTCGGCGTCAACCAATTTCAAACCGAAGAAAACGAAACGATTCCAATTTTAAGAGTTGATCCGCAAATTGAACACAATCAAATCGAGCGTGTCCGCGCCGTCCGCGCGAAACGCGATAGCGCGAAAGCCGAAAATACTTTGGTGAAACTCGAAGAAGCGGCTCGCGGCACGGAAAATCTTTTACCGCGGATTCTTGAATGCGTCGAAAGCTATGTTACCGTCGGCGAAATCTCGCACCGCCTGCGTAAAGTGTGGGGTGAATACCGCGAAGCCGTGACGGTTTAATCAAATAAATAATTTAAAAATAATAAAGAGGAAGGAACATGGCAGAAAAAGGTGAAAGCAACAACACAGCAGATAAAATTGAAACGGAAATAAATTCTTTGGAACTTCGCTCAATCCGCGAGATCGTTCAGGATTTGTCAAAACCCGTCGCCAAAAGACATCTCCGTTCGCGCAAACAGGGCGGCAAGGAAATTCAATACATCGCCTGGCACGACGCGATAAAATATCTTGACCATTACGCTTCGGGTTGGAACTACGAAATTCGTTCGATGACTTCGGTCGGCGGCAAACTCATTATGATCGTCCGCCTTTCGATTCCGTGTCTCGAAGGCATTGTGTATCGTGAAGCAACCGGACAGGAAGATGAAACTCATGAAACTTACGGAGATTCTTCGAGCAACGCGGAGAGTATGGCTCTGCGTCGCGCGAGCGCAAAATTTGGGCTGGGTTTATATCTCTACGATCAAAACAAATAATTGCAATAAACATTTTATTCAAACGAGAAATGGCAGATTTTATTAAAAACGTTTTTGCCTCGAATTTTAATTTTAAAATAACTCGTGATAAGATTCGCTTCTACTTTCTATAAGAATAAGTTGTTGTCAGTAGTTTCAATTTATTTAGAAAGTAAAACTAATTTTTGCCATCAAATGTAAAATATAAAAATGGATAAATTTTTGATTCGCGGCGGAAAACCGCTCAACGGAACGGTCAAGATAAGCGGTGCGAAAAACTCTGCTCTTCCTTGTCTGGCAGCGACGCTTTTAACCGCTGAAACCGTTACATTGCATAATGTCCCGTATGTGAAGGATTTAATCACCCAGCGCCGTCTGCTCGAAGACTTGGGCGCGACGGTTTTAACGCCCGAACTTCACACGCAAAAGGTAAGAGCCGCCAACATCGAAATTTTTGAAGCGCCTTACGAACTCGTTAAAACAATGCGGGCAAGCGTTCTCGCACTCGGTCCGCTGCTTGGGCGATTCGGGCAGGCAAAAGTTTCTTTGCCGGGCGGCTGTGCCATCGGAACTCGTCCGATCGACCTTCATCTGAAAGCTTTTGAGCAACTCGGCGCAACCGTTTCTTTGGAAGCGGGCAATGTCGTGGCACGCGCGCCGAAAGGCAGATTGATTGGCGCGGAAACATTTTTTGAAAAAGTGAGTGTGACGGGAACCGAAAACGTAATGATGGCGGCGGTTTTGGCAAAAGGTAAAACAATGATTCACAATGCGGCGCGCGAGCCGGAAATCGAAGATTTAGCCGAGCTTTTGAATAAGATGGGCGCGAAGATAAGCGGCGCGGGAACTTCCGAGATTGAGATTGAAGGCGTTGAAAATTTGGGCGCAGCCGAACACACGATTATTCCAGACCGCATCGAAACCGGAACTTTTATCGTCGCGGCGGCAATCACCGGCGGCGAACTCGAAATAAAAAACTGCCAGCCGAAACATCTCGAAGCAGTGATCAAAAAATTGCGCGAGACAAATGTTGAAATAAGCGAAATGGGTGGAAGCACTCTGCTGGTCGGATGTCGGAATAAAAATTTACGGTCAAAAGATGTGACAACCGAGCCGCATCCGGCTTTTCCGACCGATATGCAGGCGCAGTATATGACTTTGATGACGCAAGCCGAAGGCGCTTCAACAATTGTCGAAACGATTTTCGAGAATCGTTTTATGCACGCTTCGGAGCTTGTTCGTTTGGGTGCGGATATTCAGATTTCGGGAAATACGGCAGTCATTCGTGGCAAATCAAAATTGATGGGCGCACCGGTTCAAGCGTCGGATCTCCGTGCGTCAGCATCGTTAGTTTTAGCGGCGCTGGCGGCAGAAGGCGAAACGCTGATTGACCGCGTTTATCATATTGACCGCGGCTATGAAAGAATCGTCAGAAAGCTCGGCAAACTCGGCGCCAGTATCGAGCGGATTACGGATAATGTGTTAACCGACACCGTGCAGACGGAAAATAAATGAATCGTCAATACGCAACCAACAAGTCGTACCAGGCGCAAAAATAAAAAGGCGAGGGAAGTTTCCCTCGCCTTTTTATTTTGTTATCGTTTGCTTTTAGAAAAAGCGAATTGTGTATGAGCCGCGCACGCCGCGTCCGGCTTCGGGCAGTAAATCTTTGATGAAATTGACGTGGTTGCGGTAAAGTTTATCGTTTAGATTCTGCCCGCCAAATGTGAAAATATGCGCGTAACGTTCGGTCGCGTAAGTATATGAAGCGTTGAGGTTAAACAGCCCGAATCCGGCGGTTGGTGTTTCTAGCTGGAAGACATCGCTCGAATCTTTGCGAGAAACGAACACGGCTTCGGGACGGACGCTCAAACCTTTATAACGAAAATCAATACCGAATCGGGCGCGAGCCGGCGTGATGCGCGGCAAAGGCGTCTCAAACGAATCGCGCAGTCTCGCGCTGACCACATCGCCGATAAAAAACGCGCCCAGATAACTATTGATGTCCACATCAACCGTCACGTCCGCGCCGACAAAGCGGCTGTCGTCTTGAAGATAAGCTGCCACCGGCAGATTGTCTTCGACATCAATGCTGCCGTCGCCGTCTTCGTCCTGTGGCGCGAGATAGACGAAATCCTTGATGCCGTAGTAAAAGAAACTGCCGTTAATGCGTACACGCCGCAAGTTTTGCCGCAAGCTCAGTTCGATGCCGTTCGAGCGTTCGCGTTTTAAGTTTTGGTCACCGATTTCAAAAGTTACCGTGCCGATGTGCGCTCCGAAATTATAAAGTTCTTCGAGAGCCGGAGCGCGGTATGAACTATTAAAATTGGCGATGAACGATGCGCCTTCCCAAAGACGGAAACGTGCTCCAATGGCGCCGGAAAATCCGGTGAAATCGCGTTCCTGATAAATCGGGTTAGTCGGACGATAACGGTTTGTTTCGACCCGCCCGCCGAATTGCAGAGCGACGCGGTTGAAACTAAATTCTTCGAGCGCAAACACCGAGAAATTATTCTGGCGAACTCTGCCGTCAACAAGTTGTTCCGCCCCCTCGGTCAGATAACTGCGGCGGAAGCCTTCAAAGCCGAAACGCCCGGTTAAATTTCTATATCCGGCTTGTTGAAAAACACCGCGATAGGTAAAAGTATCGTTAAAGAAATTCGTCGCCACCGTGTCAATACCGTCGGCGGTTTCGATTTCCTCGTGCCGGTAATCGGTGAAATCCACATAAAAATCGCCTTGCGGAATCGCTCCTGTCAAATCGCGGAAACCGCTGCTGACGCGGTAGTTGTTGCGCCGCATCCGTATGTCAATCTGCTCGTCAGGCACGGGCGGCAGCCCGTTGGCGAATTGGTCGCGGATGGCGAAAATGTCATACTGGCACGGTTCAAGCGGTTCTTCGCCTTCTTCAGCTGGTTCACACGGCTCACCCGCCGGTGTCGTCAGCAGTTCGCCCGACTCAAAAAGCGGTGCGTAGGGAATGCCGTAGCGCCTGCGGTCGAGATTAAAACTGCCTCTGACGTATGCTTTGTCGCCGAAATAACCGAAGCTCGTCGCACCCCCGTAAGACCGCGCCGCTGAGTTCGGAATTCTGCCGAGCGGTGTTTTGAAATCGCCTTCGTTTATAAAATTGCCGTTGGCAGTAAAAAGGAATTTTTTGAAACCATATTCCAAGCCGCCCGATGTGCCGCCCTGCCGGTTGACGCTTCCGCCCAAACCGGTAAAAGAACCGCGAATTCCCGGATGCGCGTCATTTTCGTCGCCCGACACCGCGTTGACCACGCCGCCAATGGCATTCGAGCCGTAAAGCAGTGTCGCCGGACCTTTGATCACTTCGAGCCGTTCAAGATTGAGCGTGTCCACCGGCTCGCCGTGGTCGCCAGATTGTGATCCAACCGATCCGTTGCGGATGCCGTCCTGCAAAACAAGAACTCTATCACCTTCAAAACCGCGAATCGAAGGGCGCGACGAACCGGGACCGAACGAGCGTTTGCTGACTCCGGCTTCACGCTCCAAAACTTCGCCGATAGCCGTATTTCCCTGTTCTTTAATACGGGTTGAGCCGACCGAGTTGACCGATTGGAATGACTCGAAAACCGATTCTTCCGCTCCCGTAGCTGTCACGGTAACTTCCTCGCGCAAAGCCGTCAAACTTAAACTAAAATCAACTCCGGCAGCTGCGCCCGCCGTCAGCACGACGGTTTGCGCCCGGTCGGAAAAACCTTCGATATGCGTTACCAGCGTGTATCTGCCCGGCGGAATATTTGTAAATTCATATGCGCCGTTTTCGTCAGTTTCGGCGGAGCGCCGCAATTGGGTAATTTCCACTGACACGCCGCCCAGCGGCGTATTGTTAATGTCGTCCTTAATTGTGCCGCGTATCATGCCACCAGTCTGCGCGAAAACAGCGAGCGGCAGTAAAAAGAATCCGAATAAAAGTAAATGTATAAATTTTTTCATAAAACTTCAATAAAAGTGTTTTAAGTAAAGACTACCGATTATGACAAAGTTTTGAAACCGGAAATCATAATTTTTTGATAAACGGTTGTAGAGTGAAAACAAACGGTATTTTATCTCAATGAATTGCATTGAGATGCAGCGCAATTTTGACAATTTTGGCATAATCGTCGGTTGATAAAATGCGCTAATGTGATGAAAATTGCCCCGATTAAAACGAAAATCACCTTTCCGAAAAAACTTTCTTTAAAAAGCAGATCGGCAAATATGACAAAACAGATACCCGAAATAAAAAGAAGCAAAGTTCTGATTTTGCGGTGTTGTTTGAAATACGACGGCAGAAGACTGACCGAAGCAACGGCGACGGAAAGACCGATAAAAATATACTCGGTGCCTTCGTGCGCTAAGATGGAAATGCCGAACAGTGGAAGAATGGAAATGATGAACGGCATTGCCAAACAATGCATGGCGCAGAGCCACGAAACTATCGCCCCTGTTTTGTCCAATAAACCGTTTGAATTAAGATTTTGAAAATTTAACCGCATAGCATTTTGAGCCTGACAAAAACTGTATCAAGCGAATCAAACAGCTTCGCACTTTCTTTTCAAAATAACGATGTGTTTTTAGCAAACGGCAGATATGCTCTAACTAATGAAGCTAAAGCACTAACGAATGAGTTTTAGAGTTTGAGCAATTGTTCACGCATAATCCGCGATTGGAAACGGCTTGACGAAATTTCCTGACCGTTTTTAAGCGCGACCCGATAAGTTCCGCCCGGCATCGGCGAGATCTGCGCAATCATT
>MWVV01000202.1_pt1 | contig 21485 bp, 21 predicted proteins | sample 1047281 | NCBI WGS metagenome assembly MWVV01 (sample SAMN06349986, study PRJNA376086) | soil metagenome | isolation source: PT-2 sample Antarctic (ecotone) soil | place: Antarctica | collected 2015-01-13 | reverse complement strand
GCTATTCATAAAGTTTTGTCGCCTCTATCAGTTTAATTTTGAATTAATTTTTTGACTAGCTGATTAAAACCTAATTTTTAACCGGTGCTAGTATCTAAGTTACTCAGGTTAAATAATTAGGAGCCTAAGTAAAGAAATGGGCAAATACGATTTAGTTAATTTATTAGACCCCTTGCGAAATTCAGGATTTAAGTTTTAATTCGTAATTATGAAGACCGGCAATCAAGTTAAATCGCAAACCGAATCGTTTCCGCCGATGGCGGTAGCGTTCGCTCAATATCCGAAATATCTTCAACCGTCGAATCACATTCTCCACCTTCACGCGCTTTCTTGCCAACTCCCGATTCGCCTTCTTTTCCGCTTTACTCAGGCGATGCAATTTACTGTTTTTCTGCGGCAGAATTACATTCAAACATTGATTTTGCAATCCCCAATAGCCCAAATCACCGCGCAGGCGAATCTGTTTGCCAAGTTTGACATCGCTCGTCTGATACAACTTATAATCGTGCGTTTTGCCTTTGCCAAAGAAGGTCGCAATAATTTCTTCGGTTTCTTCCGAGATTATCAACTGCGACTTCAAACTGTGCCGCTTGCGTTTTCCGCTGTAAAACCGCTTCTGTTTTTTTTCGGTCGTTCGATTAAACTTTCCGTGACATCAACTATCGTATACTTAATCGAATCGCTTTCGAGCAGCCGTTTTTTGCCCGGCAGAGAAAACTTGCCCGACTTGATTAAAATATCTTCAACGCGGCGCACCAGGCGTGAAACATTTGATTCGTGTAGATGCCAATCTCGTCCTAAATGGAACATTGTGCGGTATTCGCGCCAAAACGAGAGCGTCAACAAAATCTGGTTTTCAACTGATAAATTACTTTTCCTGCCGCGTTTATTGCGTTGTTTATGTTGTCGAACAACTTCACTCATCGCGGCAAAAGTTTCTTTAGTGACTCCACATAAGCGTTTGAAGTCACCCGGTTTGAAGTTTTTGACATCTTCGTAGGTCATCTGGATTTACTCCCTTGACTTACTTTGTGTCATCTTTATTTTAATTTCGCAAGAGGTCTATTGAATAAATTATCCAAGAAAAAAAGCCCGCGCTTGTTTCCCGAACATGCGCGAGCCTCTTTTTGTATCTCCACTTGAGCCTTTTGCCTATTTTATCAAGCGGAGTTTCAGAAAACCGTAAAATTGTATGTAGCAACTGAACATTGCCGTTACGATTAAAAAAGTCATGGGTAGGAAACGAAAAGTTTCGGGCAAAATAATTCCGAGACTTTGCTGAAACAATACGCCAAGTAAAACTGCAAAACCCGCAATCAAACATCTACCCAAAAGCCAATTAGCAAAATTCGGTTTTTCGCCAGAAGCTAGAAAATACGGTAGAGCGATGAGCATTAAAAGCGTTAGAGCCAAAAATACATTGTCTAATGTAAAACCGCTAAAACTTCGCCCGAATTCGATTGCCAAAAAGAAAAGAACAAAGGTTGTATCAACGGCAAAACCTCTATCTTCCTCAATTTCACTTTGCTCAATTTCAAAACCCGATAGTGTTTTCATAAATTCAGTTTGTGTCAAATGTTAATGTTTCGTGCAAACACAAATCTCGTGTTCTACCGCGCAAACTCTGCCTTTGATAATCAACCTTAGCGGTTAATTTATTCTTTAGGCTTGCTAAATTGCGTGTAAGCGACGCGGAAAAGTTCCGATAAAGCTTTGGCGGTTTCAGGCGTTAAGTTTTTATCGGCGCGTAGATGCGCTTCGACAATTTCCGGCGTCGCTTCGTGCGGGTAATAAACAATCGCTTCGACCGTTTCTTTTTCGTTTTGATGTTTGTTCATCACGCGGTCAATTGGCATATCGAGCCAGCCGGTTAAACGCGCAATGTTGTCAGCGTCCGGTTTTCCGGTTCCGTTTTCGATGCGCGAGAGCGTCGAAGCGGAAACATTTGTCGAATCCGCCACGTCGCGCAAGCTCATTTCTAATTCTTCACGTCGGCGCTTGATGGCGCGTCCTAATTCTTTCGTATTAATTAGACTTTCGTTTTTATAAGCCATAATTTTTTCTCCAAATTCAGAAATTCTTTTTACCAAGTTTCAAAAACAATCTTTTTGCAATTTTTTCAAGATGTTTTCAAGAAACCGTCCATTACGAAAACAAACTTAACATAAAAAAATTTTAGATGCAACACTACGTTTCACACTTGCAACAAAAAAAATATTGTGATACACTGTTTCACAGATGAAACGAATAGCTTTATCTAATATACAAACGATTGATAATACAACAATTTGCACAAGAATTAAGGAGTTGAAATGACAGCAATAGCAGTAGAAAAAAATTTAACGGAAAAGCGTGAAAAAAGAGCCAAATCAATTGCGGCGATGGGTTTAGTCAATCGTGAAGCGGATAAATTTCGCGTTTCGACACCTTCCTTGCGCGGCAAACAAACTTCTTACGAAGTTTGGCGCAATGAAGTGGGCAAAATTCGTTGTAATTGTTTGGAGTTTGAAGAATTGGCTGCGGATGACGCGGCGTTTCGCTGCGAACATATTTTAGCAGTGAAATACGCACTTGTATCGAAAAATACCGAATCAGCTGCGAAGCAACCGGTGAAAGTGGAAACTGAAACGGAAGTTAAACCAAAGCAAGTTGTTTCAGAACATAAAAATGCAACTGAGTCGTCTATCGAAAGCGGACTACAGAATGCGGATAGCGGATTAAATAATGAATCCAAAATCCAAAATCTAAAATCTAAAATCGAAATGTCCAAAGGCGGCGAACAGAAGTCCGACAAAGCTCAAGAAAATGTTTCGGTCAACGGACAAATCGAAACGAAAAAAGTTTTTGAGCCTAGTCATCTTGCAAACACACAAGGAGATAAAAAAGTGAAACAAGAAAACTTAAAGGAAGCGCCGTTTGTAAAAGCTGAAGAAGTGGAAACGGCTAATAACGTATTAAAATTTACAACCACATTGCGCGAACTGCGTAAAAATGTTGACCCGGAACTTGTGAAACAACGCGAAGGCTGGCGTGACCGCAACGGCAACACACACTACGTTGATTATGTCGAATGGCATACAGTCGCCGACATTTTGGATGAAACTGCGCCGAACTGGTCGCACGCGGTTAAAGACATTCGTCAAATCGGCGATATTTTCACCGTCACTGTTGCGATTACGATTGACGGCGTAACGCGCGAAGGTATCGGAACGGGAACTGCCGAGAGCGAACTCGGAATTAAAAAAGCCGAACACGACGCGCTGAAACGCGCCGCTGTAAAATTTGGTATCGCGCGTGACCTTTACAAAAAGGAATCGGACACGATTGAACGCGAAGGTGCAGTTCCGACGCCTACTCAAGATGGTTTTCCTGCAAATCCGATTGCGAAAACGCTTTCTGACTTGGTAACGGCAAAACAGCTTGGAATGATTCGAGCAATCGGGCGTGAAGTCAACATTGACGTTGACGAAGAATGTCAAAATGCTATGAACTGCAAAACCGACGAGCTTTCAAAACGCGCGGCTTCCAGCTTTATTCAACATCTGCAAGATATGCAAAAGCAACAAACGGTTGAAGTTCAACAGCCTATGCGCCGAGTGGGATAGAAAAAAGTTGGCAGTAGCAGGGCAGTTAGCAGAGTAGATAATTAGACTGCTAACTGCCCTGCTACTGCTGACAAATTTTTGAGTTGTGAAAGACCGTCCAGCTTTCTCCAAAAGCCAGAAAAACCTCGCTCACAACTCAAATACCTCACTTTGATGAGGCAAATAATAGGCGCGAATTCTTAGAAAATTAAGGGTTCGCGTCTTTGATTTTTAAAGGAGAAAGTTTGCAAAGAACAACTTTTCGACATTAAAAATTTTGCTTTTACTAATCTCGTGCTATTCTTTGGGGCGGAATGAAAACATTCTAATTCTAACAATTCGGAGCGAAGGAAAATGGCAGGAAAATTTGAAATTCAGAAATCGGCAAGCGGAAGTTTTCGCTTTAATTTAAAGTCGGGAAACCAAGAGACAATTTTATCGAGCGAAACCTACCAAACAAAAGAAGAAGCGCGAAAGGGGGCGGAATCGGTTAAAAGCAATGCGGCAGACGACAGCCGTTACGATCGAAAAACTTCGACCGGCGGTCAAGCGTATTTTGTCTTAAAAGCCGCAAATCAAGAAATAATCGGCACAAGTGAGACTTACTCTTCGCAATTGGCAATGGAAAACGGTATCCAAGCGGTTAAAACTACTGCTCCGAGCGCGGAAATCGTAGACGCGACCGGAGTTTAATATCTAAACAATTTTTTAATCAAAGCTGCAGAGAAACCTTCAGCGCGTAAATGAAGAAAGAGATGTGTTTTTATCCTTTCGCATTTGCGCTGCCGGGGTTTTTCTTTCTATTAATTCGAGAAACAAAAATTATTCGATTTTTTGCTTAAAAATAAGTTTGTCTGCAATATTAATTTACAACCTTTGATTTTCTAAAAACCTATGCTCAAAAAGTTTTACAATCGCGCGTTTTTCATTGCTTTTTTATTTTTTCTTTTTGCTTTTTCAACTTTTGCTCAGAAATCCAGACCGGATTTTAACCGCATCAGAACTTATGATGTTCAGCATTACACGATTCGAGCGAGTTTTGATCGCACCGCGAAAACAGTTTTCGGCGACACAACTGTTCAGCTTAAACCGCTTAAAAACGACTTTAGAGCTATTGAACTCGACGCGGCTGAAATAAATTTTGAATCAGTAAAACTTGAGCCGGAAAATAAAAATTTAGTTTTCAGAACGGCTGGCGAGAAAATTTTTATCACGCTCGATAAAGCATATTCGCCGCAAGATTTAATCTCAATTAGATTTAAATATTCCGCGAAAACGAAAAAGGGCGTTTATTTTGTTGATGAACTGAAAGAAAACGGAAAAGTTACACGCGCCGCGCAAATCTGGTCGCAAGGGGAAGCGGACGAAGCGCATCATTGGTTTCCTTCTTACGATTTTCCCGATGACAAAGCGACGAGCGAGCAATTTTTAACAATCGGGAATAATGAAACGGCAATTGCTAACGGCAAATTAATCGAAACGACGGAAAACGCGGACGGCAGCAAAACGGTTCATTACAAAATGCCCGTTGAACATTCGACTTATCTCATCTCATTTGTAATCGGAACATATTCAAAAGTCAGCGATTCGTATAAAAACATTCCGCTCGGTTTTTACATTTATCCCGGCAAAGAAGCCGTCGCGCAAAAGGCTTTCGGCAAAACCAAAAATATGATTCGCGTTTTCGAAGAGTTGACCGGCGTTGATTTTCCTTACAATAAGTACGACCAAACAATTGTCGCAAATTTTCAATTCGGCGGAATGGAAAACATCACTGCGACGACAATGGCTGATTCTGAAATTTTGATGGCTGAATTCGGCTTTGCCAATAACATTGTCGAAGATTTAGTTTCGCACGAACTGGCGCATTCCTGGTTTGGAAATCTTGTAACCTGCAAAAATTGGGCGGAGCTTTGGCTCAATGAAGGTTTTGCAACTTATATGGAAGCTGCGTATCGGGAAAAAATGTATGGACGCGCCGATTATTTGCGGAAAATTCAGCAAGACGCTGAACAATTTATAATAAATGATGCTATCAACAAAAATCCTTTCGGACTTTTTAATCAAAGTGCCGGAAACGTTAATGCGCTTTTTGATAATCCGGCGATAACATATAACAAAGGCGGCGCCGTGATTCACATTTTGCGCGAAACGGTCGGCACGGAAAATTTTTGGAAAGCCATCAATGGTTATCTTACTCGTCATAAATTCGGTAATGTCGAATCAACCGATTTGCAGAAAGCTATGGAAGAAGTTTCGGGTATGGATTTGAGTTGGTTTTTCGCGCAATGGGTTTTCGGCGGCGGGCATCCGAAATTATACATTAAGCAAGTTTACAATCCGAAAACAAAAGTTTTGACTTTGACCGTCGCGCAAGTTCAAATGCCGGATAAATTAACCGCTTCAGCTTTTCGATTGCCTATGGATGTTACCTTTACAACTGTAAAAGGCACGAAAACAGAAAATATCGAAATCAAAAAAAGATTGGAAACTTTTTCAATAAAACTGGATGGAAAACCTTCAAAGATTGTGTTCGATAAGGACGAAAAAATTCCGCTCAAATGGGTTAAATATCAAAATTTAATTGTTTTACAAGGAAAATAAAAGAAGGAAAAGTAAAATTTGCGCAAAAAAGTTCCGCTGTTTAACGGCGGAACTTTTTCTCTTTGAGAAGACGGATGTCTCGTTTGATTTGTTGAAAAATCAAAGGCACGAAGTACACACAAAATCGCACCTATAACGGTAAAACTTTTTCTGTGACTTCTTCACCACACCTACGAGGTTAGCTGCCGGGCTAGGAAAGAAGAAGTTTCCCCGCGTTTTCTTTAGCAAAACGCTTCGCCCCATGTTTTAAGAATTTTATTTCTTAAAACTTTTGGTTCCCCCGCGTTGATTACAGGAGTGAATCAACTTCGGCGATAAGTTTTCAACAAATACTAATATAACATCGAAATTTTGATATTTCAAGATAACTTTTAATTTTTTTATTTTACTGGAAACAGTTGGTAAAGCATAAAATAAACAATTACGCCGGTTACCGAAACATAGAGCCAAACCGGAAAAACCCAACGCGCTAGCTTTTTGTGAATTTCAAATTTGCCTTTTAACGCGCGCAAAAGAGTAACTACAATAAAAGGCGCGATAACCGTCGCTAAAATAGTGTGCGTCGTCAAAATCGTAAAATAAACCGGACGCGCTATTCCTTCACCCGTAAATGTTGTCGGTCCGAGACCAAAATAATATGTCCGAAGAGCGTGATGAGTAACGTAACAAATCAAAAACAAACTCGACAACGTAAATGCAGTCAGCATCGAGGCACGATGTTTTTCAATTTGTTTGTTGCGAATAAAGTAAAATCCCAAAAGCAAAAAAATGCTGCTCAAACCGTTTAGAGTAGCGTTCAGATGCGGAAAAACTTGCAGATATTCCATTATTTTTTAACACAAAACACAAATAACACAGAGAAAAATTTCAACAGAATGAAGAGGACTTACAGAATAAAATAATTTGTGTTCATCGCGTGATTCGGGGGCTAAAAATTCTCTCTGGTGTTCTCCGTGCCTCTGTGGTGAATCTACTTCCAAAATCCCAAAAGCAAAAACAAAACTATCCACAAACCGTCCATAAAATGCCAATACCAGCCGACGGTTTTTGATATTGATTGGCGTTTGGTTAATTCTTCCTCGGAAGAAGTTTCGTTCCACATTCGCAAAAGTATGTAACCGATTGCACAGATTCCGCCGATAACGTGAACGGCATGAACGGTGGTTAAGATATAGAAAAAACCCGCATATTGATTGCTTTGAACGTAAACTCCGTGTCGGACAAGTTCAAACCACGCTAAGATTTGCGAAGAAATGAACAGCCCGCCGAGAACAGTTGTCGCCAAAAGCCACTTTTTTGCTTTTTGTTGGTCGTCTTTGTAAAGGGTTTTTTGCGCGATTTTATAAGTTACGCTGCTGACTAAAATTAAAGCGGTGCTAATCCAGACTTGGACGGGCAGTGTAAAGGGTTTCCATTCTAAAACGGCGTTGGTCGAGATGACGATATACGCGCTGATTAAACCGCCGAAGGTCATCATCACAACGAGCAGTAAAAACCACATTCCGACGCGAGCTTTATCAATAGAATTTTCTCTTGCATCTTCAAAAAAATCGTTGTTTTGATTATCGTCATCTCCGCCGTTACCGCCGCCGCCGCGATTACGCTTTCCACCGTTTGAGCCTGTTCCACTCAATAAACTTGAACGAAGTTTTCGTTTTTTGTTCTCTTCGATATTAGTTTCGACAGTTCCTATTTTCATTTCCTTTGTATCGCTAGCATCTGCCGCCACTTTTTCACTCCAAATAAAGTTAAAAGAAATGCGCGGGAAGATGCCCAAGCGACCACCAGCAAGATGCTGGCGTTACGCTAGTGATTAAAAACCATCAAAGCAAAAATCAGCGGTAAATATAAAACCGAGACAAGTAAAAGTTTGCGGGCATTTTCAACCGATTTGGTACGGGCGGTTTTAACACTTGTCCATAAAAACCAGATTCCCAACAAACTCGCGCCAACCAAATAAATCCAACCTGCTAAACCGATAAAAAACGGGGCGAGACTTATGGGCAGAAGCAAAATGGTAAAAGTTACAATTTGTCGCGCCGTTATTTTTCCTTCCGGCTCGACAACGGGCAGCATTAGAATTCCCGCCTTTGCGTATTGCTCACGATACATCCACGCGATCGCTAAAAAATGCGGAAACTGCCACAGAAAAAGCATCGCAAATAAAATCCACGCGCCCAAAGAGATTTCATTTGCCGAAGAAGTCCAACCCATTAGCGGCGGCATCGCGCCGGGTATCGCGCCGATAGCGGTTGACGCCGAAGTTCGGGTTTTCAGAGGCGTGTAAAGCAAAACGTATCCGATAATAACAATTAACCCGAGCAATGCAGTTAGATCATTGACTAGAAATGCAAGATAAATTTCCGCCACAACACATAACAAAATTCCGAAAATTAATGCTTCGGTTCCGGTTATTTTTTGCGTCGGAAGCGGGCGTTTTGCCGTGCGCTCCATCAAAGCGTCGGTTCTTTTTTCCCAAACTTGATTTAATGTCGCCACTCCGAAAGCGAGCAGTGAAATTCCGATTATTGAATTGATGAAAAGCAAAAGGTCAAAATCGTTTTTAGCGCCCAGATAAAAACCCGCCGCTGCCGTTAAAACCAGCATAAAAGCGATGCGCGGTTTCGTCAGCTCGACGTAAGCCGCTAGTTTTTCATTCGCGCTGATTACTTTTGATTCTTGAACTTCCGCCGTCGCTGCATCCATCGGTTTTTTATTGAAATCTCGCTTTATTCAAGAATAACTTGCCGGCGTTAAATTTCCAAACCGCAAACGTCAAAGCAGAACTTCTTTTTTTTAATAGATAAACTAATTTTTTACGAGATGACAAATTAATTCTGCTAAGTTAAAATTTTTATAATTTGATTTAGATAGAAAAATGTCCACAGCCGAAGAAACATTAAAAGAAAACGCCGGAAATATTTCTAAACCGAGAACCGCGCCCGTTTTAAACCGCATCTTGGATTTTTTAAGTTCGGTTCGTTTCGGTGTGATTTTGTTGTGCATTTTGGTTCTGTTATCGCTCGTTGGAATGCTGATTATTCAGCAAAATGTCAATGGTTTTGACGCTTATTTTGCTTCGTTAACGCCTGCCGAAAAACTCGTATTCGGCAATCTCGGATTGTTCAATATCTATCACAGTTGGTATTTCAATCTTCTTTTGCTTGTTCTTTCCCTAAATATAGTTTTAGCTTCGATTGACCGTTTTCCGTCGGCTTGGTCTTATATTTCGTGCCCGAAACTTGATGCTTCACGCCGATGGCTATTGGGTCAAAAGCAAAATGCCGTTATTGAAACGTGCGGTGAAAACGAAAAAGAAATTGCCGTAAAGATAAACGAAGTTTTTAAATCGCAAGGTTTGAATACAACAATCACGGAAAATAAAGGCAAATTGTTTGTTTTCGGCGAGCGCGGAAAATGGAATCGGCTCGGCGCATATATTGTTCACGTTGCGCTTTTAACGCTTTTTCTTGGTCATTTCGTCGCGCTGCAAACCGGTTTTGACGCTGACGTGCGAATGATGCCCGGACAAATTACCAACGAGATTCAAATGATTGAATTTAATCTCGATAAGCAAGAACGTTATGCCGTCGGCTTGCCGTTCACGATTACCTGCACCGATATTGAGCAGAAATTAATAAATCCGAAAGGTTCGATTGAGATAAACAACACGCTAGATTGGCGCACGCAAATAAAAATCGAAGACCCGCAATATGGCGAAAACGTCGCCGACGTTAGTTTGAATAAACCTTTCACCTACCGTGGCTATCGTTTCTTTCAGGCAAGCGCAATTACTGTCGGCAGCGCAAGAAATATGGTTTTGGATTTAACGCCTGAAAATGGCGGCGGACCTTTGAAAGTTAATTTAGCGCGTAACGGTTCAACCGAATTACCTAACGGAACAAAAGTTGATTACGAAGCGTTTTTTCCCGATTTCGGTTTTAATGCGCAAGGAAAACCTGACACGCGCTCGGCAGAATACAATAATCCGGCGGTGGTTTTAAATTTAACGTCGCCGAATGGCGAAAAACTAAAAGTTTTTGCTTTTGCCGGAAACGTCTCGGACAAAATTCCTGTCGGAGCGCCAAAAGCAGGTTACAAATGGCGTTTGGCGGATTTTGAAAAATCGCCGCTCGCGCACGTTTTGTCAATCAAATATGACCCGTTCAATGCCGCGTTTATCGCTTGGTACATCGGCGGTTTCGGTTTAATCGGCGCTTTAATATTTGTATTTTTTATTTCACATCATCGAATCTGGGCGTTGATTGAACCGAAAAGTGCAAACGGTTTTGGAATTGTTCTGGGTGGGAACACAAACCGCAACGAACAAGGATTTGAAGATAAATTTAAGAAATTAGTTCAGAGGTTAGAGATTAGAGGTTAGATGTCAGGATGTATTTTTCACTAACATCCAACGTCTGACATCTAACCTCTCAAAAATATTATGTCGCAAGTTTTAACAGCAAACGATATTCGGGAAACAAAAATTCGTTCTTTCGGTATTCAACAGCTTCCGGCGATTCTGGCAATCGGTGGTGCGTTTTTGATGCTCTTTCTGCGATTTCAAATAGGAGCTAACTTTATATCCGACGGCGCGTTAATGATGCTCGCGCTAGCGTGCTACATTTTAGCCGCCCTGTTCCAGTTGACAAATCTTTACGCGCCTTCGGAAATGGCGCAACGAATCGGTTTGTGGAGCGCGACACTTGGAGTTTTTTTCAATCTTTCGAGTTGGCTTGTGCGCTGGGTTGGAATGTATGAACACGAAATCGGGTTGATGCGCCAAAGTGGAAATATGGAAACGCCATGGATGTTTCGCTATATTCCATTTGCCAATCTCTACGATTTAAGTCTGGCGTTTGCCTTCGGTGCGGGAATTTCTACGCTTCTTCTTGCAAACCGCAAAAACTTTCAATTCTTGAGCGCGTTTACACTACCGCTTGCAGCTTTAATTTTAACTTTAGCCAGATTTATCGGCGGCGAATTTATCGAGCTTCCACCCGTTTTAGATTCGTATTGGCGTCCGATTCACGTCGGCGTTGCTTCCTTAAGTTACGGCGTTGCGCTGGTTTGTTTTGCCGTTGCGGTTATTTATCTTTTGAAGGACAAAGTTAAACCGGAAGCGATGGCAATCTGGTCAAGCATTTTTACGCTTTCCGTAATCGCTACAATCAGCAATTTTTCAGTTTTTACGAGCTTTGTTTACCGCGCCGGTCTTTTCGTTCCGAATTCGCCTAAACCTTTCTCTACACCATTTCGGCTGGAAATTCCTTTTGTCGGTGCAACACTGGGCGTTACCGGAATTTTGCTTTTGGGAGTAGTCATTTCGTTTTTGCTTTATTTGTACCAAAACAGCGAAGCGGCAAAAAAAGTCGGACACATTTTGCTGAAACTTTCCTTGCTTGCTCAAATCGTTGCGATTGCCTTTTTAGTTTCGGGAATCGAATCAAACACAAATGTTTACCAAAGACTGCAAACGCAGATTGCCGAAAAGCCAAATCTCGTCGTTGCGGCAGGTAGAGAAATAGTTTCTAAACAAGGTCTTTCGGCACAGGAATTTGCGGCAATTACGCCGACACAATTTGAACAAGCGGGTAGACAATTTTTACAGTCGAACGGCGAAAAAATGTTTCTCAGCCTAAATGCAAATCCGGTGGAGCTTGCCGGTTTGATAACGGCTCTGGCGGGAACATTTTTCGTGATTTTATTCGGTTTCCGAACCGAAAAATTGCGAGAAAGGCTTCCATCCCTCGACGCGCTCGACGGTTTAATGTATAAAACTGCGAGTTTGGCTTTTGCCGGTTTAGCGATGCTTTTGATTACGGGCGCGATTTGGGCAAACGAATCCTGGGGTAGACCTTGGGGATTTGATTCAAAAGAAACGGGCGCGTTGATTGCGTGGCTGACTTACGCCGGTTTTTTACACACGCGCATTTCGCGCGGCTGGACGGGAAGAAGTTCGGCGTACTTTGCTATTGTCGCATTTTTATTCGTGATTTTTACTTATCTTGGCGTCAGTTATCTGCTTCCGGGACTTCACAGCTATGCTTAATCGAATTACGAATTAAAATTACGAATTACGAAATATCTAAAATTCTTAAATTTTATTTAGTTGATGCTTCACCGCTAATTTATTTGGTTAAATGCAGAAAAATATTTTATTTGGAATTGTTGGATTAATAATTGGATTGGTTATTGGATTTTTTACTGCCAACAGCATTAATCGTAATGTGATTTCACAAACAAACGCAGCTCAAAATTTTCCGGAAGCGCCGTCTTTAAACCAACAAATACAAAATGTAAGCGTAAAGGAACAGCAGCATACACAAAGCAGAGTGCAGCCTGCTATTGCCGAAACTCTAGACAAAGCAAAAAATGAACCGAATAATTTTGAAGCGCAAACTGTTGCCGGTGATATGTATCTGCGAATTCAAAAATTTGACAAAGCAATCGAATTTTACCAAAAAGCGAATCAGATAAAACCTGCCGATTATCAAATAATGGTAAGAATCGGCAACGCTTATTTTGATTCGGGACAATTTGAACAGGCTGAAAAGTGGTATTTGAAAGCGCTGGAAATAAAACCTGAGGACGTAAATGTGAGGACGGACTTGGGAATAACTTTTGTCGAACGCAAAACGCCCGATTTAGACCACGCCATTAAAGAATTTCAAACTTCCCTGCAAACAAATCCGAAACACGAACCGACGCTTTACAATCTCGGTATTGCTTATTACAAAAAAGGCGATATTGAAAAGGCGAAAGAAGTGTTAAGTCAATTGGAAGGTGCGGACAAACAAAGCGAATTAGCGGAAAAACTACGACAAATAATCAGCTTAAAATAATGTATAGAATCTAATTTCAAATTTGTCCTATTTTTGATTTTTATTCAATCGTCATTTTCGTCACGTCTAAAATCGAAAACCGACCGATAATTCCGTCTTTTGAGCTAATTGTCAAAATACCTTTATCAACATTAACTTTTAAGATTTCGCTCATCGGACGTTCGATTCTCGAACCATCTTTGAACAAAACGACAAGTTTTATATTTTCCAGTTCAGCCGGAGCAATTGCCTTGAGGGATTTTTTTGTTTTTTTGGCTTCCTTTGCAGCCTCAGTTTTTGCAGTTTCCGCCGCAACGGTATTTTCAGTTTCTTTTTTATTAACTTCGGTTTCTGAAACTTCTTCAGCTTTTTCCTTTGTTAAATCTTTTTCTACCGTCTTTTCCACACCGGTTACTTCTTTATTCGCAAGTTCGTCTGTTACGACTACCTTCGCGGCGGATTCCTTTTGAATATCAACAGGTTTTTCTTCTTCTGCTGCTTTTTTCTCGTTTTCTAAAGTTGTTTCCTTTGCAACATTATTTTGATTTTCCGTCTCTTTCGTTATTTTGTTTTTAGATTTAGATTTTTTCTCTTTCGGTTTTATCTCATTTTTAGCAATTGTTTCTTTCGGCTGCGGCGTCGGTTTAGGTTTTATTTCGATGATTGTGCCGACGGAATTAACGCGCACATCGGTTTGATTATCATTTTTTACAACGGGCGCTTCGGGCGCGGTGTTTTCCGCCGTACTTTGCATCGGTTCAAAACTTCCGGCAAATTTTATTCTGAAAATTGCCGCATCATCGTTTGGCGAACGACCTTCAACACGCAAAACAAGTTTTTCCGGTTGTCGCAGATAAATTACGCGCCCGGTTTCTCTTTCCGATTCGTCGGCATAAACTGTAATTTTGCTTAAAGGCTTTAAATTGTTAGCGGTGAAAATGTCAATATCGCCATTTAGATTGGAAGTAACGACATTGATAAAAACATCGCCCTGCCTGCCGTTAAAAACATAAAAATAACCGGTCAATCGGGCATCACCAATATCACGCGCCGGAATTTTTCCGCTTATTTCATTCGTCGTAACCGGTGTCGGATAGCTCTGATTTACCGATTGCGCCTTAGAAGAGTAATTTAAGCCGCATAGAACACAGAGAACACAGAGAATTTTTGTAAGCCGTAATTTGAAATTTGTAATTTGTAATGCGTTATTTTTCATTTTCTAAACCAAATCTTTTCTTAAATGCACCAACCGCGAGGTTTCTACGTAACCGAGATTTAGATGTGCCACTAAACTTAAATTGTTGCCGATTTCCGAATCCGAAGCCATTTCCTCGCAACCTTTACCACGCGCCCAACTTTCCGCCGCTTTTACTAATTTTCTTCCTATTCCGTGTTTTCGGTATTCAGACTCGACGAACCAACCTTCCAAATAGCCGACGTGGTCAGTGTGACAATCTTCGACAAACGGACGAATGCTGCCTTCGAGAAATCCGACGAGTTTGCCATCAGAAATTTCGGCAACTAAAACGAGCTGAGTTTCCTTATTCTCATAAATATCAAGCATTTCCCTTTTGTGTTCGTCGTCGGTTGATTCGTCCCACAGAAGTTTTCGCAATCTAAACCATTCGGAAATATCTTTTTCCTCAAGCGGGCGCACTCTAAAATTTTGGTCTGTCATTAAAAAGTGATTTTAGCAGTCTTATCAAAAGACAACAACAATTATTTACGAATGAAAAAGCCGGGCGTTAAAACCCGGCTCTCATAAAATTTAACCATCTGATTCTTACTCGCTTCCCGCCTTCGCCGATTGAGCTTTATCTCGCAAAATTTCGAGGGCTTTATTCATCTGTAAATCTACCTGCGATTGCTTTGGCTGCTCGACCTTCGGAGTCGGTGTCGGCGTTGCCTGCTGATTCGGCTGCGGTTCTTGATTTTCCTTTTCCTGTTGGTCAACAAGGTCTTCAACTTCTAAAGGTTCGGGCGTTTCGGGACGTTTTACTTCAATCGAGGGCTTAACTCCCGAATTTGCGCGTTCATCGTTAAGAAATGTTTTTCCGGTTGCCGAAGCCCATTTTGCCGTCGTCAATAGAAGCCCGTCGCCGCTTCGCAGTGTAAAAAGCTGTTGTTCGGTGCCCGCGCCGAAGCTTCTTTCACCGATGACATCCCCGCGCTGCCGGTCAAGTATTGCGGAAGCAATAGCCTCTGCCGCGCCTGAAGTTCCCGAATCAATTAAGGCGACTACTTTTCCGTCGAAAATATATTTTGCAGGATTTGCGGTAAATGTTTTTAAAACTTTATTATCGCGCCCGATGATCTGTGAAAGGTTTCCTTCTTTGATAAAAAGATTGGCGACATCAACGGCTTCGTTCAAATCTCCGGCGGCGGCTCCGCGTAAATCTAAAATGATTTTTTGCACGCCTTGTTTTGTTAAATCCTGCAAACGGCTGCGAATGTCATTCCCTTCGCCCTTTTCAAGACTAAAAACTCTGATAACACCGATTTTACCTTCTTCAACTTTTGCTTCGGCTTCGGGAATTTTATAAGTTCCGCGGGCGACGATAATTGTTTGCGGCTTTGATCCGGTTCGTAAAACCCGCAAATTCACCTTTGAACCTGTTTCGCCTAAAAGAAGTTGTCGCGCGTCGTAAAGCGAAATGTCGCGCGTCGCTTTATTTTCGATATATTCGATAACGTCCCCCGATTTTAAGCCTGCTTTATCAGCCGGCGAATCTTTTATTACGGAAATAACATAAAGGTAAGATGAAACCTGAGAAAATTCCGCGCCGATTCCGGCTAAGGTATTTTGCTTTTTCGCTTGAAAAGCTTTTACCTGTTCCGCCGTCAAATACGACGAATAAGGGTCGAGTCCGTAGGCAAGCCCGCGCAGAGCGCCAGCGCGAACTTTTTCCAAATTAGGCTCGTCAACATAATCATTTTGAATATGCTGCAACACTGATTCGAAAATGCGGATTTGCGCTCCGGCATCATTTATCGGCTGCTGCGCGAAAGCCGGAGACCAATTTCTCAGCACGCCGCCGAATATGGCATATAAAGAAATTGCAAATGAAACTAAAACCAATAAAATTTTTCCGCGAAATGACATTATTTACCTCTGTGAATTGAAAATGGATAATGGAAAGCGGAAAATGTTTTTTCGAATCAATTTCCGATTTTCCGTTTTTCATTATCCATTTTACGTTGAAATCGTGCAAGACAAAGAAACAACAAATCTCTCTGAATTTACCGATGTTTTTCGCGCACCGAAATCAGGTAGATTAGTGGCGCTTGATTTAGGCACGAAACGCATCGGTGTTGCCGTCAGCGACGAGCTTCAATTTACGGTTCGTCCGCTCTACGTTATTGAACGCAAAGGATGGAAAAAAGTTCTCAAACAAATCATTGCCGTTCTGGAAGAGTTTGATGCGGTCGGATTGGTTTTAGGTTTGCCGTATAACTCTGACGGCTCAGAGAGCGAGATGTCGGCGGAAGCCCGACGCTTGGCGCGAAATTTTTCGCTGTCCTTAAAAATTCCCGTCTTCTTGCAGGATGAACGTTTGAGTTCCTACGCCGCAACCGGGTATTTGCGCAAAATTGGAGTCAGCGAAAAGGATATTCGCAAACGAGTTGACAGCGAAGCCGCCGCCGTTATTTTGAGCGGTTTTATTGAACTCAGAAACCAAACGATTGAAAGAAGTGGTGAGTTATGAACTGTGAGTGATGAATTATCAGAGAAAACTCATCACTAATAACTAATCACTCAGAATTCATAGCTCACCACTAAATTCTATTTAGGCGTTAATAAAATCCTCTCTTTTGCTGTGTGTTCGACAGCCGATTTGGTGAATGGAAAAACCGGGGTATTGCCCGTGCGCCACGCTTCGAGCTGGTCTTTGTAATGCACGGATTTCGGGTCGCCGCTCTCTCCGGTCGGAATCGTAAAAAGCGTCTTGTCCCAATTTCCCGGCGTCGCAATAAACCGCATCGAAACCGCCGACCCGACATTTGGCGAAGCGCCCGCTCCGCCCGAACCATTTTGCGGAAACGGTTCTATCGCAAACAGCATACCGATAAGTGGCGCAACTGCTAATGGATGCGAAAAATTCGATTTAAAGATTGCTCCCCAAGCCCATTTTGATTCGTCCGCGCCGAGTTGTTTGGTTAAATTTGTGCGTGCCTCCGATTCACTGGCTCTTAACAGTTCGCCGTAAGATTTAAATTTTTTCGGAAGCCAATCTTTCGGTTTTTCTGTAATAATCCAATCAAAAAATGCATTATCGTAAGGTAGAAAGATAGTTTTCGACCGTTCCGCACCGAAATTTCCGGCTAAAATTTTGTTGCGAAAGTCGCTTCGCATTCGGTCGGTAAACAGCGCGGCTTTTGAATCGGCATTCATTCGCCCATCCCACCCTCCAAGCAATTTTAAAGTTTCATCAGACGCGGCTTTTTGATTAACAACTTCGCGGGCAAAGCGCGAATTGATAACGCTGAAGGTATCGAATTGAAAATCGCGCATATCATTGACGGAAACTTTTGAATTCGCTTTTAATAAATCGTGCAATCGTTTTGCTCTCGAAACTGTGTGCGCCCGCGCAATCAAATCGTGATATTTATATGATTTACCGACGGTACGTTGGTTTGCTGTGACAATAAAACCTTCGGGCGGATTGTAAAGCTGCGGTAATTCGTCAAACGGTATAAAGCCTGTCCACTCACCGTCATTCGTCGCGCCGTCATACGGTAAACTTCCGTCGCCGGTTTTGCGAATCGGAACTCTTCCTGCCGCAATCCAACCGATATTTCCTTGAACGTCGGCAAAAACGAAATTCTGCATCGCGCCCGCATAATTTTTCAGCGAATTGCGGAAATCGTTCCAATTTTTCGCTTTTGCCAGCGAAGAAAATGCGTTTAGAGTACTATTTTTCGGGTCAAACGCCGTCCATTTCAAAGCGTAGCGCTTGCCACTTTCTTCAAAGAAAATCACGCCGTTGCGTGTTGTAGTAACATTCAAAATTTCCAATTCGGTTTCCGGCGACAAAGGATTCTTGCGAACCTTGATTTCTTCACGACGAATAACCGGCGTTTCAAAACCGTTTGGAGTTTTGTATTTTCCGTTTGTGTCGAAAGTTTCCAAATACAAATCCTGCACGTCCGGTCCAACATTAGTCACACCCCACGCTATATTTTCGTTGTGACCGATAATGACGCCCGGAAGACCTGCCGTCGAAACGCCCGCTACTTTCAGATTAGGCGCGGTGAGATTGACCAGATACCAAATCGGCGGTTGTGTCGGGCGCAAATGTGGGTCGTTTGCCAGAAGCGGTTTGCCGTCAATCGTCCGTTTTCCCGAAACAACCCAATTATTGCTGGCGGCTAAGTCTTCAGCGTAAAATCCGATGCGTTCGAGCGATCTTTTTCTGATTTCTTCAGCCTCGGCAAGAGATTGAATCGCCGAGACGCCGAAACGCCAAGATTCGGAAAACGAAACCACAGATGAACACGGATGAACACAGATGTTTTTTGAATTATTATCCTGTAAATCTTTTCCATCCTGTTTGAAATTTTCTCCACGTCTCTGCGTCTCGGCGGTAAAATTATCCTTTCCAACCAAAAGCACATCAAGCGGCGAACTCGGATTAAAAATTCTGTCGCGTTTTTCCGCCGGTAAGTCCATCAAACCCGCCTTCATCAAATCAGCGCGCCAAGTATTGCTGAGCGCGTCGTCAAAAATTTTGCTGACAACAATCGAATCAGCCGCAGTCCATTCGCGCGGGCGGTATTTTAAGATTTGAAATTCGACGGGCAAGGTTTTTTCATCCAGCGTAGAGATATAAGCATTGACACCGCGAGCGTAGTTTTCCAGAGCGGCGCGATTTTCCGTTGGGCTGTTTTGCACAGATTCTTCGGCAACGCGGGCAAAACCGAATTTACGCCAGCGTTTATCTTCTTCCAAAACCGTGCGCCCGAAAATTTCCGCTGTTTCGCCGCGAGCAACCCGACGGTATAAATCCATCTGCCACAAACGGTCTTGCGCCGTAACGAAGCCCTGCGCAAAATACAAATCTGCTTCCGATTTCGCTTCAATATATGGAATGCCGCGTTCGTCGCGTCGGACAATAACATCTTCTTTTAAGCCGGTAATTGATAAAGTTTTATCAATTTGGAGCGCGGTTGTTTGAGCATAACAAGCAGGTGTTAACAGCAATAAAATTACGGTAATTACAAAATAAGTTTTCTTCATCTTCATATACTTTATTATTTAATTCTTATTGAAACTTTATGAATTTACAACAACAAGTCGAATTTCACTCATTTCTTCCATCGCATAACGAACACCTTCGCGCCCGAAGCCGGATTCTTTCGCGCCGCCATAAGGCATATTGTCCACGCGAAATGTCGGCACATCGTTTATTATCACGCCGCCGTATTCGAGATGTTCGGAAGCGTAATTCGCATTCGCTAAATTGTTCGTGAAAACTCCGGCTTGCAAACCGTATTTTGTTTGGTTCGACAAATCAACCGCTTCGGCAAAGTCGGAGAACTTCTCGACAACGGCGACCGGCGCGAAGATTTCTTCAGAAACAACCCGCATTTCCGGGTTCGTGTTTGTCAAAACTGTTGCGTCAAGCATTGCGCCGTCGCGCTTTCCGCCGCATAAAAGTTGGGCTTCCGTACTTACCGCTTCGTTAATCCAGCCTTCCGCTTTTTTTGCCGCGTCTTCATCAATCATTACCGAAAGCTGTGTTAATTCATCAAGCGGATTTCCCTTTTTCAAACCTTTTGCTTTTTCAACGAATTTTTCTGTCCACTCGTCAAACATTTTTTTCGTGAATATAAATTCTCTGCACGGAAATGCAAACTTGTCCGGCGTAAACAAACGCACCCATTACTGTTCTATCCAAAGATTTTTTGATGTCCGCCGTTTCATCAACAATAACCGGAGCGTTTCCTCCGAGTTCGAGCGAAATTGCTTTACGTTCCGCTAGAGATTTTAGTTTCCAACCGACTTCCGCGCTTCCTGTAAAAGAAATCATATTTACTCTTTCGTCTTTCAAAACCGTATCAATATATTTCACGTCCATCGGAACGATTTGCAGTGCGCCTTTTGGCAAGCTGCTTTCGATAAAAACTTCGCCCAAAAGCAAAGATGTTAAAGGCGTTCTTGCACTCGGCTTGATGATGATTGCATTTTTTGCGGCGAGTGCGGGCGCGACTTTATGTGCGACTAGATTCAATGGGAAATTAAATGGCGTGATGCCATAAATCACGCCGCGAGGCATGCGCAAAGTCCAGGCGGTTTTACCTTTCCCCGCTGCTTGCGTGTCAACCGGAACGACTTCGCCCACAAATCTTTCGGCTTCCGAAGCTGCCCAAGCAAAAGTTGCGATACTGCGCTCGACTTCACCGCGTGCAAGTTTTATCGGTTTCGCGGCTTCGTTTGCAATCGATTCGGCAAATTCCTTTTTGCGTTTTTCAATTCCGTCAGCAATTTTTCGCAATCCTCTGCCGATTTCAAAACGCGCAAGTTTTCGCATTTCTTTTGCCGAACTTTCTGCAATTGCAATAGCTTCTTCCATGTCGTTCGCATTTGCCGAAAATACTTCCGCTAGTGTTTCGTTTGTGAAGGGCGATTTGACCTGAAAAGTTTCCGCGCCTTCGCGCCACAAGCCGCCGATTAAGATCTTTTTATTCATTTTCTCCAACCAGTTTCTTTTGTCCATTTCATAAATTCATCTTGCCGCTTGCGCCAATCTTTTGGTTTATTTTCTCTTGTTTCGTTTGTTTCACACGTCAAACTTTTTAACGGCTTCAAACCGATTTCGGCACGATACCCGTTAACTTTATCTTTATCTTCCAATTTCCAAATCTCCATTTTACCGGATTCATTCCAATCTGATTCTGTGCCGTAGCGTTGCGGGCGATTTTCAAGAAAACAAATTCTATCGTGAAGGTAAGCAAATTGATAAGGTTCGGCTTCGTTTTCCGCAACTGCTTTTTCAATTAGCTTCAAACATTTTCTCTGGAATTCGGGACGGCTAATTGAATGTTGAACTATGCGCCAAGCCGCTTCCGCACCGTCCACGCCAACCAGAGATTTTCCGAGCCAGCAGTTTTCATCAATTAATTGTTCGAGCTCTGCCGCGTTTGCAAGATGAACCTTTTCCATTTTTTGACAATAACCTTCAAAAAGCTCGCCGGTTTTCGCTAATTCATCGCGCACACGCTCGTCTTCGGCAATCATCTTTAATAATTTTTGTCGTATTTGTTCTTTCATTTTTTTACCATAACTTTTGCAATACATTATCTTTATAAGTTAAACTTTCAAAGTTTTTCAAGCAAATCTTTTTTCGGAGACAACGGATGAAAATCTTTAAAATCGGCTTCATTTCAACGGCGTTCACGCTTTTTATCATCGCCTGCAACCAAACCGACAGCGTTAATACGAATGCGCCTGGAAATGCCAACACAGTTGCCG
>MWVV01000201.1_pt1 | contig 21528 bp, 26 predicted proteins | sample 1047281 | NCBI WGS metagenome assembly MWVV01 (sample SAMN06349986, study PRJNA376086) | soil metagenome | isolation source: PT-2 sample Antarctic (ecotone) soil | place: Antarctica | collected 2015-01-13 | reverse complement strand
CATCGACTGGCTGCGAAAGTTCTGCGAGACGTGGCGCGACATAAGCGGGTGCGGTGGTATACGGTCTGGGCAATTCTGTGGCATTTTCCGGTGTGGAGACATCCTGTATTGGGATGCTTGGGTGGAGTGCCTGGAGCGCCGCGCGCAGCGTTTCGGGGCGTGTTTCGGCGAGCTGCTGCTGGGCGAGGACGGGCTGGTCCTGTTCATAGCGCGCGTCAAGGGGTCGGTACTCGAGCTCGAGTGCGATGGTGTCATCCTGCTCATAGCGGGCAACTACCCTGGCCACCGTATCATCAGAAATGCTATGGGCTTGGGCGGTACGGGTCGCTGCGCCCCACGCCTTTTTGTCACGCTCATAACAAAACGTCTGATAGACCAGCCGGGGATCAGGGCGCTTCGGTTTGCGGGGCTGCTTGTGTTGGGTAGCGGTCGGACGGGTGGATGCTGTACTATTCGCCATGCCGGTGCTCCTCTCATGAGCTAAGGCGTGCCTCGGAGGTGTTGATCGCATCTACCGGGGCTCATTTATTTTGTTCTATCTATCATAGCATACTTGGTCAATGCGTGACCATGTTGCGTAGGCTAGCACTTGGTCACTTTATAAGCCTTCTCAGCATTCGTTGCAACATAGAGCGATTCTCGGGTGTCTGGGCGCGTAGTCTAGATGCTAGACTCTGCCCAGTCTGTGCCGCTGCTAACGCGGCTTGCAGTTCAGCAATAGCCCGATCATGCTCTTCCATCTTTGGCCCGTAGCGTTGATAGGATTCCAATTCAGCGATGCGCTCTTGCAACTGGCGAATGTAGCTCTGCTGGTCACGTAGCATTTCAGTCATCATCTCAACACTACGAGCAAGTTGGGTAGACTCGCCCATCGGTTGTGGTTGACTTGGTTCAACTGGCTCTTGGGCATCCTCGGCCCGGTTGAGCGGGCGATCGATCTGCTGGGCAACCTGCGCAACACTTTCAGCAGTGATCAGGATGCGCCCATGCTGCATACTATGCTGTTGAAGGTCGCCCCGCTTCAATAGTCGCCGGATCGTCTTATCAGAGACGTCGAGCGCCTCCATTGCCTCTTGGATGGTCAAGGGTAACCCATTGCTCACTGCATAGCCTGTCTAGTCATAATGAAGCCTAGTCACTAGAGTCAGTATTATCTGCTGTAGCTTCATGCTACACAATTACTGCCGGCGTACCATCGTCTTAGAGGCCTTCGAGCCCAAGCTGAGCGCCGTCCAACTGTTGCACCCGCTGCACCTGCTTGAAGGTAGTGCCACCTTCAGCCTGTCGCGGGAACTGTGGCTGCAGCCCGTGAAGTAAATCAGCAATCGTCAGGATTTGCAGCTTAGGAAACTTCCCCCAACTGAGCGATGTGTAGAAGCCGGTCGTTACCGCTTCCTTTTGCATCTCACTGGTGGGCAGCTCCAGGGTGATAAATACCCCAATAGCTGCGTTCTCGCGTTGCACGGTCCCGACCAAGTCGCGTATATCCCGGCTCGACACGTGGCCGCTTTTCACTTGCACCAGGACGCGCTCCGGCTTCTCATTCAGCCGTTCGAGAAAGGTAATCACCCCATCAATGCCTTTATCGCTGCCTTTCTTGCCGGTCTTGCTGCCTTCCTGACCACCGAGTGGCTTGGCTTTAATAAGTGACAAGGCCCACCACTGGAATTGATAGCGGTCGTCCTGGGCGAGCTGGCGTGCAGCGCCCACGTCCTCAGGCTCCCCGATCACCGTGAATTGAATACCAGGGAACATCTGCTCCAAGCGGTACTTTTGCAGAGCGATCGAGAGGTGCGTGATGTCGATGCCGATCCACCGCCGTCCGAGTTTCTGAGCGGCTGCAATGGCTGTTCCGCAGCCACAGAAAGGATCAAGCACCACGTCACCGGGGTTGCTACTGGCAGAGATGATGCGCTCTAGGAGGGCTAGAGGCTTTTGTGTAGGGTAGCCGAGGCGTTCGGCTGCCTGTGAATTTAGGGGTGGGATGTCGATCCATACGTCGCTAAGAGGACGGCCACGTTGCTCGTCAAGGTACCGTTTGAATTGTGGAACTGTGTTCGGCTTAGTCTGTATGACTAAACCAGCATCATATGCCGCCTGCATTCGTTCCCGCGTCCATCGCCACACCCTTGTTATACCTAGGAACTCATAGGTTAGGTTCGGACGATCTGGGCTGGGGTTGATGAGGTTGTCAAGTCTGTAGATGCGACCTCCAGAGTCTCGATGCGAGTATTTTCCAGTTGTCTTCTTATCAAGACTGGCCTCATCATATGGGTGGAACACAGCAGTGCTGTTCCAAATGGCGAGGTCGCTTTTCGTGTAACGCAACAGTACATCGTGATTGTTCGGCAATTGGCGTGTCATGAGAGCCTTGGCGAGGGTGCGCTGCCACACGATTTCGTTACCGAAGTTTTCTGGTCCAAAGATCGTATCGAGCACGATTTTTAGGTAATGGCTTGCTGTCGGGTCGCAGTGCAGGTATAAACTGCCCGTCGGCTTCAACACCCGGTGCAGCTCTACAAGCCGCGCAGCCATCATCTGGTTCGCACCAACAAACCCACGCAGCGCCCCGATCATCGCGCCAATCCGCTCGGGTCCCTCTGTTACCAGCACACTATAGGTGTGCTCAGCCTGCTGGTTCCAATGCCACGTATCCTCAAAGGCCATGATCTGCGATTCACTGTCCTTGCCGCTCTCGTCTCGGAAGAACACGTTATAGTTGCGGCTGGAGTTGAAGGGTGGATCTAAATAGCATAAATCAACGCTCTGATCGGCGATGTAGTCGCGCAGAATGTCGAGGTTGTCGCCATAAAAGAGGGTGTTTGCGGTGATGGGCTGGCGAGGCATCGAGGCTCCTGTCCTACGTTACTAACCTACTCATTCGGGGACGCTCGTCTGGACTGGGACAAAGTCCTCTTCCATTAAGTCACACGTGGCGAGCCACAGACCGTCCCGCCCATGCGGATCGAGCCACCGGATGCCGAATGAGAAGACGCCCACGTAGGGTGTGCCGTCTAACAGCTGGACCATGACTCACCCACCTTCCATCCGGACGGCGCGCACGTACGTTCCATCGGGCAGCGTGTAGATTGTGCCATCACGCAGCATCACGACGCCGGCATTAAGTCGAGAACCCGATCCCATAACACCGGCAAGCCCTCAGCATCCCACGCCGTGCGGACGTCCGCTAAGAACGCGCGCCCCTGGGGTGATTCGTGGCAGTGCCGGATCATCTGTTGCAGCTCAGGATGCTGATCAAGATACCGCCACAGGAAGTCGAACGCCTGTTCCTTGGTCATCCCCTCATACGCCATGAGACGCGAGATACCCACCGGGCCGAACAGGTCACTGGAGTCAATGGTGATCATGGCTGCTCCTAGAGATCCGGCTGTAGTACGTTGGCTCTAGTCCAGTACTCAAGCTGGCCAGCTTGATCGATCGTGCGACTTCGGAGACGGTCGCACGGTGGAACTGCACGCCACACGCCACAAGGCCGGCGTAGTTGTCTACGACCACCTGTTCAAGATCGGGCCGTTTCATGCGTAACTGCTTGCACACCTGTGCAATAGGCTGCGGGTCGGGCGTGAGTGTTACCAGGAGTTGCATCGCATCAGCCGGAAGTGCTACGCCGGGCTCAGCTGGGTCAGCGTCCCGGCGTGAGCTTTTGGGGGACGGCCGCCCGGTCCTTTATGCGGTGTTGCCCGCCATGCGTCAAGCTCAGCACGGGTAAACAGCCACGCCGAGCCGTAGCGCGTGCCATAGCCCTGCTTGGTCAGGCTGTGCGCGTGCTGGCGTGTGATGCCCAGGTACTCAGCCGCTTGGGTCGTGGTGAGCAGTTCGGGTGTCTCGGGTGTCATTGGCTTCTCTATTTCTTGCATACGTCAATAATACCGGATAAACGAGTTTCTGTCAATTGCCATATTGGTAATTGACAAACGTAATAAACAGGAGTATACTACAAATATAAGAAACGGGCTAGCAAGTATCGAACACTCACTAGCCCACTAGCCAAAACGGAGATAGACCGCCATGACTAATCAAATCATCGTAGCACACGAAGTCACCGAAGTCGAAGTCGACGCCCTCCGCGCCGCATGGGATCAAGCGGTCGCCACGCAGATCGCCGCGCACGCCGCCTACGCTGCCCGTCCTACCATGAAGCACCTCGAAGCTGCGCACGCGGCCTTCACTGCTGAGCGGGCTGGCAATGCAGTATGGAAGGCTGCTGAGCGCGCCTTACAGGATATGTGGCTGATCGAGCGGGCCGCTGATGAGGAAGCCCGGCTGCAAGCGATGTGCGAAGCACACGACACCCTCGAATGGGACTATGCAGATTACAACAATGGCTCCCTAGGGGAGCCTATCCCCTATGCCCTCACTGCGGAAGTACTGTCATACCTTGACCATCACTACCAGAACGATTGTGAAGCGGGCATACTTGCCCTAGACGGTGACAGCCCCTATGGTGATGGCACGACCGGCTGGGACCAGCCCGCACCGTTGCCCTACTACCAGGGCACGCCAGATTTAGACGAGCGCGACCGGCTCGAAAAGTTGGCCTACTAACAGCAACTCGGGCGGGTGTTGAGCCCGCCCCTAACCCTCTAGGAGCATACCGCCATGAGCAACCAACCCAACACCAACCCGGTCAATCGTAACGAACTCGCTGATCTGCTGGAAAGCTATAATCAGTACAAAGCGGATGAACAGGTCGCCAAGATGCACGTCGATGGTATCAAGGCCCAGCTTGACGCGCTGTTATCCGATTGTGACCTGGCCCACGTTGCGGGCTACGAACTGGCACGGGTGCAACCCGGCACAACGAAGTCATGGGATACAAACGGTTTACTGCGCTTGTGTGATACCTTGCGCCGTACCGACAATGGCGATACGGCCGAGGCCATCATGCAGTACCTGAAGCATGGGGAGCGGGCCGGATATTTTAGAATCACCGCCATCCGCGAACGTCCAACCGAGCGCTAGCACCGCAGCTGCACGGTGAATCACAGCTCCCGCTCGGCATGGCGCCGGGACGGTGGTGTTGTACCTTGGCATTGACACTAGGTGTAGAATAAAGAAGTCCATCCGTTTGCGCCTATGTGGTCTGGTCTCAAGGTGAACCCACTACTGCCAACAGTGCTTTACGGTCCCATCCTACGACTTACGAAGCGCTTGACACAGAAAGGAGGGCTGCCGGTCGTATCTGTAGTTGTCCCCCCACACCAGTACGCCTGCTGGTCCCTCGTCCCCTCTCCAAGAAGTCAGTATTAAGGATAGTGCATGATGACCAAAGTTAACCGGCGCTCCCTGACGGTAGGTACAATGTTGGCGTTGGCAACCCTCCTGTTCGCCCTCGCCCCGACGATGTCGACCACGGCAACCCCGCTGCCCAGCTTCACAGATGCTAGCGCAGCAACCGACGCCGCATGCAGCCTCCAAACTGGTCTACGCGATGTGACCGCGAAGATCGTCAACGTCGATCCGGCCCGCGCCACCTTTACCAACGCATCACTGACCTGCACCTATACGGTTGGTCTGGCGGCGTATAGCATCAAGGGCAAGTTTTCCCAGCAAACGCTGTTTGATTCGACAACAGCACGGATTAAGCCTGGGCACCACCTCATCTTGCAGGTGCTGGACCCGTGCCATGGGCAACTCGATGCCTTCTTAGGCAATCCGAGCACGGACGGCGTGACCTGGGGCGGCCGGTTGCTGGCCGGTCGGCTCTTTCAACGGCCCTGCCCCTCGCCCACATCGACCAACACCGCAGTTCCACCGACCAGCACTGTGACGAACACGCCCACCAACACCGAAGTCCCACCGACTGATACACCAACGAGCACGCCGACCGATACGTCAACCAGTACACCAACCAACACGCCCACCAACACCGAAGTCCCGCCGACTGATACACCAACGAGCACGCCGACCGATACGTCAACCAGTACACCAACCAACACGCCCACCAACACCGAAGTCCCGCCGACTGATACACCAACGAGCACGCCGACCGATACGTCAACCAGTACACCAACCAACACGCCCACCAACACCGAAGTCCCGCCGACTGATACACCAACGAGCACGCCGACCGATACGTCAACCAGTACACCAACCAACACGCCCACCACTACGCCCACCAGTACGGCGACGCCAACAGCGACGAGTACGGGGACTAGTGGGTTTCACTGCCCTCCCTTCGACAACAGTGGCTACCCGGTCGGCGTGAGCGACTATTCAACTGATCCATTCTTCTGCTCGTACCCGTTCTCCCCAGGTGGTGATCCCCATCGTTACTACTGCACCTACAATGCGACCAACGGCCTCCTGGTGCAGGACCACGATAATAGCGATTGTCCCGCGACCGCAGCTCCTGGCCCACCTAGTGCTGCTGCCCATGTACTACCGCGTGGTTCAGCGCCCCGTTCGGCCGCGACCACGACGGCGCTTCCAGCAAAGCCGTGAGCGCAGCCGCAGTGACGGCTGACCACAGACTGAACCGTCGGGAGCCCGCCACGTCGCGGGAAAGGCACTGAAACAGTTACCCACACTGTACCGCCCCAGTCAACTCGACCAGGGGCGGTTTCTTTTTTGGTGTGGCACACTTGGCACACCGTGCCTTTTTTTGGTGACTTCCAGGTGTACCGTGCTTGCTTATTTAACGTATTGGGAAGTAAGCTTCGCGTAGATACCATCGGGCTCTTGCGCTTCTGTGACACGCTCAGGCGAACCGACAATGCTGATACTGCTGAGGCCCATTATGCATTACATGAAGAAGGGCGAGCGGGCCGGGTACTTTCGGATTGCTGCCATCCAGGAACGTGGGATCTCGACTGGGGATACTGAGCAACCATGTCGCACCTACACGACAGCGCACAGCCACCCACCTCCTCATGCAGCCTTAATCTCTCAGTAACGTCAACGTGCTACTTACCATGGTATGCTTACACGTGTACTATTTGGAGGAGCACCCTATGACCATGCAGGACAACCACACCATTGGGGATCAGGAGCATACAGTCGCCCACCCAGCCGAGCACCAGGCCGCGACGGACGCGCCGCCCACGGGCGCCTCGCGGCGGCACTTCTTGACCGGATCAGCGAAAGTGCTGGGCGGCAGCGCTGCGCTGCTGGCCTTCGGCGGCGTGGGCAGCGCGCTTGCGAGCCCCAAGGGGGGACAAGTCACACAGAGCGACCTGGAAATCCTCAACTTCGCCCTCACCTTAGAGCACTTGGAAGCGGCCTTCTATGTGGAGGGTCTAGCGCGCTTCTCGGCCAGCGATTTTACGTCGGCCGCGTTTATTCGGGGCTTTGGGCCGAACGTGGTCAACACCGTGCGCGCGTACTTCAAAGTCATCCGGGATCATGAGTTACATCACGTCCGCTTCTTGAAATCCACCATCGAAAGTGCGGGCGGCACGCCGGTGACGGCCTGTAGATATGACTTTGGGTATACGGATATTAACGGTTTCGTGCAGGTTGCGCAGGCCTTGGAGAATACCGGCGTCATGGCCTATGACGGGGCCCTCGCCAACATTCAAAAGCCGGCCTACCAGACCGCAGGCGCGACGATTGCGACGGTCGAAGCTCGCCATGCCGCGTATCTCAATCTGCTCAATGGGATGGTGCCGTTCCCAGAGGCGTTTGATGAGCCGAAGACGCAAGCCCAGATCTTGGCGATTGCGGGCCAATTTATTGTTGGCTGCTAGCCCTGCGCAGTAGCCGGTTCCTGACGATCACCGCCCTGCTACATAGCACCGTCCTGGCATACGCTGGGACGGTGTTTATTTATAGCGTCTGTAAAATCTGCATCATCTCTTTTTAGGTGTACGTACACTGTACCGTTGCGCCTTTTTTTTAGGTGTCTGACAGTGTCAGAAAATCGGCATTGTTCCTTTTTAGGTAGCCAGTCACTGTCCATTGTGACACGAAATGTCGCAGCCCGAACGGGTGTGCAGGTCGCATGGTTACACTTCTGGCGAGAGTTCGTAACCTTCGCCCGTCGGTATATCCTGCAAGGCAGGCGCTGGCACACTACTGCTGCTGGGAAGGTCGGGTTGTAGCCCCATCACTCCCTATCGACGACGAGCGAGTGTACCAGGGCGAGCAAGGTCTGGCTGTCAAACGGTTTGTCGAGAAAGCCGTGGGCCGCACAGATATCGAGCAACGGTTTATTCGCTGCCGCACTCATCATCACCCGGGGAATGGTCTCCAGGCCAGGACGGGTGTTCAGGTACTGACAGAGGGTGAGGCCACTCATGACGGGCATCATGATATCGATGAGCAGCAGCGCTGGCCGCCAGGTGGCTAGGATGCGCAGCGCTGCTAGCCCATTGCGCGCCGTCATGACCTGATAGGCGGCTGCTGTGAGCAGATCCACGAACAACTCCTGGATGTCGGCATCATCTTCCACCACAAGAATGGTTGCCATCGCCGGTTCCTCATTCCAGCCCGTCCGTCTGCACATCCTGCGCCATGCGCGGTTCTGCGCTGCCTTCGTTGCACCGTCCTGGACATGCCGGGACGGTGCTAACCACTCACTCTCTGGATGCGACTTCGTGTCGCACAAGCAAAAATCCTCAAGCTCTAGTGGCAGTGGTTGCCGCCTTTATTACAAACTGTCGGCGTACTCGTGGCCGTGCCGGTTGGCGTTTTGGTCGCCGTGCCGGTTGACGTTTTGGTCGCCGTGCCGGTTGGCGTCTTGGTCGCTAGCATCGTCGGTACCGATGTCGCCGTGCTGGTTGGCGTTTTAGTCGCCGTGCCGGTTGGCGTCTTGGTTGCTAGCATCGTCGGTGCCGATGTCGCCGTGCTGGTTGGCGTTTTAGTCGCCGTGCCGGTTGGCGTCTTGGTTGCTAGCATCGTCGGTACCGATGTCGCCGTGCTGGTTGGCGTTTTAGTCGCCGTGCCGGTTGGCGTCTTGGTTGCTAGCATCGTCGGTACCGATGTCGCCGTGCTGGTTGGGGTCGTAACACCACCTAATGTCGTAGCTGTAACATCCTGATACCCACCATTCCCGGTAGGAGTGATGCTATAGAGTCTAATCGTATATGAGGTAGCAGGACTTAATGTCAGAAGCGTTACTGCATGTTGTGTCTCAAACGTCGTAACATTTGCTTGCGCAGTCGTGCAGGCAGCGCATGTACCGTTCGTAATCTCTGCTACTGAATTTGACGTGACAGCAGCGGATGGATTTTGCGTGTTGATCGTGTTCCAGGTAATCGCTAGTGATGAGCTACTCGGCAGTATCTTGATGTTCGTTAATACCGTTCGTTGACTATCATTCGTATCAGTCTGCCACACTGCTAACTGGTTACTGATGTTTGATACTACCTTTCCATACGTGGCATCCGAAAGCATACGCACGAAGGCATTGTCCGTTGAACTTGTTTTTCTTAAAATATTGGTTAATTCATGCGGATCTGTCGTCAACTTGTAGAGTTCATAGTCATAGGGACCATAGTTAACACCATTCACGGTGGTCTGCAAATAGTGTGTGAACTTATAGCCATCTGAGTTAACCACGCCACGCATAGGCCAGGCCGCATCACCTGTGGATTGGCGCGCATATTCCATATACACAGATGAACGAGCATAGCGTGTATCTACCGGATTCGTTAATAAGCCCCACATGCTTTTTCCTTGCACATCAGGAGCGCTTCTAAGGCCAACCATTTCTAAAATGCTCGGAAACAGATCAATACTCGTTGCTAATTTCTTGATGGTTTGTTGCGGAATGACCCCAGGATAATTAAAAATAACCGGCGCTTTTACTTGTTCCTCATAAAAGGTCGGCCCTTTTTCAATCATCTGGTGTTCGCCCGTAAAAATACCATTATCGCTGAGATACACAATCATCGTATTGGTTCGTATTTGATTATTTTGTAGGGCTGTCACAATCCGTCCGACGTTTGTATCAAGATTTGTGATACTTTCATAGACATTCTTTTGGAGGGTCTTGACCGAGTTCGGGTCGACCTGCATGTCCTGTACGTAGGAAACATGCGGGGCCGCCTTTTGTTGTTCGACTGGTTTTGTTGATAGATTGTCGCTCTGGCTCACAGGAGAAGGCATTTGACTCACGGTGTAATTACTTGCTCCCGTGGGTGGTGTATGCGGAAGATGAGGGGTGGTATATGACAGCCATAAAAAGAATGGCTTGCCTGTCCCTGCATGTTGTGCTGTCGCTTGTTGTGTTATATAGCGCACCGCCTCATCGGTAAAATAATCCGTGATATACTCTGTATGAGTTTCCGGATGGTCCGCTGTATCGACAGGATTATTATTTCGATCCATGTGATACTTATACCAATTAGCCACATATCCGGTATCAGGATATAATATTAATCGCGAATCAAAACCCATATTCTTTAACATAGGATGGGTTGGGTCTCCGAGATGACACTTGCCTATGATAGCCGTCGTATAATTCGTAAGCGCTTGGGGATTATAGGTTCGCAAGTGTTGAAGAATATACGGAAGCGTTAATATATTCGTAGGTACCGTCGGCAACTGAATACCATTTGCTACCACTCCGGTGGTGTGCGGTAATTTGCCGGTAAGGATCGATGCGCGCGAGGGCGCACATTGACCGATCGGGAGATACATGTTTTTGAAATAGGCACCTTGTGCTCCCAGCGCATCGATATTCGGAGTCTTTATCACAGGATTGCCGGCTATGCCTAAGTCCTGAGGCGGCTGATCATCTGCAACGATGAAGACAATATTTGGGTTCGATATCGTAGTGCCGAGCGCTGTCATTCCTTGCACGGAATACCCTTGTGGTATTGACTGAGCTATTGTATTTAATAGCGTGGGGTTGAGCGGGGTCATAGCATTCATGTTCGGTGGAGGCACGGCCTGATAATTGTCATCCTCTTTGACCATCTCCTGGTATGCCGAAGAAGCGCTATGGACATCTTCAACGGATCGCACTGGTGCATTTTTTGGCGTAGCTGGCTCAGGAAGAAGAATGAACAGAACAAGGAGGGATGCGAGAGCAACAACCCGTACCTTGATGTGCAGAGGAGATGTGCTATAGCGTTTAAGGTGTGTGTGTAACTTTTTCATTACGGTATCCTTTCGCGACGGCCTAATAAACGCAAGTAACGTGCCGCAGGATTTCGACCATGCCCACCTAACCTACGCTGCTGCGCTCTACTTGCCTGAGGACGCCGACACGCAGGAACTGGCTGATGAACTTACCACCCTCGACCAGGCCATGCCCACCAATCGGCACGTCCGTATCCTTGACAAGAAAGGGACCGGGTGGATTTCCTTGACCCCACTCACGGCTCAACCCGAGCCGCAGCAAGTGAGTACCTTGAAAGCGGAGGTCGGCGGGCGCTGGGCCTCCGCTTCACGAAAAGTGATACTGGTGGCGAACCCACACATGCCATCTACGCTGCGGCCTTATAGAGTCGCACAAAGGCTGACTGCCGTGTGGTAGATCGCGGTGTCTCATCGAGCCACATGCTGACGCGGACGACATTCATCGCCGCAGCGGTCAGTAGATGCTGGACGCGCGTTTTTGCTACGCCGATATACTTAGCACGGCGTAGTTCGAAGGCCCGGATTCCCTGGGAGAGCGTGCCTTCAATCCCGGCGCGCTGGCCATATTGCACTTTGAACTCCGCACTGTGTTGCCGTGCGCGCGCTGCCTGCAAAGCGGCGTATTGATCGCGGGGCCGAATCGTCAACGTCCGGCGTGGTGGCGATGAACCAGTACAGTCTGCTTGATACTCACACTCACGGCAGTCCGCCCCGGCAAACTTGAGCTTGATCACATCGTTATCCCGGTTGTCGACCGCTGGCGTCCAACTCATACTCCGGCGTCCTGCCGGGCAGATCGCCGCATGGGCCTCCCAATCAACCGTAAACTGTTGCGCGTCGAAGCCAGCCCCCGCTTGGGCTTGCGGTTTGACATCGCCACGCGTTGGCCCAAATAAATCTACGCCATATTCCTGCTGGCTGTTGGCCAGCAGTTCGGAATCCACGTAGCCAGTATCCACTAGATGGATCTTTGGAAGAAGGTCCTGCTCGTGCAGCCGCGCATGGATGCAGCCAACCACATCGCCATCGGCGATGTGGCCTGCGGTGGTTTCGACCGTAGTAATGAGATGCGGGGTATCGTCATCGCACGTTTCGGTCAGATGCACTTTGTAGCCGACCCAGGAGGTCGTGCGTTTCTTAGCATAATGGGCATCAACATCGTAGGGCGAACTAATGAACAGTGCCGCCGGGGGGATATTGGTGGCCTCCCGCCAGCGAAGACGCTGCTCACGCCACGTGTAATTTTGGATCCAGACGTTGCGCAATGTTTGAACGGCCGGTATTTCACGCAGCCAGGCGGGTGCGGATGGGATCGTGAGCGCGTGGAGCAGGTGACCACCATCTGCGCCAATGACCTCCGCGTAGTGGTCGCGATCCGCCTGACTCTTGGGGAGGCGATAGTCCTCCACGCGCGGGCCATAGCGATCGACCCACTCCGCGTGGCTATGTGCGAGCAGCCAGTCTGGGGCAGCGACGGCGAGAACATTGAGGGCGTGGCGCATCGTTTCGCCCACCAATTCCAGGCGATTGAGTGCGCGGATGGCCGCCAAGACATGGGTTGAATCGGTGCGCTGCTTGCCGCGCGGCTTGAGGAACCCGAGGGCGCGGAACTCAGTCAAGAGCGTGTCAAACAGCAGCCCCTCGGCGTCATGTTCAAGGAGGCGAGTACGAAACTCACTCAGCACGGTGTGGTCAAAGCCTGGGTCGGTCAATTCCAAACACAGCAGATACTTCCAGTCAATCCGGCTCCGCACCGCATCCGCAGCTTGTCGATCCGAGAGGCCTTCGGCAAACTGGAGGATGGTGGCGAGCGCCACGCGGACGGGCGCTTCCGCTGGCTGACCGGTCGCAGAAAAGAGCGCAGCAAACTCGTCATCGTGGAAGATGGTACCCAGCGTGTCGTACATCCGCATATATACATTCCCACGGGGAAAGGCGGCCCGGGCGACCGTAGCGGTAGTGGCGGGTACGAAATAGGAGAGTTGCGGCTGGAGTGACATCGGATCCTCCTGAAACAGTGATGCTGAAACGCGTACGGCGCAGAATACTACGACACCAGCCGCCTTTTTTCCAGCGACATTTGGGAGAGTGGCTCCTAGTGCGGGTTCGCCACCAGTATCAAAAGTGGACATGAGCCAAAAACCCGTCACTTATCTTGCAAAATCACAGTGGCGAATCCCCTGTTCTGGCTACCACTTAGAGGGATGACAACGATTCGTGCCAAAACAGGCCATATTGATATCGATCACTATCCTTTGACGCTTTCTCCCCTTTTCTTATCATTTTTCCGATTGCATTGCTGAGGTCAACCTATAAACGTGCATGCTTCGATACCTTGCTAGTATGGTCAGAAATGGCAAAGAAGATCACTTATTATTTAACGTATGGGTGATACGGTTAAACAACCCTTTTTGCCCTGTTTCGGCCTTGTTTCTGCCCGGAGTGTAAAGCGAACCGCGCGCTACAAGGCTGCCAGAGCGTCAAGAAAAAAGATTTACACTCGTTCCTGCATCGCATTACGAGCCGCAACGAGCGTGACAGCAGCGGAGAGATATGCTACAAAAGGGGACAAGCACCCAGCGCTCCTTGCAGCAGCGGTCTTGATAGCATACGACTGCCGCGCGGAACGCAGGATTGTTACGGAGCAGCACCAATGACCGACCTACTACCAACCGAAATACCAACCGCCTGGCAGCAGGCTAAGGACATCATGGCAACGCTGGGCGAAACCGAGCGGGCACCTCGTGTCCAAATCAGCCGGGCGATTGAGGCACTGGGGCTCGATGTCGTCGAGGCCGTGGTCGCAGAAGCACGAACAGCAGAAGCCAGCGGCGGGCTCCTCCGAAGGGATGGGCAGCGCCGGACGATCGGCGGGGTGTTCTTTTCCCTTCTGCGGGAGCGCTGTACCCCGGAGCAACGCAAGCACATCTTCTGGGTTGGGCAGCGCAAGGCGAAACCGGCTGCACCCGTTGCCTCTCCACCATCTCCACCGTCCGAACAGGCGCTGCAGATCGCCGGCATCATTATTGAGAAGTTGAAGCTCAGCCAGAAGCAGCAGACGTCCATCGCTCGTGATGTCGACCGCGTGGGTGTACCAGGGGCGATGCAGGCACTTCGGTCAACCCTGAAGGTCGAGCAACAAGGGGGGCGCAAGGATGCTGAAGGCAAGCGCATCAAGCCGTTGAAGGTCTGGCAGGCTGCGCTAGCGCAGGCAATTGTCGCGGCGTAACGTCTACCGCCCTGTAAAGACTTTCCACTGAGATGATCATCTGGGCATCATCCCGCACACGCTCAAAACGCTCAGGTGCACTTAAATCACGTTTTGAACTCGTTTGGATGCCCTTATCTTACAAGCGCATGAGCAAGCACGCAGAAAGGCAGCTGGCAGCGCAGAAGACGAGCGGGTAATGGTTTACAGTCACTGCAAATGCGCGGTGCTGCGCTGCAATCACTGCATCCAAGCTGCTCCTAGAGGTCGTACGTCTGCCTATGGACCTGTCTACGCTCATTGGTATTCTCTTCAGCATCTGCGGGCTGCTGCTGATGCTCTGGGGCGTTGCGCACGCAGTGCGGAGGGGCTGAGCTATGGCCTAGCGCTGACCTGCGCTGAATCCATTGCACCCGCTTGGCTTGACGCCGGGCGGGTGCCTATGGGGGAGATCGACCACCCCGCTACGACCACCGTTGGAGCGCGTCGGCATAGCCACGCGCAAAATAGGCATTCCAGATGTCCCGCGCGCCGTTCCCCTGCATCGCCACGCGTTCACGCGTTCGGTACCAGGCCGCCTCCGCTAGGCTAGCTTCCGTGCCGACGGCATGCCGCACGATCGCCACCACCCCTACGGCATACGCGAGCTGTTGCACGCGGCGACGCCCTTCCTCAGAGGCAACGTCATAGTTTGGCATCCATGAAACCTTCCACTGTACGAGACCGCGTTGCTCGTCCGACCGAGGAGAGCTCTAGTGTAGCACAGCACCCGGATGCAGAGCAGGCGACAGAAGGGTGGCCTTGTCCTTGCTCAGACGCTCCACCTGAGCACCGCCGCGTATGGTACGAAAGGCAGGGAGTGATGCGCACAATCTTGATTGTTGAAGACGAGCTCGCGCTTGCGGACGTGCTCCAAGAGATCCTGATTGAGCTTGGCTATGCTGCCGCCGTGGTGACGAATGGCCAATTGGCACTCGCGTATCTCACGCAGCACCGCCCCACAGCTATCCTTGCGGACATCATGATGCCAGTCATGGATGGGGTGGCCCTCACCCATACCCTCCGCACCAGTCCCACGTACCACACCCTTCCCATCATCCTCATGAGTGCCATTGAGCGCCCCCCCGCCGTGCAGCACGATCTCGCGACCGCCTTCATCCAAAAACCGTTTGCGCTCGCGACGTTAGCAGAGCTGCTCGAAGCCATCGTCGGCACGGATGGAGCGTGAACCTGTTTGATACGTCGGGGCAGCGCGCGCACGGTGCGCCGCACTGGGATGCGCTAGTTCATCGGGGGCTACGTTTTCCTATAGGAATCCCCATCAGAAGGAACATAGAAAACCATATGGCCTGCTGGAACGCGCTGGAATACAGCTTTTAATACAGCATGTGGGAGGGCAGTACAGCACCCGCTTCTCTCGTTCGCCGCTTATACGTGTGAAGCCCCCATACACACCACCACACCACACACCGTTACTCCCAGCGGGGCAGAAGCGGAGACAGGCCACAAGCAGAGCGCACCATGCCGAGTCAAGGGTTTGCCCGAAGGGATGCTAGCAGGCACCCTTGACCGGCGTGGTAGCGTCCCTGCTGGCCTGGCGCAGCGTTCGTTTAGAACAGCCGGTGGTGCCTGGGCTCTGGCTCCGCTTCCTCAACCACTGCTGGTGGCTCTTCGCTCAGCAGTGTTTCAAGCAGCTGCTCCTCGACCGTATCCGCTTCCGTAAACAGTCCTGCCGGATTGCGGCGTTCGTGCACTTCCTCCAGTTTGGCCTCCAAAAAGAGCCGCCAGTAGAACAATCGCTCCTCGACTTGCCGCTGCAACTCCGCCCGCCCTTTGGCCTGCGCGCGACCGCTCGTACTACCCTTATCCCGCTTGCGAAACATCGTGTGCCTCCAGTACATCACGCAGCACAGTGATCACATTGGCCGAGGCAAAGACCCGCCCTGCTTCCGACCGTGCCGCCTGCTTGACTGCATCATAGTCGGCCTCGGCCGTCTTGGGATTGGTCGTCCGATAGTGCGCCAGCAGCGCCGCCCCCGCGAGCCGCTGGGCGACCCCCGTCCCGATCACGTTGTAGCTGATGAGCTCCACCACTCGCTCCAGCTCGCGCCGGATGACACTCGCGATCAGCGGCTGTACCACCTCGCCGGGTGACTGGTCGAGGCCGAGCCGCACCAGCGTCTCAGCAGCCGCGCTAAAGCTTGGGATGTTGTGCTTGGCCTGGTACGCATCGATAGCCTTTACAGTTGTCTCCGTCCACATCGTATGGCTGGGCACCGTCCCGATCCGTCGTTTTGGCATACTTCCCCCTTTACGGCTACTGAATTACCCCTACGGCTACTTAATACGAGTTTTGAACGTATTGAGTAGCCTTATCTTGCAAGACACAGGAAGCGGGCCAAAAACAGCCTATTGCATGACAGAAACGAATGAGGATGCAGGTGGTCTTAGCAATGACAGGCATAGGCAATCAGGGCCTATCCTGTAACGCTATGTAAAGCATTGTCGAGTGCCCAGCGGGCAGCCCGGTGGCTTTACGCGCCTGTTTGAATATGGGCATAATTCTGTTCTCCTAAAGCGAAGTTATGCCGTATCCGCTATGGGATGCCTTCTGGGGAGTGCGGTGGACGCCTGAACGCGTGTATACCGGCCACCATCAATCGCGCGCTCCACCCCTCTAGGGCTGGTATACAGTCCAGTTTGGCCGAGCACTCCATGCTTCCCACGCCAACCGCTGCCATCGGGCTGGATCTGCCAGCCCGACGCATCAGTGGAGATGACCCATGCTTCACTGGACGTGGACGGTGCACTGCCAGTTTCATCTTGATTGTGTAGCGTTGGCGTTGCCAGCAGTGGCGGGAGTGATGTAGCAGCGAGCAGTGACGACGCCCTCAGGTTCATCTTGATTTCCGGTACCATCAACTCGTTGGCAAAGCAAGGAGTAGTCCTGCTTACGTCTTCCATTTCATCTTGATTGTGTGCCGTGGCCAGCGTCTCCCAGACGGCCTGCTCTTTGGTATCTATCGTGCGTTGGGTGGTATGTGTCGTCGTCGTCGGCTCGCCGATCTGCTCGCCACATCCTTCGCAAAAGAATTCGACCGTCGTCGTCGTCGTCGTTTTTTCTCGCAGCGGCGTGCCTGGCGGGCAGGTTGCGCACTTCGGCTTACGGCCCGCGCCGGCACGCTTTCCACCGTGAGATTTTTGCTCCGGTAGGGGCTGGATCTGACTGGGGTCGTCAAATGCTGGTAGGGGAATGAGGCGCATACGGTCATAGGTAAAGCCATCAGGATGGTGCGTGGGCTCAGGTGCGCACTGCCAGACCTGGGCAGCCTCCAGTTTGCGGACGGTACGCGAAACGGTTGATGGCGATTGGTGGGTCAGGGCGGCGATATGTTCGTTGGTGACAGCAAGCGGGCGATCGGGGGTGAGCACACGGCAAGCTGCAAGGGGCTGTCGCGCTCCCAGGAGGGTTACTTTCTCCGGCGCGGGGAGCTCGCTGCGGAGGACCTGGCTGGTCCAGGTAACCAGCGCTTTGAGCTCGTCGCGCTCGGCTTCGACGTGGCGGAGACGGCGCCACAACATCGCCACGTCATCCGTCGGGCTCGCGTCGTACGGCTCGCGCCATGCGGCAAAAGGCGGTGCTTGATCGATCAATGCCTGCAGGGCGGCGGCACCCTGTTCAAGCAGGAAGCTATCGAGATCGACCTTTGCAACATGCGCTGGGCGGGGTAGCCGGATCACCTTGACCGGTATGCCTCGTGTGGTCAGGCGCTCGCCATGTTTGATGGTGTACTCCTCGCCCGGGCTGAGGTGATCAGGGTCTTTGCGGGCTTCGCTGTCATAGCAGAGGTAGACCGTTTTTCCGCGGAGGGCGTCGATCATCTCATCACGCAGCAGACCGATGCCGGGCGTGGCCACGGCGGGCATGGTGATCTGGTGGTCCTGCCACGCCTGATAGCAGGCCAGCGCCTTGAACTCGCCCTCGGTCACGATCACCTGGTCGGTCTGGTCGAGGACTGCATGCAGGAAGAAGCACGGCGTAGCGCCCGCATAGAGGGTGCCGCGTGGCGCGAGGTATTTCGGTCCCTCGCCCGGGTCAAGTTTCCTGGAGCGCAGCATGGCAACGGTTCCGTGGTGGTGGTACGGGAAGGTGATCGCGTCAAGCAGCATATGCAAGGCGCGACCTTGCTTGCCGAGGATACCGCCCAACTGCGCTCCCATGTAGGCATCTCGATTGCCGGCATAGAGGGCGTCTCCCAAGCCCTGGGAGCCTGAGACGTGTGGGTGATAGCCGAGGCCGGCGGCACGGATAGTCTCGTCGCTGAGCCCGCGCTGATGCAGATAGGCCCGGGCCTGCGCTCCATCGGGCTGCCATAATTGTCCAGCACACCATGCGGCCGCCGTGGTATAGCCGAGGTGTGCTTGGGCGATCTCCTGTGGGCTCAGCACGCGCACAGGTGCCTTTGCGCTCGGCCCGCTCCCGTCCTCACGATGCGGGCAATGGGTACAGTATGAGAAGGGTTCGCCACCGTTCCGTGGGGTGGCGATATGAATGAAGCGGTCGGTTCCGCCGCACTGGGGGCAGGGTGTGCCGCTCATACTGTCCTCCGTGCTTGAGGGCAGCACAGTGGGATCATGTATCGTTCAAGCAACTGCTTTTCGATGCGAGGAGCGGCGGTCGCGGGGTGGCGCGGGGTGAAGCGCGCGATTTTGAGCAGGAGTTCATCCAGGCGCAAGCTTGCAGCGTGGTTGAATGGGGGTGAGACATGTGCGGACATACTCGCCCTTGCATGCGAGGTATACGTGGGCGTCGATTGGTCGTGGGATCGTTTCATAGCACGCTCCTAGCTGATCTAGATGTGCTATACTTGTGGTGTCAGTCACAACCTATAGCACTTTGCAATGCTCGCCCACCGTGGCGAGCGTGCCGTTTAAGTCGAATGCCTACCCTGCGGTCGCTCGCAGGGTAGGCATCTCAGCAGGTGCAAAGTGGCTATAGGTGTACAAAGTGTGTACGCAAGGTGTACAGCGTGGTGTATACTAACCTTATAGCCAACAAAGAGTAGCGACACTCATTGCTTTGGCTTTGCGACGGGCGACTCCTTCGACTTTGGCGGGAAGAGGAGTCGCCGCTGTATTTAAGTAATTACGTCATATTGAGCACATAGCCCTTCGTTGTGTTCGATTAAGTGTAGCAAACGTTCGGAACAGATACAAGCCTTTTGAACGGACATATCGCACCAATATCGGCCATTTTGTCCGTTCGTGCGGTCCTACTTAGGATAACGGCTTCCGGAGCGCAACGTTGGGCAGGTTGTTCTGTTTTGCCCAGCGGTTAACTCTCTTCCGCCATGCCTCAGGCCGTATCTCTTTCTAAAGTGCATAGGCGGCCATTGCAGCTGCCTCATTCCAGGAAATCCTGTGCTTGCGTAGTAGGTAATAGGTGAAGCGTGCAAGCCGTGCTGTATCATCAACCGCAAGGTTATCGTCGATGTAGAAATAGTCGCCTACCGCCACAAGTGCAGAGATAAATTCATCCGATGTTTCGAGGTCGAGAACAAACTTACCTCCGCCATTAGCATCGGTCATGGCCCCTACGAATGCCCCAAAGATTGCAAAATTTGGCACGTTGCGCCACAAGGCAAGTGGAGACTTTAGAAAGTGTACGAGTAGTTGATGTACATCCCAGAGGATGAAGAACGGGATAGGAATCTCGCGCAGGACGCCCGTCGCGGTTCGGAAAGATAGCAAAACAAGGCGCTTGACAGGCATGACCTGCGTGCGAATTGCTTCCTCCAATTCAGGCGTAGGGGGTCCATACATTCGGTACAGCGCATCCAAGTCGTACTGTCGGCTCATACTGCCATCCGATTATATGCCTCGCGTGCCTCACGATAGGTACCTGCGTCTTCCGGCTGCATGATGAACAGATCGGGCGGTGGGTTGCGCAGCTTGCCCGCCATCACCTTGCTCCCAATGCCGCCCTGAGGGCCTGCTGCACTTCCCGGCTCTTATCCTGGTACGGGCGACCGGCACTACTCGCTACGCCGTATACGTCCTTGACGATGGCTGCCACGTCCGATCCACTGGCAAACAGCCCGAGTATACGCTGTTCACAAGCTAGACATGATGTTTTAACGGTTGGCTCGGGTGATAGATCAATTGGTGGATGGGTCATTATGCTATCCCTGAAAAAAAACTGCAGGGTGCATTGTTTAGTACGCTCCATAGGGATAGTACGAATCTCGAAATTAAGCACATTACTACGCCTCTCCCACCGCACGCGCGTGCTACAATTGCCATATCCTGGTTTACTCATTTTGGCTGCGTCTGTAGGTCGGATCGTGAGCCGATACCACAGGCGCATCACCCTCCTGTCTCCTCGGGCTCTACACCGCCGTGCGCTTGCTCGATATGCCGTGCTTTGGCGTCTGCGCTGGCCCACATGCGACCGCACGCACAGGTCAGGACCTCTGGTGGCAACACGTCGCAGAGCGGCGTTGGTGGTGTTTTGGGACGTATGGGCAGCGTGCTGAGCGCCCACGGTGGTTTATTGGTCATACCTGCTCCTTAAGTACGGTTGTACGCATATCGACTCGTCGTAGAGTACTGAAAGATTACTATCCTCCATCACCGTGTTGCACTTAGCACGATTTCATACAACAGGAATGCCAGCAGCAACACCGGCCCGACATACGCCACGAGCTGCCCCCAGTCGAGTGCAGGGACATGGTAGCGGGCTGCTGCATCTGGCGTGGTACGCCGGCGCGCGTAGTCATCCCTAAGACTGATCCCGCGCTCGACGATCGGCGGGATGGGCTCGGGTGGTAGGGGATCGGGCATGGGGTTCGGGATGGGCGGGGGCACAGGTCCGGGCAGCGGGTCTGGGTTGGGGAAGGGCTCTAGAATGGTGCGGGCGAGCTGCGGCGAATCGGCGGGGTTCTGCGAGAGATTTTCACGTTCGCTGATGCGAGAAGCGACAGAATCATCCTGCGAGAGTTCGGGCGCTGCAGGGCGAGGAAGCGGGTCAAACTTCCGCATTTCACGTTCGGAAGTACCTTCATTCGACATAACAAACTCTCGCATCACAACATCGACTGGCTGCGAAAGTTCTGCGAGACGTGGCGCGACATAAGCGGGTGCGGTGGTATACGGTCTGGGCAATTCTGTGGCATTTTCCGGTGTGGAGACATCCTGTATTGGGATGCTTGGGTGGAAGTCCTCGAGCGCCGCGCGCGGCCGTTCGGGGCGTTTTCCGGCGAGCTGCGGCT
>MWVV01000200.1_pt1 | contig 21622 bp, 16 predicted proteins | sample 1047281 | NCBI WGS metagenome assembly MWVV01 (sample SAMN06349986, study PRJNA376086) | soil metagenome | isolation source: PT-2 sample Antarctic (ecotone) soil | place: Antarctica | collected 2015-01-13 | reverse complement strand
TAATTTAGCCTCTTACTTCACGCGTCCCAGAAAAATAGGTTTGCACTAATGCTAAGCCAGTCTGAGACCTGAAAACGCCTACATAATTTCTTGCAATCTCTACTGAAACCCACTCAGGAAGACCAATACCTAAAGCATATAATTCTTTATTTTTGAAGAGAATTGTAGGATTAATTTTGAATACCTGTTTTACATTGGAGAAAATATAATTTTCAAGATTAATTCCTTCAGGCACTGAAGAACTTTTAATGTTTATATTTAGTCGAATATAATTTATTAAATGATTATTGTTAACTGCCTCTTTATCTAATCTTTTAGTCAGTTGATTAGCTAAAGTTACCGCTTGCTCTGCTGACTCTTTCGCTGCTTCTACTGTATTGCTGATAGGTTTAAGACTAGTTTCAAAAATTTGAATTAGCTTATTCTCTTCTTCTTGACTTGTATTGCCAAGTTCTTTTTTAACGTCTTCGATAATCTGAAGTTTTGCTTCTTTTAACTGTTCTTGAGCTGCATCAAGGCTGGAAGATACTTGATTTACTCCTCTCATAGTATTTAAGAAATTTTGCTCATCCTTAAAGTCGCTCGGTGCATATAAAACCTTCGGATTAAAATTCAACGTAAAAAAGAAAAGCAAAACCAAAAGTATAGGAAAGCCCATTACAAACCACACAAAAATATATTGTAATTCTGGAATAACTAATTTAAGCGCGATAGTTCCAGCAATTTCGGCAAGCGTGGCAAAGATTGCTATTATCGTAAGAGGATTATTGATAGTTTTTATTTGCTCAGTCATCTTTAGATTTTCTTTTTGAACATAATTTTTGAATCATTATGCAACGCTCAATTCGGAAACATTTTCATCTTCGTATTTCTCAATCAACACGCCGACGACTTCCATCAACGACGCGAGCGGATGCGCTTCGTCTTCGCCCACTTCATCAATCAAATCGTCGAGCAGCCGTACGAGATTTTCATACTCTTTTTCCGTGTGCGGAACGTAAAGCGTGTTGGCAAGCGGCATCCAATTATTTACGGTTTGGTTGACATCAAGATTCTGCATAATTTATTCTTTCCATTTTTCCGCGTCATATTCCTTGTGCGTCAACACGGCGCGAATATAAACTTTCCTACGATTATAATGTATCGCCGCGATAAGACGAACTTTGTTGCCGCCGATGTTGAAAACCGTGAGTTTACCAACCTTGTCGGCTGATGAAAATATCATTTTTATTTCGGCAAGATTAGAGAAATTATTTTGCGTCATCAAACGATACCAATCGGCAAGCGCATTTTCAGTATCAGGAAATTTTTCGGCAAATTCGTTCAAACGCTTGCGCGTGATGAGGTGCATATTATTTTTGAACAACTAATATTTGATAAAACTTCTTGTGTCTTTCACGCGCCTTTCTGTAAATCGCGTTTCGCTTTTTATCAAACTTAAACGCTCGACCTTTTGGCGTTTGCAAATCGGCAATACTTTTTATTTCGCCGATTGCCTCGAGCGCGAGAAGAACCGCGCCGCGTCCGGAAGCCTCCTGCGTTTCAGGCAAAGTTAAATCCTGCGCCAAAACGTCTGCGATAATCTGCGTCCAGACCGGTGATTCGCGCAAGGCTCCGCCGGAGGCAATGATTTCACGGACTTTCAGAACATCGTTGAGCTGGTCGTAAATTTCGGCAAAGCGAAACGCGACTGATTCGAGCGCGGCTTGCGTGATTTCAACCGCGTTGGTGCTTGAGCGTAACCCCAAAATCGCGCCGCGCGCCGATTCGTTGTAACCGGTGCTTCGTTCGCCCGCGAGAAATGGCAGAAAGGTCAAGCCGTGTGCATCGGGCGCGTTTTTGGCGATTTTCGTTTCGATTTCGTCGTCCGTGCATCTTAAATTTAAATCGTCTTTCAGCCAGCGATAAAGTCCGCCGCCGTCGGACAACGCGCCGCCGATTAAAACTCTTTTTCGGTCAATTCGATAACACCACAAACCGTCCGGAATATTCTTCGGCACATCGCCTTCGAAAGCAACGCGCATCGCGCCGGAAGTTCCAATCATTAATGCCGCTTTTGATTTTTGAACGCAGCCCGCGCCGATGTTGTTTGCCGCGCCGTCGCCGATTGCCGCAAACCATTTTGTGTTTTTTAACTTTTTCCAGCGTTTCGCGTAAGTTTCATTCAAACAAAAAGTTTGCGCGTCTTCGGCGACGATTTCCGGTAGATTTTCCTTGTCGATTTTCAAAAAATTTAATAATTCTTCGTCCCAAACACACCCGCGAATGTCGAAAATTCCGGTTCCCGAAGCCATCGAGACGCTGGTAGCATCGCGCCCAAAAAATTTGAGCGAAATATAATCGTTTAACGAAAGCCATTTCGCTGTTTTTTGAAAAACTTTCGGTTGACTGTCTCTGAGCCATAAAAGTTTCGCCGTCCAATAACTCGAATGAAAGCGCGCCCCGGTGCGGTTATGCGTTTTATTTTCGTTGAGTTTCGTGCGCAAAATTTCGACTTGCTTGCGGCTTCGCGTATCCGCCCAACCGAAAACTTTTGTGGTCGGAACGGCGTTTTTATCAATCCCAACAAGGCTGTGCCAAAACGAAGAAGTTGCCGCATATTCGATTTCGCCATCGAGTTTGCTCGCCTTTTTCAAAACTTCGTCAATTGCTTTTTCAACTTGCGTGAGTGCTTCGGCTGCGTCAATTTCGGCACCGCCGTCATCGGTCGCCGTCAAACGCCGCTCGTTTTTGACCATTGTTTCGGGCAGAACATTGCCTTTAAAATCATAGACGGCGGCGCGGACGCTCGAGGTTCCGATGTCCAAAACTAAAATAAACGAATTTTTTGTTTTATCTTTCAAAGTTTGCGGATAACTTCAATCAAAGACTATTGTTTGTTAAAAGTCTTTTTCAGCCACCAGCGCAACCCGACAAACAGAAAACGCCAATCTCTGAAAAATTCCGGCGGCTTGCCTTCAAAGTAGTGTCCGACGAACTGCAAAATCCAGCCGAAAACGAACATTGAAAGCGGCAGAATCCAAAACCCCTTGATGAAAATTGCGATAAAAAAAAGCGGTAAAGAGAGTGCAATCAGTGGAATACCAATTTTGTGCGTTAATTTATTGACCGGATGCTGATGACTTTGTGAATATTCTTCAACCCATTCTTCGGAAGTTTTATTGCCCAACATAAATTTTCCACCTCTTGTTTGCCTAATTTTATTAAGAACTTTTTAGAGAGCAATTAGTATACAGCCATATGCCATTTCAAATAAATCTTTTTTGAGTTCAATCGCCTGTCTTTCAATTGTGCAATCTTCATCGCTGATAAGTTTAAGATAAAGATTTCGTTTGTTGCGTTTGAATTTTATATCCTGGACATGATTTTCGTGTCCGCGGTCGAGAGCTTCGGCGAGCCGCAGAATCGCGCTGAGCTGCGCCACCGTCCTCCGCTCTTTTTCGCTCAACTGCATATATTCAGTATGTTTTTCTTTGGGCAGAGCCCCGCGATGATAACGCGCGACATTGGCGATGACATTTTTTTCGGACTCGGTAAAGCCGGTCATTTCCGAATATTTTATTAAGTAATGCGAATGTTTATGGTGCGATTCGTGCGAAATATGATAGCCGACATCGTGCAGTAGCGCGGCGGCTGAGAGCAGAGTACGTCCGTGCCGCTTGAGGTTATAAATCGGAGCGAGCGCGTCAAAGATTTTTTCCGCCAAATCCGCCACCTGCAAAGCGTGTGTTTCTTCGTAACCATAACGCCGCCCGATGGCGAAAACGTCGCGCAGCTTTTTATCTTCGACAATAGGAACGGGCGGCAAGGATTCGGATTCGATCTCTCGCAAGTAATCAATAATTACGCCTTCGCGCAAAGCATAACTGCACGGCTGAAGCGTTTGAATATCAAAGGCACGCATTACGCCTTCTAAAATTTGTCCGCCGGCGACGACGACTTCCGCCCTTTGCGGACTAAAGATTGGCAATTTGGCGCGCTCTTCGAGTGAAATTTTTGCCAGCATTTTATTCAGCCCGGTCAGCCGTTTTAATTGGATTTCCGCTTTCCCCTGGGTATTTGCTCCGTTTTGAAAATTGAGCAGCGCGCCGAGATTAAGAATTGTGCCGGAGGTCCCCGTCGAAAGCTGCCACACGGCATTTTTCATTTTTTGAAGCGGATGGATAAGCGCGAAACCAATCTCCGCCTGCAAACTTTTCAGTTCTTTTTCCTTTGGCGGATTACTAAAAATAAATCTTTCAGTTAAGCCGACCGCGCCGAGCTTCATGGAAAACAATTTGAACGGCTCGCCGTTTTTCATCAGAGACAACTCGGTTGAACCGCCGCCGATGTCAATGTTGAGCAAGGAGCTTTCCCGGCTATCGAAATACTGCGAAACGGCTAATCCGATTAGTCTGGCTTCTTCGATCGAAGAAAGAACTTCAATGTGAACACCGGTTCGGTCTTCAATTTCGTGGACAAATTCCGCCGCGTTTCGCGCTTCGCGGACCGAAGCCGTAGCAACGGCGATAATCGAATCGACTTGGCGGCTTTCGGCAATCGAGCGAAACTTAGCGATCGCTTCAGCCGAAAGATTGATTGCTTCGGTTGAAAGAAATTTATTGCGGAGCGTTTCGTGTCCGAGCCTGACGCGCTCCCGGTCTTGTAAGATAACCGTGAACGAATCGCTGGCGGCGGCTTCGACGATAACGAGTTTGAGAGAGTTTGAGCCGATGTCAATAGCGGCAAGTTTCTGATTTTTCATCTTATATTATAATGATAATAAAACATTTCCGTTTAAAATTTCCATTGCACTTTTCATTTATTTACTAAAAAAAATCCGGTCAATTTCATCTACACAGAACTTTTGTTGTTAAGCTATTTGAAAATAATTTTATTTTCAAATAGCTTAACAACATTAAAATAAGCGATACACATTTGCGGAAAATCGATTGTCGGATTATAAAATTGAATAAATAAAAATTGCGGGAGAAATATAAATGCAAGAAACCACTGCGACCGAACTAAAACAAAAATTAGACAACGGTGAAAATGTTCAACTTATCGATGTCCGCCAGCCGGATGAGCACGATTTTGCTAAAATTGCGGGGGCAAAGCTGATTCCGCTCGGGGATATTATGAGAAGAATGGATGAAATTGACGAATCCAAAGAAACTGTTATTCATTGCAAAGCGGGTGGACGAAGCGCGAAAGCGATCGAATTTTTACAAAAAGCCGGTTTTAAAGGGAAACTAAGTAATTTGAAAGGCGGGATTACGGCGTGGTCAAACGAAGTTGATTCGAGTGTTCCGAAATACTAAATTAACGGTCGGCGTTCAACGGTCAATAAATAAATGCGAGCAGCTTTTCATCTACTTTTATTAGAAGTTTAATCAGACAAATTTTTTTGATGATAATATTTAAATAAATATTTGGAGGCTAAAGAGAATGTCAATTGTTATGTATGTCAAACCGAACTGTCCGTATTGTCAGAAAGCACGTGATTTTTATCACGAAAACACGATTGAATTTATCGAATACGACGCGCAGAACGACAAAGCGCGAAAAAAAGAAATGTTGGATTATTCAGACGGTGATTTAGTTGTTCCCTGTATCGTCGAAAACGGCGAATATGTTCAATCAGGCTGGGGAAACCCGCTTCGCGGCTGAACGGTTACACCGGATTAGTCGGCAGTTTGCCGGCACTTTTATTTTCTATTTTTGATTGCGAAGTATCAATTTTTTGTCTTTACCTGAACCCGTATTCGATTTAAGATGACAAGTTAAAAAACTCGGCAACCCAAAATCCAAAATCTAAAATCCAAAATTCATTATGGTTGGCTCGAACATAAACCAGTACAAAATTTTAGAAAAAATCGGCGCTGGCGGACAAGGAACGGTTTACAAGGCACAGGATACGAAACTTGATCGGACGGTTGTGATTAAAGTTCTGCCGCCGGAATTAACCGAAAAATCGGCTAATTTCAGGCGTTTTGAGCGTGAAGCTCAGCTCTGCTCGCAACTCGATCACCAAAACATTTGCACAATTTACGATTTTCACAATGCCGACGGCGTATTTTATATTGCGATGCAGTACGTCAAAGGTAAAAATGTGCGGCAGTTGGTTGATGGTCGCCCGCTTGATTTAAAAGGCGCTCTGAGCATTATCATTCAAGTTTGCGACGCACTCGCTTACACCCATTCGCGCGGAATTATACACCGCGATATCAAAGCTGGAAACATAATGGTTACCGCCAGCGGACAGGTAAAAGTGCTTGATTTCGGTTTAGCAAAACTGATTCAGAACGAACCCGTCGAATACGCCCCGGGCGTTGATCGAACCGACATTACAGAACTCGGTATTCCGTACGGAACAGCCACTTACGCTGCGCCTGAACAGGCGAAGGGCGAACGAACCGACCACCGCGCGGATATTTTCTCGACCGGCGTTCTGCTGTACGAAATGCTCACGGGAATTTGGGCTTTTCAAGGAAAAACGGTAGTTGACGTGCGCCACCAAGTTCTTCACGGGACGCCGACTCCTTTGGCTCAAATGCGTTCTGAGCCGATTCCGCCCATGCTGCAACAAATTATCGACAAAGCGCTGGCGAAAGAACCGATCAATCGCTATCAAAAAATTTCATCGATGCGCGACGATTTGAGAGCGGTTCTGCAGGAGGTTTCCGGCTCGCCTGTTTTGAACGGCGATATTTTCGCGCCGCAATATCTGGAAGATAATCCCGTCAAGCGCGCCTGGAACTGGTTAACCGGCAAAGCCAATAGCACGGACAATTCGGTGCAGCGAACGCCTTCGGTTTCGCGCGCGCCAACCTTTCTGCCTGAAACGACCCTCACCGGAACGAGTCAGGAGAAAAAAAGTGTCGCCATCCTGCCATTTAAAAATCTGAGCCAGGACCCGGCATCGAACTTTTATGAATTTGCTTTAGCCGATGCCGTGATTACTGAGCTTGCCGGACTTCGTTCTCTGATTGTGCGTCCAAGCTCGGTGATTACCAAATATCAGGGCAGAGACTTTGACCCGCGTCAGGTCGGCAGCGAATTGAAAGTTCACGCCGTCCTGTCGGCGAGTTTTCTGCGCTCGGGTGAAAAGATACGTGTCACGGCGCAGCTTTTGGATGTACTACTGGGCGACATTTTATGGAGCGACCGGATTGATGCCGTCGGTGAAGATATTCTTGTCTTACAAGACACCATCGCGCAAAGAATTTTAGAAGGTTTGCGGCTGGAGCTCTCCAGCGGCGAGCAGGAAAAGCTCGGTCGGCGCGCAACGGATAATACTGAGGCTTACGAAGAATTTTTGCGCGGGCGCGATAACTTTGGCAGATTTATCTTTCGAACCGTGGCGAAGGAAGATTGCGACGCGGCAATCGCCAATTTCAAACGCGCCATCGAGCTTGATCCGAATTTTGCGCTCGCTTACAGCGGTTTGGGCGCCTGTTACGCCAACCGAATGTTTAAGGGAATGGGCGGCGCGGAAGATTACACATACGCTGAAGCGGCTTTCAGCAAGGCATTTTTCTTTGACCCGAATGTTGTCGAAGCTCGTGTTTTAATGGTTTTAATTTATCTTTCACGCGGTGAGAAGAAAAAAGCTCGCGCTGAGATTAAGCTTCTCCAGGAACAGTTTCCCAACGACGCTCCGCTCTATTTTGTCAAAGGCACGATGCACCGCCTCGACGGCGAGTACGAACAATGTCTGCGCTCGTTTGAAAAATTAACCAGGCTCGACCCGATGGCGCGGGTTGTGTCCAGTTATAATCGCGCACGCATCTACCTTTATCAAAATATGTTTGACGAGGCGATGCGCGAACTCGACAAAGGAGCGGAAATTGAGCCGAATCACCCGATGATTCGGATATTCCGTTCAACCATACTGTTCTATCGCGGCGATAAAGAAGAAGCGATTAATTTGATAAAGGAAGTTCTGGAACAAAATCCGGGAATGAACGGCATACGCACCCTTCTGGCAATTTATCTGGCGAACTGTGGATTAAATGATGAAGCGCGCGCGCAATTAACCGAAGAAGCGCGCACCCTTGCAAAATCCGACCACGATATGGCTTACTGGATGACTTCCGCCCACGCCCAACTCGGTGAAATTGACCAGGCTTTTTACTGGATGGAACGCGCCATCAAACTCGGCAACGAAAATCGACCGTGGTACGAAACCGATAAATGCCTCGCGCCGCTTCGAGAAGATCCGCGCTTTTTGCAATTGTTAAATAAAATTGAAAAAAGATGATTAAACTTCAACGACAAATCTAAGGCGGCACGAAATTTTTTCATTTAATATTCATCCCGATTTCCTGCCAAAATTTTCTGTTTTAACCTCCTAAAAATTTTTATTTTTCAAGAAATATTGACAGCTATTTTTACAAAAACTGTATCCGAAGTTTTTCCACGTTTAAGAACCAGTGTCTTAAAAACAATAATTCCTGCTAATTTCTCAGACACTGCGGCTACAAAGTCGCATAATTGTGAAAACCGCTATTTGATTAAATATTAAAGAGAAAGCCGTTTTTTGCCAGCAAAAAACGGCTTTCTCTTTGTTTTACTCGGCTCAAAAAGTTAGCTTATAATTCCGCGAAACTTGCTTGGACTCGGAGAATATTTCGGAAAAATTTTGTCAAGATTTTTATTGCCAAGATGCTTAAAAGAAATTTCGCCGAAAACGTCTCGAAAGTCTGTGGTGACGGCTAAATCGCGTCCTTCATTAAGCGCGTCGGTAGAGAGACCTTTCCAGTCGCCGTAAACTTTTCCGCCTTTCACCGAATTTCCAAGAACGAGCATTGCGTTGGCGTGTCCGTGGTCGGTTCCGCGGGTGCCGTTTTCGCGGGCGGTTCTGCCGAACTCCGACATTGTCAGAATCACGACATCATCCATTTGTTTACCCAAATCGGCGGCAAGCGCGGCAATTGATTGTCCGAAATCACGCAGAAGATTGGCAAGTTGTCCGCGCGGACCGCCTTGATTGGAATGCGTATCCCAACCGCCGGTTTCCGCAAATGCTACTTCCAAACCGACACCGGCTTTGATTAGCTGCGCGATCTGGAGAAGCGAGCGTCCAAGCTGACTGTTTGGATATTGCGCGCCGTTTTCAGCTTTATATTGCGCTGGATTCGCTTTTTTCAAAAAGTTCACTGCGGCAAAAGTTTCCTTGCCCGTGTCGCCCAAACCGCTCTGCGCGTTTTGCTGCCAAACTCCTTCAAAACCGCCTTGCACGGCGTTCGTATAAACTCCGGCATTAATGGCGAAATCGGAAAGATTGGTCATCGCAATCGTCGGAGCGCGTCCAACCAGAGTTCTTGGGATTTGTCCGTTCATGGCGACGGCGCGAAACGGCGAATCCGTTTCACTTTTCTTTGTTTGCAGAACCCGATTAAGCCAGCCGTCGCGCGTTGATTTTACGCCGGGCGTCCCGGATTCCATATAATCCTGCGCGTCAAAATGCGAGCGCGTATTGTCGGGTGAACCTGCTGAATGAACGATCGCTAACTGCTTACTTTGCCAGAATTTTTCGAGCGGTTTGAGCGACGGATGAAGACCAAAAAAGCCATCCAAGTTTAGAGCGCCCTCTGCTTGATTCGGTTTGGCAACGGCAATCGTGCGACGCAAATTGTAATATTCGCTTTCGCCGTAAGGCACGACCATATTCAGACCGTCAACCGCGCCGCGCTGGAAAATCGTAATTAAAATTTTCTTCCTGCCGTAAGCGTCAGTCACCGTTGCGGCGTTGGCAAACTGGTGTAAAAAACTCGGCGCAACACTCATTAATCCAAAACTTGCCAGCGAGATTCCGCTCGATTTCAAAAAATATCTTCTATCCATAATTGCTTACCTCAAAACTGTTTTATCAAATTAACAAAAAATTTATCAGCCATATTTTAGACGTTTGTAAAGTCAGATTAGTCAGTATTTTTTAGCCACGAACAAACACGAAAAGACACAAAAATTTAATGAGATTTCTTTCGTGAAATGCGCGTGTTTGTTCGTGGCTAATTTTCCTACTGCCTCTGAAATTCCGGCGTTCCCAGAATCAGCCCGACAACTTTAAAGACATCGGCGTTTCCGCTCGGCGCGAGCAATTTAACTTGTCGCTGATTACCTTTGCGTCCGCCGCCTTGACCGCCTTCCATCATTGCCATATTTTCCATCGCTTCACCGTCGCCGGAATCAATCACCATTTTAGGTTCGGGAAGCGGTTCATTTATTCGTTTGAGAAGCATCTGTTTGGTGTTCGGAGAAATTTCGCCGTCTAAAACTTCGGCAATCGCTCGTTCCAGAATTTGCGATTTATCTTTTGCTTCAAATCCCTTCAGATTAACGCGCGTTCCGGGAATGCGGTTGCCGGCAAGAGCGATGGCAAAGTTCAGACGTTCAAGCAGAGCTCCCGTATTGACCCAATCTTCCGCCGTGTCCGGATAGCCGGTTGGCGCTTGAAAACCGTAAAGCGGTTCGCCCATTTTGGCGAGCAGCCCTTGAATTTGTCCGCCGTTGGTTTCCGCGCCGACCGTGCGGATTGCGCTGACTACTAATTCAAACGGGGTTTTAATTTTAGCGCGATAATTTTCCGGCGCGAAAAATTCCTTGTCGGTGAAGAGCGCGCGCAAAGTCGTTTTGATGTCGCCTTTCGATTGATTAAATGCCTGTGCGACGCGACCAACTAACGCTTCGCTCGGAGCGTCGGAGACGAATTTTACAGCAAGTTTACGAGCGATGAATTTCGCCGTCGAAGGATGATTGACAAGCAGGTCAATTACCTTTAAGCCATCTTTCATTCCGCCTTCATTCACTTTCTGTCCGAGCACGATTTTTTCGCCCGCGTCGTGGGCGCGTTCGTTGAAATGAAAAGTTCCTGATTCGGCATTTTCGGGCAAGCCCATCGCTTTCATTGCTTTACCAACGCGCTTGTTTTGCGTGCCGTTTTCCATACCCGCCACCGCGTTTCGGTAACCGCGTGCGTCAACGATTGTCCAGCCGGTAAAAGCGCGCGCGACTTCCTTGATGTCAGCTTGCGTGTAGCCGCCTTCGACGCCCAGAGTGTGCAGTTCCATTACTTCGCGGGCGTAATTTTCGTTTATTCCGCGCTGCATTCTTTTCGCCTGTTTCGGGTTTTGCTGATTTTGTTTAATCCGCGCGTCAAGTTCGGCGTCCGACAAACCGTATTGCTGTTTGAGCTGCTCGCGTCTCTGCGCATTCATCGACGCGCCATTCTGCATTTGAGCGCCGTTTTGCATTTGCCGTTTGCGCCCTAATCCTTTGCCGCGTCCGGCGTTCATCTGCGTGTCGGGCGAAACCGACTGATAATTATCCAGGTAGAAAAGCATCGCTGGGCTTTTCGCCGTGGCGGTCAATAAATCTTTAAAATTTCCGAGCGCGTTCGGGCGAATCACGTCGCGGTCATATTCCGGCAGAAACCAGCGCGTCGCCGCTTTGTTCGCGTAAACGTTAAAATGATTTGTCCAAAAATCAACCATCACTTCGTTCAGCTGTTTTTCCGAATAAACCGCACGCATAATGCGCGAAGCATTTAACTGCTGCGTGATTTGCTGCGGGCGACCGAGATTATATTTTTTATAAAGTTCGGCGATTTGCTTCTGATATTCGAGGCGTTCAGCGTCGGTAAAGTCGCCTTCTTTTTTCTCTTCCATCGCGGCGCCGGTCTTTTCGCCGTTCATTTTGTTATCGTTTGCCGCGCGATTCGGACGAACGGCTTGCAAATCTCTCGCCTGTAAACCGTTTTTTTGCGCGACCGCCCGTAAAACCGCGTTACCATTTGGGTATTTGGCAAAAAGCTCTTCGTTCGACATTTTTATCACGTCCAGCTTGTTCACTTTTGCTTCTGCTGCCGCATCATTGATTGAAGATGAATTAAGCTGCTGCTCGATATATTTGTTGATACCGACGGCTTTGACCTTTTCAACATCACCGGGACGCCCCCCAAAACCCAAACGATTTAGGATGTGCAGTATTTTTTGATTTTCCGTCAAAGCTTTCGCCTTTGTCTTTGTCACCATTTGCTGTGCATTAGTCGAAGCCGTAAAAAGCGGCGTGAACATTGCCAATAGCAAAAAGAACGCGGCGGACTTATGTATAAAAGAAAATTTTTGTTTCATTGCTTTATTACCTCGAGAAATTATATAAGCTTCGGAGATTTCCAAAGATTTGCTACTAACTTAGACGCCAGCGAAATGAAAAAAGGCGAAACTTTATTTCAGGTTCGTGGATTTGTATGATAAAAATGGCTTCCAAAAGACAACGGTTAGAGAAACAAGCGTCATCTAAAAAACGTCCTTTGGAACTTAAAAAATATCGGCACATTTCAATGAAATAAATGAATTATCAAAAAATAAAATTTACGAAACATTGTTTTCTATTTTCTTTTTGGATGTGTTTGGCGCTGACTTTTTCAGCCTTTGCGCAAAGTAACAATTTTAGCGATTCAAGTGTTGACTATAAATTCGAGCTTCCCGAAGCTAAGTGGAAATTGACGTCGAAACCTACGCAGATGAGTCCGAACGCTGAATTTGTTTATGGAGACAGATCGGATGGACATCTCGAAATCCGCAAATTAACACTCAAAACCAATCAGACTTTGCCCGATATTGTTCGTGACGAAGAACAAAAACTACAATTTGTAACCGGCTACGTCGCCGGAAAAGAAGAAACATTTCGAGGCGCGCTGGGCGGCAAGGTTTTCAATTACGAATTCGTGCGCTCGGCTCGCAATATGAGCGGCAGGTTTTATTTTTTAAAAGTTGACGATAAAACAATTTACGTTTTGCGCTTCACCGCAATGCGCGACAAATTACGCTCACTTCGTAATCAAACCGATTCAATTGCCAGAACTTTTGATTTGAAAAAGGCAAAATAGTTGTAGTTTTTTACAGCGCAAAATTAGCTTTTGATTAAAAATTTCGCCCCAAAAGGCACAATGTACCCTTTTTTCTCAGGCTTAATATTCAACAAAACTTCTTCCAAGACGCGCGCCTTTTGAATCCTCGACGGGCGTGTTTGTTCTTCGGACAGGGAAGTGATGATGTGGATTCGGAAGTTTTCGGCTTTCTGGAGTAAACTCCACGCCGTTTGCCCGTTAACTTGATATTTGGCGCACAATTTTTCGGCTAATGCGCCGGAGTTTTTTGCCTCAAACCAATTCAGAAAATCGCTTCTTCCGAGTCCTTCGCCGCATTCCGCAAGGAAAATAATTGTACCGCCGTCCGCGCAGGCTTCTGCTGCCGTATCGAGAGCTTTGTGCGCCTGAATCAAATTTATATCAAACGGAAAACCGCCGCAGCTAACAATCACTAAACCTCTTTTTTCCGCAATTTTAATTGTGTTTTGTGCAGCGTAAAAGTCACAAGCCTTTCGATGAGCCGTCAGCCAATTGCCACAAAATAAATTCGTTGCTTCGCCTTTGTCGTTAGTGATTGTGTTGACCGAAAATGTCGGCGGAAGTTTGGAGACAACCTTTGTAAATGCTTCGTGAACGGCATTGCCGTCCAGAATTCCCGTGCCGACACCAGTGCGTCTCGATTTTGTTTCGCAGTCGAAAGCTAATTTATGCGTTGCGCCGATTGTTTGCGACGAAGCCAAGCCCGGACAAATAAGTTTGCGCCCGCCCGTAAAACCTGCGAAATAATGAAACGTGATACCGCCGACAATTATAACGTGGTCGTGTTCAATCAGAGCGCGGTTAACCGCAATCGGAATTCCGTCGTCAGTTTCGCCGATTCGAACAATCTGCGCCAAATCACGCGCGTTGTGGTCGAGAGTTTTGATGCGCTGATAAATAAATGGCGTTAGCAGTTCGCGTTTTTCAGCGTCGGTTACGCTCCGGTGAATGCCCGTCGCAAAAATTATGCGAATATCAAACGGCATCGTACCATTCGCAATCAAACGCCGAACCAGCAGATTGACGATTTGCCCGCTTGCCGTCTGGCGGGTGGCGTCCGGCACGACGATTAAAACGCTTTCGCCTGCCGCGACAATTTCTTCCAAGGGTTTTGAATCAATCGGATTATCGAGTTTTTCGCCAATTTCAACATCCGTGAGCGCAAGATTTTCTTCACTTTTGCCCAAAACTTCAAAACGGTTTTCGTCGAATGTGAAATTGATTGTGGATTTTCCGTAGCCGAGATTTATTGTGGGCATAAAAAAAATTTCCCGCAAAGGCGCAAAGGAAGCAAAGGATATGGAAAATTAGTTTGTCAAAATCTTGAACTTTTAACCTTAAACTTTGAACTTTAGATGTTTGGGGCAGGCTCAAAACAGTTCGCACTCGAAAAGCATTCGTGAGGATTTCCGGCTTGAGATGTTTCCATCTGAATCGTTAGATGGTCAATTCCGAATTCATCGTGCAACTTAGTTCTGATTTCACGCAAAAGTGCGGCTTGCACGACATTTTCACGATGAACAATGTGGACGCTCAGGGCTTCCATTCCCGAAGTAATTGTCCAGACGTGTAGGTCGTGAACATTCTCAACATTTTTGGTCTGCAAAATTGTCTGTTCAACTGCCGTTAAGTTGATATGGGAGGGCGTGCCTTCGAGCAGCACGTTGACCGATTCACGAATTAAACGCCACGCCCCGAAAATAATAATTAAGCTGATTAAAACACTGCCGACCGCGTCTGCCCAGAGCCATCCGAAAAAGGTAATCGCAACACCGGCTGCAATTGCCGTCACCGAACCGAGCGCGTCACCGACGACGTGCAGAAACGCACCCCGCATATTGAGGTCGTGTTGGTGACCGGAATGAAGCAGCCACGCGGCAAACAGATTGACGAGGAGTCCGCCCGAAGCAATCAAAATTAACTCAAAACCTTTGACCTCCGGCGGCGTGCTCCAGCGCTCAACCGCTTCATAAATCACCCACAGACAAATCAAAACCAGCGCGATGCCGTTGACAAAGGCGGCGAGAATCTCCAGGCGATAATAACCGTAAGTTTTACCGGAAGTTGCGGGGCGCGCCGCAAACCAGATTGCCGCCAGCGTGAGCGTCAAAGCTCCGACATCGGTCAGCATATGTCCGGCATCGGCAAGCAGCGCAAGCGAATTGGTCAGCCAGCCGCCAAAGGCTTCGGCAAACATATAAACCGCTGTTAAGCCGAGCGCGATTTTGAGTCGCGTCATGCTGCGCGTGTCCCGCCTTTCATTAGAATGTGTGTGATGCGTTCCGATATTTTTACCTTAACCTTAAATTTTGAATTTAATTTTCTTCCACATTTTCTTCTTTGTGCTTTGGTGGATAAATTAAAGACAAAACAACAGAAATAACTAACGCGCCGGCGACAATTCCAAGCGATATGAAAGTTACGCTCTGGTTGAAGTCGCCTTTGACGTAACCGTGCAGAAAATGCGACAACGCGGATTCACTGCCTTCTCCCAAACCCAATATTACACCTTCCGCAAGGAGCGGCAAAAGCATTTTCACACCGATAAATGTTAGCACAAACGCCAAACCGTATTTGAGAAAATGAAATTTCTCCGCCATATCAACAAGCAGGAAAAAGAATGTCCGCAAACCTAAGATAGCGAAAATATTTGAAGTATAAACGATAAAGCGGTCGGTCGTAATGCCTAAGATTGCCGGAATCGAATCGACCGCAAACACCAAATCAACTACATTAATCACAATTAAGACCAGAAGGAGCAAAGTTCCGGTTCGTTTTCCGTCTTTAACGACAAAAAACTTTTCGCCGTCGTAATGTTTTGAGATGCGTATAAAACGGGTTGTAAAACGGACAATCGGGCTTTCTTCCGGGTTAAAGCCTTCCTCGTCGTCGGAAAACATTTTAATGCCCGTATAAACCAAGAACGCGCCAAAAATGTAGATCAACCAGTGAAATCTATCGACCAGTTCCGTGCCGGCAAAAATCATCACCATCCGCAAAACCAGAGCCATAAAAATGCCCCAGAACAAAACGCGGTGCTGAAACTTTTTGGGAACTTTGAAAAAATTAAAAATTAGCAAAAAGACAAATAAATTATCAACCGAGAGCGAAAGCTCAACCAGATAACCGGTAAAAAATTCCGTTGCTTTTGTAATTCCGGCATCGGAGCCGTAATTGCTGCTCACCACCCAGTAAATAAAACCATTAAAAGCGAGAGCGAGCGAAATCCAAACCGCGCTCCACACAAAAGTTTCCTTGCGCGTCGGCGCGTGAGAGTGGCGGTTAACTATACCAACATCAACAAACAGCGCAATTAACACCACGACAAAGAAAAAAATCCAAACCCACATCGGATATTCGATACTCATAGATATTTAAAATACAAGGTTTAAGCCATAAAAGTCCAAAGTCTTAAGTCTTAAGTTCCTCTCCCTGATTTTTTGGTAATAAAAATTTTAGTGACACAAAAAAGCAAGAGCCGAAACTCTTGCCTTCTTTTTGAAAATTAAAAACTAAATTCTTACAACACAAAATTATAAACAGTGATACCGGTTACTTACAAACTTGAGGCTTCTGTTTTGTCGCTTTTTACTCCTAATTATAATTTGAACAAATCTGCGAGTTTAGATGCGCGAACATTTTATTATAGTTCAAACAAATTTGGATTCATAAAATACAAAATAATTTCTTTGTATTTTGCATTTTTCAATTTTAAGTCTGCATCGACTCTTCCCGTTTATGCAGTTTGCTGTGTCTGTATCCATATAAAAAGTAAATTGCCAAGCCGACGAGCATCCAAATTCCGAAGCGCATCCAGTTGGTAATACCAAGTTCGGTCATCAGATAACCGCACGATAACAAACCCAAAACCGGAATCAGCGACAGCTTTTTAACCAAAGTTAAAACAGTTATTACCGCCGTTAGAATTAAAAAGACAATCAGCGGAATTTTATGCGAAAACGCTCCAAACCAACTTTCATCTTCTTTCGGGGCGACGGTCAGCAAATCTGTCAGCGCCGACGGATAAAAATAAAAAAGCGCGGCGCCGATAATAATTAAAATTACCGGCAGGATAAATTGCGAATTGACATACGGCACAAAGCGCGTGCCGCTTTCGTTGAATTCTTTGTCTTTGAATAGAACTCCGGCGCAAACGACGACAAAGGCAAACAGAGTTCCGATGCTCGCCAAATCCGTCACTTCCGTCAAATTCATAAACAGCGCAGGGATAGCAACGACAATTCCTGTAATAATCGTTGCAAACCAGGGCGTCTTGAATTTCGGATGAATTGAGGAAAAGATTTTCGGAAGCAGTCCGTCGCGGCTCATCGCCATCCACAAACGGGGTTGACCGATTTGGAAAACAAGAAAAACTGTGGCTAAAGCAATCACCGCGCTGACCGCAATAATTCCGGCAACCCACGGAATGTTTGCGCCTTCCGCACCGAAAACAAAAGCGAGTGGGTCGCCGACGTTGAGTTTAGTGTAGGAAATCATTCCGGTTAAAACGAGTGCCAGCGCGATGTACAAAATTGTGCAGACGACCAGCGAGTAAATCATCGCGCGCGGCAAATCGCGGCGTGGATTTTTGCATTCCTCGGCGGTCGTCGAAAGCGCGTCGAAACCGATATAAGCAAAGAACACTGCCGACACACCCTTCAAAACGCCCGTGATTCCGTTCGGCGCAAACGGCGACCAGTTCGCCGGATTAACGTAAAACGCTCCCAGACAGATGACAAGCAAAATAATTGCTATTTTCAAAACGGTCATTATATTCGAAGCAAATTTCGATTCCCGTATACCGATAAAAACCAGCGTTGTAATTACCAGCGTAATCAGCAGCGCGGGCAAATCTGCAACAATCGGCAATCCGCCGACGTGCGGCGCGGAAGACCAGGCTGTGTAAGCGTCAAGTTGCGAACAACTGACTGCCGCATCAGAATTAGCACAAGCCGCGGTTAGAGATTCAAATGTTTGACCGCTTTCCGCAGTCGCTTCGTTCACGGCGGCAAAACCGCGTTTCGCCGTTAGGAAATCCATTGTCAGATTTTGCGGAAAATTAATGCCGTAACCTGACAGTAAACCTGTAAAATAATCGCTCCAGGAAATGGCGACAGCAATATTGCCGATGGCGTATTCGACAATCAAATCCCAACCGATAATCCACGCGACGAGTTCGCCGAGACTCGCGTAAGAATAAGTATAAGCCGAACCGGCGACCGGAATCCGTGAAGCAAATTCAGCGTAGCAAAGCGCGGAAAAAGCGCACGCCAGCGCCGTGAAAATGAACAGAAAAATTACTGCCGGACCGCCGTTGAATGACGCTTTGCCAATCATTGCAAAAATGCCCGCGCCGACGATAGCGGCAATTCCCATCAAAGTTAAATCCGATAAACCTAGCGTCCGCCGCAGTTGACCGTCTCCCGCTTGTTCGTGTTCAGTAAAACCGCTTTCGGCATCCGCCTGAATTTGGGCAATGGATTTTTTACGAAATAATGAATTCATATTTTATAAATTTTAATTCGCCTGAATTTTTGTTGGAATTATCAAAAGAAAACGCTCAGCTATTTATTGCAAGCAAGCCTTTAAGCGTTATTTTTAATTGTGCGAATTTTGAACGAATTTGCTGATAATTGCAATAAAAATTGTGCGAAATTAAATTTTCTTTTTTGCATCCAAAATTTATCTGCCGGCGAATATTATTTTGTAAGCAACAAATAATTGACGCTTACTTGATAAATAACCTGCATCGCGACAATTGTTGATGCGAGTTAATTCTCTAGTTCATCTCCTTTTTTGAACCGAAAATGCCGGATGCTTTTTAACTAGAGCATTCGGCATTTTCGGTTCTTCCGATGCCTTTCAACGCAGCTTTGTGATAAGATTTTTTTGATATGACAGGCAACGAAATCAGACGTAAATTTTTAGAATACTTTGAGCAACGCGGACACAAAGTTGTTCATTCAAGTCCCGTTTTTCCGCCGAATGACCCGACGATCCTTTTTACCAACGCGGGAATGAATCAGTTCAAAGACGTTTTTCTCGGCAATGAAAAGCGCGATTATAAACGCGCCGTGTCGAGCCAGAAATGTATCCGCGCCGGCGGCAAGCATAACGATTTGGATGAAGTTGGTAAAACTGCGCGCCACCAAACGTTTTTTGAAATGCTCGGTAATTTTTCGTTTGGTGATTATTTCAAAGAAGACGCGATAAATTTCGCCTGGGATTTTCTCGTTAATGAACTGAAACTCGATATCAATCGTTTATGGTTCACGGTTTTCGCAGGCGACGACGAAGTTTCGGCGGACGAAGAAGCCGTTCAGCTTTGGATAAAAGCGGGCGCGAAACCCGAACGCATTTTGCGTTTTGGACGCAAGGATAATTTCTGGCAGATGGCGGAAACCGGACCATGCGGACCGAATTCTGAAATCAATTATTATTTGGGCGACGAGCCGGAGAACCCCGAAAAAAACCGCGCCGATTTAGTCAATGCCGAAGAGGGCGACACGACGATGGAAATTTGGAATCTCGTGTTTATGCAGTATAACCGCATCGAGACGGAAAAAGGCGTTTATAAACTTGAGCCTTTGCCCGCGCCGTCGGTTGACACGGGCGCGGGACTCGAACGAATGACGGTCGTGATGGAAGGCGTTCATTCAACTTTTGAAACAACTTTAATCAGACCGCTTGTCGAATTTGTTGCTGAACTCGTAGGCAAAGAATACGTTGCCGAAACGCAGGAAGGGTTTGCTTGTCGTGTTATCGCCGACCACGCCCGCACGACGGCGTTTGCGATTGCCGACGGAATTCTGCCCGGCAACGAAGGCAGAAGCTACGTTTTGCGAAAAATTATGCGCCGCGCGATTTATCACGGGCGCGAGCACCTCGGCTTTCACGATTCGTTTTTTTACAAAGTCTGCGATTTCGTCGTTGACCAAATGAAAGACGCTTATCCCGAACTCGAAGCGCAGCGCGAATTCATCGGCAAAATGGTGCGGCTTGAGGAAGAAAGATTCGGCGCGACGATGACGGTTGGTTTGAAAAAATTGGATGAAGTTTTGTCGGGATTTGAAGACAAATACAAAAAACTCACTTTCGGCGTAGATATTCCCGACAAAGATAGAGAAGGTATTAAAGCATTTATGGAAAATCCTTCGGAAATGTCTGAAGCAGTTGAAAATTTTGATATTTCCGACTTCTCCGAGTTTATGAACCCGGAACAGCAAGAGCGAATGAAAAAATCTCTCGATAAATTTGGCGGAGAAGAAAAGATGAACAAATTTATGAAAGAGAGCCTGCAAAATGACGAAATACGAAAAGCCATCGTAGATTTGGCTGAATCTCCGCCGCCGAGTTTAATTGATGACTTAGTAAAACTTTACGACACGTTCGGAACGCCGAAAGATTTGATTCGTCTGAAACTAGAAGAAAAAACAGGATTTGCGTATCCAGAAGATTTTTTCGACGAGCAGTTTAACAAGTCGCTAGTCAAACTTCAGCAAACTTCGGACATCGGTAAAACCAAGCAGGCGGAAAAAATCAAACCAATTTACAAAGATTTGGAAAGCGGTTCGATTAAATCGAAATTTCACGGCTACGATTTAACAAAAGTCGAAGACGCGAAAGTCGTCGCTCTGGTCAAAGACGACAAACAAGTCGATGAACTGAACGAAGGCGAAGAAGGTTTGATTGTTTTGGACGAGACGCCTTTTTACGCCGAAGCGGGCGGGCAGGTCGGCGATGCGGGAACGATTTTTAACGGACACGCGCAGGCGAAAGTTTTCGATACGTTTGCGCCCATTGCGGGAATTGTTCTGCATAAATCGAAAATCGAAAAGGGTTCAATCAAAGTCGGTGATGAAGTGACGGCGACGGTTGACGCGGAAAAACGCGATGCGACCAGACGCAATCATACGGCGACGCATCTTGTTCACGCCGCTTTGCGGGAAGTTTTGGGAACACACGTTAAACAAGCCGGTTCGGTCGTCGCGCCAAACTATTTGCGTTTTGATTTTACGCATTATCAACCGATTTCAAGCGAAGAGATTTTAGAAATTGAAGATTTGGTCAACCGCGAAATTTTGAAAAACGACCAGGTAAATACTGATTTGATGTCAATCGAAGAAGCGATGCAGACGGGCGCAATGGCTCTTTTCGGCGAAAAATACGGTTCGCAGGTGCGGGTTTTGCGCGTCGGCGAGGGTATTTTTTCAAAAGAACTGTGCGGCGGAACGCACGTTCGCGCAACGGGCGACATCGGCAGCTTCAAAATTTTGTCCGATGAAGCGATTGCTTCGGGCGTGCGTCGAATCAGGGCAATTACCGGACTTGATGCGTTTGCGCGGTTTCGTGAAGACGAGCAATTAATCGAAAAATCTTTGGGCGCGTTGAAAACGCAGCGCGACAATTTGCCGGGCGCGATTGAACGACTTCAGGAAGAGCTGAAAAAAGCACGGCGCGAAAACGACGAATTGAAAATGAAGATTGCGACGGGTGAAGTCGGTGCGTCTTCAGCAAACGGCGACGAAGCGCGTGAGATTAACGGCATCAAAGTTTTGGCAAAAGTGATTGAAAACTTAGATGCAGGCGCGATGCGTCAACTTTCCGACAATCTTTTGAACAAATTAAAATCAGGAGTAATTGTTTTAGGCAGAAAAGATGAAACAAAAGTTTCGATAATCGTGCGTGTTTCCGATGATTTAACCGGTCGAATCAAAGCCGGAAACG
>MWVV01000199.1_pt1 | contig 21673 bp, 18 predicted proteins | sample 1047281 | NCBI WGS metagenome assembly MWVV01 (sample SAMN06349986, study PRJNA376086) | soil metagenome | isolation source: PT-2 sample Antarctic (ecotone) soil | place: Antarctica | collected 2015-01-13 | reverse complement strand
TTGACGAAAGTGTCGAATGGGAAAGGCTTGCGAATGTTACGCATCTCAGCACGCAGTTTCTCGACAATGTGATTGATGCAGGCGATTTTCCGCTCGAAGACATCGACAATGTTGTCAAAAAAACTCGTCCCGTCGGGCTTGGAATTATGGGTTTCGCGGATTTGTGTTTAAAGCTGAAAATCGTCTACGGCTCGCAGGAGTCGATTGATTTGATGGACAGAGTGATGGGTTTTGTCCGCAAAGAAGCGTGGACAGCGTCGCTTCGGTTGGGCGCGGAAAAAGGGACTTTTCCAGAATTTGAAGGCAACTGCGAAAGTTACGCGAAATTTTTGTATGACGAAATCGGCATCTCGCGCGACGTGCCTTTAACGCCTAGAAATTATGAGACGACGACGATTGCGCCGACCGGAACGATTTCGCTTGTCGCGGAAACTTCTTCGGGCTGCGAGCCGAATTTTTCGTGGGCTTACGTTCGTCAGGACACAATCGGAACGCGCACATACGTTCACACTCTGGCGGCGGAGGCATTAGGCATCGAAGTTGACCAGACGGACGAAGAATCAATCAAACGCGCGGCGCAGCACGTCGTCGAACACGAAAGCGAGCTGCCCGATTATTTTATTTCGGCGCTCAATATTACGTCGAAACAGCACGTTCAGGTTCTCGCCGCGGCGCAGCGCAACGTCGATAATTCCGTGTCGAAAACGTGCAACGGCGCGAAAGACGATACAATCGAATCGGTCGACGAGCTTTATCGTCTGGCGCGCGATTTGGGCTGCAAATGCGTTTCCTATTACCGCGACGGCTCGCGCGAAGGTCAGGTTTTGACTTCAATGAAAAGCGAAGACAAAAAAACTGAAACGCCGGACGCCGAAAAAATTGTTGTCGAAGAATGCAACGAGATAACGACGCTCGAAACCGTGCCGCAGACAACTAAAAGGGCGAAAACCGAAAACGCTTCGTATAAAAAAGTCGAAGCGCACGCGCACATCGACCGCCCGCGCGAGCTGCAAGGCTCGACGTGGCGTATTCCGTTCGATAACGTCAATCTTTACGTTACGGTCAATCACGACGGCGAGCGGGTTTTGGAAGTTTTTGCGACGGGTCCGATCAGCGAAGGCGTCGGACTTCTCGCGTCAAGAATGCTGCGCGGCGGTTTTGAAGTCAAAGAAGTCGCGCGCAGTTTGAACAAGGTTACCGGAACGCACGCCGTCTGGTTTAACGAGCGGCTTTTAACGTCGCCCGAACAGGCGATTGCCGAATGTTTATTGCTGACCGACCGCCGTTTACGAAAACTACCCGCTTCCGAGCGTCAAATCGGCAAGGCAGCAACGTCGACAAATGAACAAATTACCGTAGGCGTTTCGGGTAATTCTGAAATCGAAGCGAAAATGGGCGCTTTAATCGGCGAATGTCCCGAATGCAAAGGACAGCTCGAACACGCTTCGGGCTGCGATTTCTGCCGCGATTGCGGTTATTCGAAATGTCGTTGAGCGCGGCAGACAGCTTTTAATATAGAAACTCACTGCTTTTTTCTTAAACAAAGAAAACCGCCGATTTCGTATAATCGGCGGTTTTCTTTTTAGATAAATACGTTTCGCCGCGCTGCTTCAATTACATCGGATATTGATTGACGATAATTTCGATGCCGCGCGGCGAAACGGCTTCAAGCGGCTGGTTGGCGTCGTCTTTGGAAACCGCGTTTTTGTGTAAAAATTCTTCCGCGCGCGCTGTGTTAAGCGGTTCGGAATAGAGGAAACCCTGCCCGTATTCGCAAGAGAATTCCGAGAGCAGCGTTTGATGAGCGTCGGTTTCGACTCCTTCGGCGACCGTTGTTTTGCCGAGCTTGTTTGCAAGCGTGATGATGGTTTCGACGATGCTGCGGCTGTCTTTGTCCGCGCTCATACGGCTGACGAACGAGCGGTCGATTTTCAAAATATCGAACGGGAAATGGTGCAGATAACTTAAAGAAGAATATCCCGTGCCGAAGTCGTCAATCGAGAGCCGGACGCCGATTGATTTTAATTGTTTGAGCGTTTCGATGGCGGCGACGGCATTTTCCATAACGACGCTTTCGGTAATTTCCAAATGGATACAGCCGGGTTCGACTTCGGTTTCGATAATAATTCTTCTGACTTCTTCGACCAGAGTTTTTTGGGCAAACTGCTTGCCGGAAAGATTGACGCTCATCGTTAGCGACTTTTCCGTGTCAAACATTTTTTGCCAGCGGCGCAGCTGCCGGCAGGCGTTTTCAAGAATTGAAATTCCAAGCGGCATAATCAAGCCGGTTTCTTCGGCAAGCGAAATGAAATCGACGGGCGCAATCAGACCGCGATGCGGATGTTCCCAGCGAGCGAGCGCTTCAAAGCCCGTAACCGCGCCGGTGGAAAGCGAAACGATAGGCTGGAAATACGGCTGTATCTCGCCTTTTTCAATGCCGCACCGCAAATCGTTTTCCAGTTTTAATGCTTCGACGGCGTTCGTGTGCATACCGAGGTTGAAAACTTCGTGGCGCGCCTTTCCGTTTGCTTTGGCGCGATACATCGCGGTGTCGGCGTCGCGCAGAATATCTTCGGGTCGCTCGTAACCCAAAGAAGAAAACGAAATGCCGATGCTCGCGCTCGTGAAAAACTCCTGCCCGTCCAAATTAAACGGCTGACTCAAGGATTCCTGAATGCGCGAGGCAATTTCAATCGCCGATTCCTCGTCGACGATGCCGTCAAGCAGTACGCCGAATTCGTCGCCGCCGAGACGCGCGACCGTGTCGACGGCGCGCACGCATTCTTTCAGGCGGTCGGACAAATCGACGAGCAATTTATCGCCCATCTCGTGTCCCATCGTGTCATTGACGACTTTAAAACGGTCGAGGTCGATAAAAAGCACGGCGAATTTATAATCGCTCGCCCGTTTAGCGCGCTCGACAGCCATACTCATCCGGTCGGAAAGCAGAGTTCTGTTGGGCAAGCCCGTCAGCGCATCGTGAAAAGCGGCGTAGCGAATTTGTTCTTCAGCCTGTTTGCGGTCGGAGATATTCTGCACCTGAAAGACCAAATGGCGCGGCTTGCCGTCTTCGCTTTTGACGAGCGAGGCGCTGGAGAGAACCCACAAAGCGTGTCCTTCTTTATGAATATAACGATTTTCAAGCTGGAAGGATTTTATGACGCCTTCGAGCAATTCCTGCATTTTAACGAGCGTAACGCCAAGGTCTTCCGGGTGAATGACTGTTCTGAAACTAGCGCTTTGGAGTTCTTCCTGCGTGTAGCCCAAAAGTTTGCTGAGCGATTCGTTGACTTCGAGCCAGCGGCTGTCGAGACTGACCAGCGCCATCCCGACGGCGTGGTCAAACGCAGTTCGGAAGTGTTCCTCGCTTTCCTTGAGTGCGCTGCTTATTCGTTCCTGTTCGACGATGTGCTGGTTTAGCTCTTTGACGTGAACTTGAGCAAGCTCGGCTTGTCGTGCGGCGGCTTCGACGTTTTTAAGATATGTGCGGTATGTGAAATAAGTGATTGCAATAATCGGCGCCGTTGCCAAAAACGCAAAAATGCCGACCGTTCCGCTCAGTTTGGCGACGATTCCGGCGGCGAAAGCGCCGGCAAAATAAGTAATCGAAGTCCACAGAAAATTTTCGCGCCACATTTTCCAAACGCTCTCGCCCGCCCGCAATGCGACGGCGGCGGCGACAAGCCCGGAATTTGCGGCATATTGCGTCAAGCCCATAATGCTTAGAGCGAGCAGAAAAACCGGCGAGAATTCCTGCGCGGTCAAGTCGGTCATCGACCCGAAAAACCGGCGCAGCACCATTCCGGTCAGAAAAGTCGAGCAGAGAAAAACCGACGTATTAAACGCGATATTTAATTTCTGCTTGCTTATCCGCAGAGAAGATACAAGAGCGTCCGCAGCAGCAAGAAGAGCAGCCGCCTCGACTCCGAACAGCAACAGGCAAAGCAATATAAAAGTATCGGAAATGGAAACCTGTCCTCTGCAGCCCGGAATTTTAACGATGACGCGCGAGCCGAAGCAAAGTGTAATGACGGCGAGCAGTAAATACCCGATGCCGATTTTTTCAAGCGAAAGGTGTGCAAAAGAATGCAGTCCAGCCAACGCGCCGATGACGACGACCAGCCGCATATAAGGTTTGGCAAGTAACAGTCTTGTTTCTGATTTCATTAGAATACTAATATCGGTTGAAAAATTATAGATTCTTCGACCTGCTTTGCGTTAACGGCGCAGTTGGCGCAAAAACGTATGGCAATCTAAATGCCATAATCCGCTGAATGCAGTTAAGAATCTGCAAGTTCTATGAACAAGAGAGTTATGCTGAAGAAGACTTATTCGGCAGGCTTTTGACTTCCCGAATCGTCAACACGAGAAGGTCAAATTGATGATAAAAACGGTCAATTTGACCTTCTCGCCTGATGTCGAATAAAAACTCAAAAGCGAAGCAGATTTTCAAACGGTTAATTTTTAACCGTTTGTTTTTCCCCTTAAATTCAAGGAAAACAATTCGAGCGCGTCGAATAAAGGCGGCGCAGACGCGAAACTTTGCAATTTCGGGGAAAAGTGAGAAAATCCTTGCTTGCGTTAAAAAACGTCTGTTTTGAATTTTCTTCTCGAGCGAATCGACTTCGTAAAAAATCAAAGACCGATAAAAAGATGGCGGACAGCGAATTTCTAGAAAAACTTTTTCGCGGCGACGCGCGCAGCGTGGCGCGCGCCATCACGCGCGTCGAAAACGGCGTAGATAATGCTGCAGATTTGATGAAAGCGGTTTTTCCGCGCACGGGGCGCGCTCTTATCGTCGGCATCACCGGCTCGCCCGGCGCGGGAAAATCGTCGCTCGTCGATAAGCTCGCGCTTTTTTACCGCGAGCGGGGCGAGCGAGTCGGAATCGTCTGCATCGACCCGTCAAGCCCGTTTTCCGGCGGCGCGATTTTGGGCGACCGCATCCGTATGCAGGCGCTTGGACTCGATAAAAACGTCTTTATACGCTCGATGGCGACGCGCGGAAATCTGGGCGGTCTGGCGCGCGCGACCGTCGATGCAGTCGCCATTCTTGACGCGGCGGGCTTTGATAAAATCATCGTCGAAACGGTCGGCGTCGGGCAGGACGAAGTTGAAATCGTCAAAACGGCTGACGTATCGGTCGTTGTTCTCGTTCCCGGAATGGGCGACGACATTCAGGCGATAAAAGCCGGAATTATGGAAATCGGCGACGTTTTCGTCATCAACAAAGCCGACCGCGAAGGCGTTCTGCGCACCGAAAAAGAATTAGAAGCGCTTTTATCTCTTGCGCATCGTCCCGATTTTTGGAATTCGCCGATTGTCAAAACCGTCGCCACTGAAAGCAAAGGCATCGAGGATTTGTCAAAAGCCATCGAAAGCTACAAGGATTTTCAAAACAAAGGCGATGCGAGCCTGACCAGAAGACGAGACATCGCGCGCTGGCGTCTTTTAGAGCTTTTGCGCGAAACGCTTTTACGGCAATTGTTAAACAAAAACGGCACAGGCGAACGGCTTGAAACGCTTTCCGTCGAAGTCGCCGAAAAAAGGCGCGACCCGTATTCGGCGATTGAGGAAATATTGAATTTAACAGGTCATAAATAAATTTCTATGAAATTTATCAGAAAGTTTACAGAGCCAGTAATTTTAATAATGTGTTTGATGAGTTTCGCCTCTTGCGCAAGTCTTGGCGAACTAATATATAAACATAAATCCGAAGCCGAAATCGCACAGATGACACCTGCGCAGCGTGTTGATGAATGGGTCAATGAACAGGTCTATCATAGATACGACGTGTTGGATGAACAAAAATATTTGATTAGAAAGTATATTACAACGGATGGGCTAAAGGCATTGCCGCGTATGATAGAAATTATGGATGAATACGACCCAACCAAATTTCGTGAAGGCAAAGAAAGAAGAGGCGAGCGATTCGACGCTTGCTGGTCAATGCTCGGCTATATAGATGATGATGCAGTTCGGCTACGCGGCTCGAAGGAAGGCAGACGCGCAATCGATGCGCTCGAACGCGCCATTGGGCGAATGCGGGCAGCAAACTACGGACAACCCGACCAACAAGAATGGGAGCAGCACGGACGTTTTGAATTAGCAGTAATGCAACTTGAATCGGCTAAAGGAATCAATTCCGTAGACAATGCGATTAAGCAAACATTCCGGCTTGAATATAAGATTGTCTTGTCGAATGCCGAACTGCTCGAGTTCAGCAACTTTCTGGCGACGCATTACCCGGAATACCCCGGTTGGAGCGAAAAAAACAATTTTCAAGACATGACGCAAATAAACGAAGCCGGATTTCCGTTATGGATTTACACTATGAAGAAGCCGGAACGCTTCTATAAAGCCTATATAGAGTTCAAAAAGACAAAATGAAAATCAATCATCTCGGCATCGCGACAAAAGGAATTGACGAGGCGCTCAAATTCTGGCAGGACGCGCTCGGGCTTGAAAACGTTCATACCGAAACGGTTGACGAGCAGAAAGTGCGCGTGGCAATGCTGCCCGTCGGCGACACTAGAATTGAATTGCTCGAAGCGACCGCGCCGGATTCGCCGATTCAGAAATTTATCGAAAAACGCGGCGGCGGGATTCATCACATCGCCGTTGAAGTCGAAAATATTGAAGACGCGCTCACGAAACTAAAAGCCAGAAACATACGTTTAATCGATGAAAAGCCGCGCGTCGGTGCAGAAGGCTGTCTGGTCGCGTTCGTCCATCCGGCGTCCGCCGACGGCGTGCTGCTGGAATTGGTGCAAACCGAAAAATAACGAAAATAATGATAAAAATCAGTTTTAGAACGAGGAAAATTTAATGAAAAAATGTCCGATATGCAGAACCCAATACACAGACTCGACCGAAATTTGTCCGAACGACGACGCGCGATTAGTTGAAACAACCGACGCCGCGACAGACGATTTCGGAACGCCGCTCGCTGATAATTTTTCGGCGGATGACGCGCGCCCAGCGAATATCGAAAGTGGAATCGCACCTGCAGCCGCCAATGAGATGAAACCGGCGACTTTGACGCCCCCCGGAACGCCGAACGGCGGCGGAATGAGCGCGCTGGCGAAAATCTCAATCGTCGCTCTCGTCATTCTCGCGCTCGGCGCGGGACTGGTTTTCTGGCAGACCAAATACGGCGGCAGGCACAGGGATGAATCGTTAAATCATATCGGCAAAGAAGATATGACGCTTCTGCTGAAAGGCGCAAACCCGATGCAGCTTAAGCAGTTATCGGATAACCCTGAAGCGAAAAAGAAAATTGCCGATAATCTCCGGCAACTTCTCGCCGTCGCCAGCCAAGCGCGGAAAGACGGCATCGCGGACGACCCGAACGTCAAACGCGAGCTTGAAAATATGAGAATGGTTTTGACGGCGACCATTTACGACCAGAAAATCAACGGCGACAAAGGTCCGATGCCGCCGTTCGGCTATATTACCGAAGACCAGACCAAAGAGTTTTGGAACGATTCGAGCCACGAAGCCGAATTTAAGGAATTTCTCGACACAAAAATCGCGCTTGCGAAAGAAAGCGGCAAATTTCCGAAAGATAAAGAGTTGAGCGAGGAGGAAATCAAACAGGCGAAGGACGATTACGCGAAAATCCGAATCTACGCAGCCGAAGCCAAAGCCAAATCGGGCGAACTCGGCGAAGATTTCCAGCGCGAGCTTGATTTGCAAGTCAAATTGCAGCAAGCGCAGTTTCTTGCCGGACAATACGCGAAAAAAACTCTTGTCGAAAAAGTGAAAGTTTCGGACGAAGACGTGCGGAATTATATAGCGTCGCACCCGGAAATGAATCCGGCGGAGAAAAAAGCCAAAGCCGAAGACCTTTTAAGACGCGCCAAAACGGGCGAAGATTTCGCCAAGTTAGCCGACGAAAACTCGGATGACCCCGGCACGAAAGACACGGGCGGACTTTACAAAGATGTTACGAAAGGCAAAATGATGCCCGCTTTTGAAGAAGCCGCGCTCGCGCTCGAGGCGGGAAAAATCGCCGACAATTTAGTCGAAACGCCATACGGTTTTCACATCATTAAACTCGAAAGAAAGGGCGAGGGAAAAGGCGCGGACGGCAAGCCCGGCGAAACTTATGACGTTCGACACATTCTCATTACGACGACAATCAAAGACCCTAGCAACCCGTTCGCACGCGAAATGCCCGCCAGCGAGATGGCGCGGCAAACGCTCGAAGAAGAAAAACAGAAAAAGGTTCTGGACGAAATCGTCGCCGCCAATCCGATTGAAGTCGCCGAAGATTTCGACATCCCGCAGCCTTCGCCCGAAGAATTACAGCAGATGCAGCAGCAGATGATGCAGCAGCAAATGCGCGGAATGCCGCAAGGCGAAATGCCGCCACCGCCGTCAGCAGAAGTGACGGACGATGAAGAAGCGCCGCAAGGCAAGACGCCGCCGAAAAAAGCGGGCGCGAAAAAATAGCTTTGTTCAATGGAAAATGGATAATGGATAATGGAAAATTAAATTTTCATTCTTTGTTTTCCATTTTTAGTTTTTCCCGCTCAGTGTTTATGAAAAACAATCGAACAATCGAAAAAACGGCTGCGAAAGTTTCGCTCGGCGAACAAAAATCTGATTTCGCTTACTGGCAGAGAAAATCTCCGCTCGAGCGGCTCGCTGCGCTCGAAGAAATCCGGCGCGAATATCACAAATGGAAATACGACGATGCTGAACCGCGATTTCAAAGAGTTTATCGAATCGTTAAACTCAAATAACGTCCGCTATTTAATTGTCGGCGGCTATGCGGTGGCGTTTCACGGGCATCCGCGCTACACGAAAGATTTGGATGTTTGGATTGAGCCGAGCGAGGAAAACGCCGCCAAAATTTTGCGCGCTTTGGAAGATTTCGGTTTCGGCGCGCTCGATTTAACGCGCGAAGATTTTTTACGAGCCGGACAAGTTATTCAACTTGGTTATCCGCCCAGTACAAAAGATTTATTAAACTCGCCGTCGGGCGTTGATTTCGCCGAATGTTATGAGAGCCGAGTTGAAATCGAGATTGAAAAAATCAAAATCTGCGTGATTGATTTAGAGAATCTGAAGAAAAACAAACTGGCTTCAGGACGCCTTCAGGATTTAGCGGACGCGGAAAAATTAGGAGAATAAAAGATATTTAATGGAACAGGTAAAAATCGGAATTATCGGCGGCAGCGGGCTTTATCAAATGCCGGAATTGACGGATATAAAAGAAGTTGAGATTGATACGCCGTTCGGCAAACCGTCGGACGCCCTTTTAATCGGAACGCTCGAAGGCGAGCGCGTCGCGTTTCTGCCGAGACACGGGCGCGGGCATCGGTTGACGCCGACCGAACTTCCCTTTCGCGCCAACATTTACGCGATGAAGTTGCTCGGCGTCGAATATATTTTGTCGGTTTCGGCTGTCGGAAGTCTTCAGGAACAATACGCGCCGACCGATTTTCTTATTCCCGACCAGTTTTTCGACAGAACGCGCGCGCGCGCCGAAGAATCGACGTTTTTCGGCAAAGGCATCGTCGGACACATCACTTTCGCGCATCCGATTTGCTCGCAGCTTGGCGATATTTTGGAAGAATCCTGCCGAACGGTTGAGAATTTAAAAGTGCATCGCGGCGGAACTTATCTGTGTATGGAAGGTCCGGCGTTTTCGACCAAAGCCGAATCGAATGTTTATAGAAGCTGGGGAATGGACGTTATCGGAATGACGAATTTGCAGGAAGCGAAATTGGCGCGGGAAGCCGAAATCGCTTATGCGACGCTCGCGCTTGTTACCGATTACGATTGCTGGCACGAAGAACACGACGCGGTTTCAACGGAAATGGTCATCGAATATCTGCACAAAAACGTGCGCAACGCGCAGCTTGTTTTGAAAGAAGCCGTTAAACGAGTTGCAGCGAAACAGACGCCGAACCAGTTTGCGGGCGCGACGAAAAACGCGATTTTCACCGTGCCGGAATTGTGGAATAAAGAGACGTTGAAAAATTTGGAAGCAATTATCGGAAAATATGCGGCAAAATAAGTTTTCAATTTACAAACTTTAAATAATCTTCGCGCATCAAACCGCGCAGGAGTTTAAATGATTATGAAAAAAGCACTTTTAATTTTCAGTTTCGTATTTTTAACTTTCGCTTCGTCGTCAGTTTTCGCGCAAAAGCAAATCGAGCCGCAGGTTCAGCGCGACCCGATTCTCGAAGCCGACGCGCGGCACAATCTGGAAGTCGCGCGCCAGTATTTTATTACCAAAAAGGCTTACCGAGCCGTCCTTATGCGCTTTGAAGAAACCTTCGCCGCCTATCCGCAGTTCTCCCGAACGGACGAATTTCTTTATTACGCCGGAATGAGCAGTTTTTATTTGTCGGACAATAAAGGCAAACAGAAACTCGACAAAAGCGCAAATGCTGAAGAAAAAGCGAAATATGCGCCGGAAAAACTACGCGAAGACGCGGTTGCTTATTTATCGCAGCTCGTCAAAGATTATCCGCAAAGCCAGTACAAATCAGACGCAGAAAAGGCTTTGAAACAAATCGGGAACAAAAAATAGAGTGCATTAACGCGGACTTTAAACTTTAAAAAGCCGAACGTCTTTGACCGTCGGCTTTTTTATTTTTAGAATTGATTTTTGCAATTCTAATTTGACTAAACAAACGAGTAAATATAAAAATATGTCTTTGACGGTTGTAGGTTCGGTCGCGTTCGACGCGCTGGAAACGCCTTTCGGCAAGCGCGATAAACTCTTGGGCGGCGCGGGAACGCATTTTGCGCTCTCGTCCAGTTTTTTCACCGACGTGCGCGTCATCGGCGTCGTCGGCAACGATTTTACTGAAAACGAGTGGGCGGTTTTCAAGCGTCATAACATCAACACCGACGATGTTGAAGTCGTCCAAAGCGGCAAAACATTTTTTTGGCGCGGGCGTTACGATTACGATTTGAACACGGCGCACACGCTCGAAACTCAATTAAATGTATTTGAAACTTTCGAGCCGAAACCGTCGGAAGAATCGAAAAATTCGCGACTTCTTTTTCTCGCGAACATTTTGCCGATGCTGCAAAAGCAAGTTAGAGAACAATCAAACGCCGAGTTTGTCGCAATGGACACGATGAATTTTTGGATTGACTCGATGAAAGACGCGGTTATTGAAACGATTAAAGTTGTCGATTGCGTGATTATCAACGACGCCGAAGCCAGACAATTAGCGGACGAGCCGAACATTCATAAAGCGGCGAAAAAGATTATGGAAATCGGCGACCTTCGCGCGCTCGTCATCAAACGCGGCGAATACGGCGCGGCGCTTTTTACAAAAGAAAATTATTTTGCGATTCCCGCCTTTCCGCTTGAAAGCGTGTTTGACCCGACGGGCGCGGGCGATACTTTCGCGGGCGGCTTTATGGGTTATCTCGCGAGCCAAGTCGAAATTACGGAAGATGCGCTGCGCCGCGCGATGGTTTATGGAACTGTAATGGCGTCGTTTAACGTCGAAGAATTCGGCACCGAACGGGTTGACCGCTTAACGCAGGATGAAATTAACGAGCGTTTCAGAGACTTCAAACGCATCACGCATTTTGAAGAAATTCCGTTTGAACACGCTTCGTCGGCAAGCTGATTTTGAGAAAATAAAAGAAGTTCACGAGCCGCTAAAGCCGGCGAAATTTTTGTCGGCGTCGCGTGGATTTCTTGTAACTTTTAAATTGTCAAAATTATTTTTCCATCTCGATTTGAGCGCTCATTTTTACGATTTTCATATTGTTTTCGACTTTCGTGCGGCAAGCCAGAACGGGTTTACCGTTTTCCGCCCCTTCGAGCCAAACCTGACAGTTGGCACACTCGCCGTTCCAGCAAAAATCGCCGTATGAAATCGTTTCCGACGAAAGAAATTGAAGAGAGCGCAGCAAATTATTATTTTCGGGAACGCGCCTCGCCGCGCCCAAAATCTCGATTTCGACAAGACGCTCAAACGGCTCGAAAATCTCCGAATCAATCATTCAACATTTATCAATTATCATTTGAGAGTTGTCAAATTTCGTTTGTTGACTGAAATTCGATAACTGATAAACTGTTTTCTGGACAAGGAGAAATTTCAAAAAATGGCTTTAGTAATGTATATCAAACCGGGCTGCCCGTATTGCGGAAAAGCGCGCGATTTTTATACGGAAAACAACATCGAATTTGTTGAATACGACGCGGAGAACGACGCGCGGAGAAAACGCGAGATGCTCGGATTTTCCGGCGGTGATTTGGTTGTGCCGTGCATCGTCGAAAACGGCGAATACGTTCAATCGGGCTGGGGAAATCCGCTGCGCGGCTGAACGGTTACGCCCGATTGAAATCGGCAGTTTGCCGATGCCCAATTTTGGATTTCAGATTTTGGATTTTGGATTGTTTTCTTTTTGGATTGAACAATAGCTCCAAACTCCCCAATCGCCGAGAAAGCGAAACTTTTCTATTACAAACGCAAAAGTTAAAATACTTTACCTGCAATTTAAAATCCAAAATCCGAATATGGTTGGCGAGAACATAAATCAGTATAAAATCCTCGAAAAAATCGGCGCGGGCGGTCAAGGCACGGTTTATAAAGCGCTCGACACGAAACTCGACCGCACGGTCGTCATCAAAGTTCTGCCGCCGGGACTAACCGCCAAAACCGCGAACTTCAAACGCTTCGAGCGTGAAGCGCAGCTCTGCTCACAGCTCGACCATCCGAACATCTGCACGATTTACGATTTTCACAACGCGGACGGCGTTTTTTATATCGCAATGCAGTTTATCGAAGGGAAAAACGTGCGCCAGTTGGTTGACGGTCGCCCGCTCGATTTGCGCAGCGCGCTCGGCATCGCCGTGCAGGTTTGCGACGCGCTCGCCTACACTCATTCGCGCGGCATTATACACCGCGATATAAAAGCGGGAAACGTCATCGTGGGCGATACCGGTCAGGCGAAGATTTTAGATTTCGGGCTGGCGAAACTTCTTCAAGACGAACCGGCACAAACAGACGAAAACATTAACCGCGCCGACATCACCGAAATCGGCGTGCCTTACGGAACGGCGACTTACGCCGCGCCCGAGCAGGCAAAAGGCGAAAAGACAGACCACCGCGCCGACATCTTTTCGACCGGCGTTCTGCTTTACGAAATGCTCACTGGAATCTGGGCGTTTCAGGGAAAAAGCGTTCACGATGTGCGCCACGAAGTTCTTTACGGCACGCCGAAACCGATTGGCGAAATGCGTCCCGAACCGACGCCGACGCGCATTCAGGAAATAATTGATAAAGCGCTGGCGAAAGACCCGAACGACCGTTACCAAAAAATTTCCGAAATGCGCGACGAGTTGCGGCAAGTTTTACAAGAGTTGTCGGGTATGCCGATTTTTCAAGGCGATACATTCACGCCGCGCCACCTCGATAACGAAAGTCCGGTCAAACGCGCTTGGAACTGGCTTACCGGAAAATCTCCGAGCGCCGACAGCCCGAGCGCTTCTATTTCGCCGCGCATCTCTTCGTCGCTTTCGATGACACCGACTTTTGCGCCCGATATGTCTTTGACCGCAACGGGACAGGAAAAAAAGAGCGTCGCGATTTTGCCGTTCAAAAACTCGGGCGACGACCCGGACGCAAACTTTTACGAATTCGCTTTAGCCGATGCCGTTATTACCGAATTGGCGCGCCTGCGCTCGCTTATCGTTCGCCCGTCGTCGGTCATCGCCAAATATCAAGGCAAGGAACTCGACCCGCGCGAAGTCGGCAGAGAATTGAAAGTCAACGCCGTTCTTTCGTCGAATTTCATCCGTTCAGGCGACCGTATGCGCGTAACGCCGCAGTTATTGGACGTTGTGTCGGGCGATATTTTGTGGAGCGACAAAATCGACGCGCAGGGCGGAGATATTCTTACTTTGCAGGACAATATCGTGCAGCGAATTCTGGAAGGTTTAAGTCTTGAACTCTCGGAAAAAGAACAGCAGAAACTCGGCAGGCGTCCGACAGAAAACGCTGAAGCGTATGAAGAATTCCTTCGCGGGCGCGACAATTTCGGCAAATTTATTTTCCGCACCGTCGCCAACGAAGACTGCGAAGCGGCGATTGAAAATTTCCGCCGCGCCATCGAACTCGACCCGCATTTCGCGCTCGCCCACAGCGGCTTAGGCGCGTGTTACGCCAACCGCGTCTTTAAGGGAATGGGCAACGCCGAAGACTACACTTACGCCGAATCCGCCTTTGCAAAGGCGTTTGTCTACGACGAAAACGTAGTCGAAGCGCGCGTCCTGATGGTTCTTATTTATCTCTCGCGCGGCGAAAAGAAAAAGGCGCGCGCCGAAATCGGGCTTTTGCAAAAACAATTTCCGAACGACGCGCCGCTTTATTTCGTCAAAGGAACGATGCACCGGCTCGACGGCGAATATGACGAAGCCTTAAACGCTTGGAGCAAATTATCGAAACTCGACCCGGCGGCTGTTGTCGTTGCCAGCTACAACAAAGCGAGAATTTTTCTATACAAAGGCGAGTATGACGAAGCCTTGAAAATACTCGACGAAGGCGCGCGCGTTGAGCCGAATCATCCGATGATTAGAATTTTCCGCTCGACGATTTTGTTTTATCGCGGCGACGAGGCAGGCGAAGATGTAGCGATAAATATCCTGCGCGAAATCATTGAAGAAAACCCGAAAATGATTGGCATTCGCGCTCTTCTCGCCATCTTTCTCGCCAACAAGGGCAACCGAATCGAAGCGCGCGCTCTGCTCACGCCCGAAGTGCGCGCACTCGCCAAAGCCGACCACGATATGGCTTACTGGATGGCGTCGGCAAACGCGCAAATCGGCGAAATCGACGAGTCGTTTTACTGGCTGGAACGCGCTATCAAGCTCGGCAACGAAAACCGCCCGTGGTTTGAAACCGACAAACGCCTCGCGCCGATACGCGAAAACGCGCGATTCCGGCAATTGATGGACAAAATCGAACATTAAGACGCGCTTTTCGTCCGATTAGTCAAAAAACGGAACTCGAAATCCAGTATTGCGCTTTGTTAAACTTTTTTTACGACGAGCGAGAGATTTGGAACGAGCGTTACGCCGCTGACGGCGCGGACGGTCTTCAAAAAAGATTTTAGCAATCGTTTGATTGTCCGATGGTTTTTTTGATTGAGCTGCGAATGCCACAAATCGATGCGGTCTTTCAGATTTTTCTGCGAAGGTTCGAGCAAAATCGGTTTGTTCTTAAAATTCTTCTCTAAGATCCCAAGAATTTCATTTTCGGTTCCGCCGCGAATTCCGCGCCGCAGAAGCGTTTCCCAAGGCTCGGTCTTGTCGATTCTGCCGGAAAATTTTCGGGAAACAGGCAGCGCGAGTTTCGGCGGTAGGTAATTGAGCAGCGGCAGCCCGGTCGTGTGATGCTCGACGGGAAACCAGCGGTGCGGCGTCATATTCAAAAATAAATTCCCGTCCTGTTTTATGATTGACCAAACCTGCGGAATGACGGTTTCCCGCTCTTTCGGCAATAAATGTTCGTAGACGGCGCTCATTATCACGAAATCGAATTCGCCGACATCGGGCGGCAGCTCTACCCCGGACGGCGACAGGTAAAATTTAATGTTCGGATACTTGTAAAATTCCAAACGCGCCCGCGCTATATCGAGCAGTTTTTCTTCAAGTTCGATGCCGACGATTTCCGCGTCCGGGAACATTCTCGACAAAATCATCGTCGAAGCGCCGCTGCCGCTACCGAAATCAAGAATTCTTTTTCCCGTAAATTCCTTTTTCGTAAAATAAGCTGTTAAATCCTTCTTCAAATCGCGCTGAACATAATCGGGGTTTGTTTCACGACAAATTTCGTCGCACAAATAGCCAGACCCTTTAATGCGGAAAATCAACTCAATCAAACTTAATGGATAGACGGTTCGGCAGCTTTTAATCGGCACAAAATGTCCGTCGTACGATTGAACTTTTATAAGTTTTATTCCATCATCTTTTTCGGTAATCGTTGCTTTTCCCTTTTCGTCGGCGAAAACTTTCGTGGCTTCAGACATTTTTTTTGATGACACGAAAAACTAAACGTGCATAAATTAAAGTTCTTTGGTAATTGTCGGCTCTTTTTTATAAAATCGCAATCGAGAAATTTTCCCTTAATTGAAGCGAGAAACAGGCGGAGCTTAATTATTTGCCCGCGCGCGAAACGCGAGAATCCGGGTTCGCCCCAATTGGTTTTCCCTTTGAACCTTTATTTGCATACGGGCTGTCGCTTCGCAAGCGATAGTCGCCGGTTTCCGCGTTTATAAAACCGATTTGTTTTATCGAAGCCGGATAAAAATTTCGGCTGCGGTAAATCGAATTGCTGGCGCCGACAATTATATTGTTGCCGATATCGGCGTTTGGAAAATATCTGTCGAGGACGGCTTGTCCCGGCGTTGTCGAATCGCCCGCGAAACCGTATTGGTTTTGAAAAACGATATTGTCCCGAAAGACGAATCCCTTAATGGGCGCTTCGTATGCAGTGCTGATATTGCCCGAATTGATTATCGTGTTATTTTCGATGACAAGTCCGTCCCAAGTTGTCGATTTCAGAAAAAATCCGCCGCCGTCCCACTTTTGCCCGTCAATGTCTTCAAAAAAATTGTTGCGAATCGTCAAACGATGTCCGCCGCGACCTTCCGCGCCGTTAACGTTCAGCGCGCTGGCGCTGCCGCGCACGATATTATTCGTAAATTCGATGTCTTCAATGATGGCTTGCTTGCCGCTCTGCACGCGAGTCGTAAAAAGAATTGCAGTGCCTTCCTGCGCCATTCTCCAATTATTCGTCATCAAATTGTTGTCAACGCGTATGCGCCTGCCGTGTTTTATCTCGAAAAGATTTTTAACGTCCCATCCTTCACCGCGCCATTTTAATGGTTTGTTAAGATGATTGCCGCTAACGAGACAATCGGTCGGCGTCAGTTGCAGATACGACTCCGCGCCGCCGAACAAAATGTTTTCCGCCGCCGCTTCCAGATAATTGTTGACGATTTCAACCGGACCGTCGGTTGCCCAAACGCCGATTGCCTGGCTTTCATCGCCTTTGCGCTTGATGTCGGAAATATAACTGTTGATAATTTTTATAAATTTTCCGTTGGCGGCAATTCCGCGTCGCTGTCCTTCGGTCGGGCTACCGTGAATGAAAACGCGGTCAAACTCGATGTGGTGCGGCAAGTCTTCGATGCGCCGTTCGTCGGTCGTTCCTAATTGAATTATGTTTCCGACACCGCCTCTTGTCGCGCCGAATTCGACGCCGACGAAGCGATAATGATGGGCGCCATTGACAGCTGTAATCGTGGCATCGGCGTTCGGCGATGAAATCTTCGGCAAAAAGGCAACCGATTTCGCCAGTTCGATTCGCGCACCGGCGGGCGCTAACTTCTCGTCTGCCGCGGACGTGCGTATTGTAATAAACTCACCGCCAGTTTTAAGCGGCAAATTAAAGTTTCCGACGAAGGATGCGCCCGCTTCCAGTTTAATCGTATCGCCGGGCGTGGCGCGTTCCAGAGCAGCTTGTAAATTGCCGCCCGCTTTAACATTGATAATGTTGGCAGAAACTTCCAGCGCGGAATATCCCGCGTGCTGCCGATAAAAATAACCGCCCAAAGCTATTAGCGGCAAGGAAAGTGCGGCGAGCAAAATAACTGAATATATACGTTTGTGCGAACGTCCGACAATCTTGTCATTCCTGTTTTCCCGCAAAATTTTCCGACGTTCCTTTTGTTTTTGTTGCCAAATTTTCGCGTTGACAGTGTTCATAATTTTTTTAATGCTTGCGAAAAGTCCAAAGAATTATAAAGTATAGCTTGAGATTGCTCATAAATGATAAATATTTCTATCCATACAAACTGCACTTATATTCAAAACCGATTTTTTCTATTGCGTGGCGCGAGGCAGCGTTAACAGCTAAAACAGAAATATAGACCTGATAGTCGCCCACAGGCAGGTCTTATGCAAATCCGTCCATTGATTCCGAAAATCGGCGTCGGCAAGCGTTCGCAAACATTTTGATAAAAAAGGATTTTGACGGCTATTCTCTTGCATTTTGATATTTACCTCTGCGGCAGGAAGTGTGATATTCCAGTCAACCAGCCTTCAAACTCGACTTCAGAAAGCGAACAAGTGTCAACAAGGCGCGGTAGCAAAAACCGATTCGTTTCAGAAGTTGACAAAGCCGTCTCGCAGGTTGTCGCCGACGCCAGATCTTCCGCTTGCATCCAGGGGAAAAACCGCTTATCGTGTTTGCCGCTCGGATAACAAAAATGCGTTGCCCGATTAACGGCGACATTGGTAATCGCGCGGCGATTGTCTTGGATTTCGCGTCGAAAAAGTTGTTCATCGAGCGGAACACGATGACGGTGCGTGTGAAGCTGAACGTCGACGCCAGCGGCGGCGATCTCCGCGACTTCTTCCGCATTCATCAACTGCATAATACGTTTGCCGCAGAATTCGGCGTAATCGATTTGCAGATTACCGCACATCCGCGCCAGCAAATCATTTTTCTGTTCCGCTGAAAACTCGTTTTCGAGCGTGTGTTGGAACAGCAAATCATATGCCCAATTTCGCCCGTTTTCCGTCGCCAAGCTGATTTGCTTGCCGTATCCCAAAAGCGTTTTACAATCCAAAGTTTTCGATCGCGCTTTCCACAACAAATATTTCGCGGCGATGTTGAAAACCGGCTTTTTATATTGTAAGTAACTGGTCGTCAGATAGACGGTCACCGGAAAATTAAATTCTTTGATTAGTGGAAAGGCTCGCTTGTAAAAATCGTAATTTCCGTCATCAAATGTAATGACCACTGATTTTCTCGGCAGCGTATGATTGTAAAGCCTCTCGACTGCTTCATTTAACGGTAATAAGGTGCAATTGTGTTGTTTGATTAGCTCAAACCGCCGCCTCAGCAAATCGGACGTCATAAAGTACGAGGAATCCCATAAATGTTCGTCTTCAAGCGAAATGCCGTGATAAGCCAAAATCAGTAATTTGTTTTGCCGCCACCGACTCTCGCTCGATAAGTCAAAAAATTTCAGATTCCTTGCCAATTTCAAAAAGTTTTGCTTGATTGTTTTCAACATAATTTCATAATTGCAAATAACAGCAAATCAATCTTTCGCCGTTTACACACAACTATTCCGTTTTTCAAGCTACCCTGTAAGGATTTCCATTCATATAACCGACCAAGATTTTCAGGACTTTCTTTAATAATACACCAAATAGTAAAAAATTTTCACGTATTCGCCCGCAACCATATTCCAGCCGGACGGCGACAGCCACCAGTAAAAGGGCGGCGGAGTTTGCTGTCCGAACGGCGCGGAGCGGATGCCGATTTGCGTTTTCAAATTACTGTCCGCCGAGACTTTTTCAAACGTCCGCAAAGCGCGGCGCGTGTGATAAGCGGACGTAACCAGCAAAACGGACGTAATATTTTTTTCTCGCGCCGTTCTTACAAACAATTCGGCTTCGTCCTTCGTCCCGTCAACAATTGCGGGCAATGTTTCTATAAAATTTTCGGGAACGCCTTGGGAAATCAGCTCGCGACGACCCAGTTCGACGTAATACGGATTTCTCTGTTCATTACTGTCCCAGCCGCCCTGCAAGCCGTCATCGGTCAGCAAAATCTTCGGAGCAATTCCTTGTTTATAAAGCGCGGCGGCTTTCTGATTTCTCTCAACATAAGTTGTCGAGCCGCCCAACACAAAAATCGCGTCCGCTTTTTCGAGCGGTTTTTCGACAATCAAAATTTCAGCCGACATCCACGAAAGCGGAAGCCACGCGCCCAAAGCGATAAGAAAACAAATTGTAATTCGCAGACTTTTTTTCATTCGTAATTTACAAATTACAATTTACAAAACTGCTAAATTACCAGCAGATTCCCTGATAACTCGCATCCGAAGTTCGCTTGCCGAAGATTCGCACGAGGTCAACGACCGTTTGCGCTTTCGTCAGTTTCGGCTCGATTTCCTTGAATTCCTTCGCCGGATTTCCGATTAAAATCACTTCCGAATGCCGCAGAACTTCGTCGATGTCGTTTGCCATTAAATTAGAAATATGCGGAATTTCGCGTTCGATATATTCTTTGTTCGCGCCGACAAGTTTCGCCACCGAAACTTCGCGGTCGTAAAGTTTAATGTCGTAGCCTTTCCCGATAAGTCTTTCTATGACAGAAACAACCGGCGATTCGCGCAAGTCGTCCGTTCCGGCTTTGAAGGCAAAACCCAAAACTCCGACTTTCTTTTTGCCCGTTTTGACAATCATCTGCACGGCGCGCTCGATTTGCAGCAGATTGCTCGCCAGCGCTGCTTCCAAAACCGGAACTTTTACGTCCAGTTCTTTGGCTTTATATTGCAGCGCGCGCAAATCCTTCGGCAGACACGAACCGCCGAACGCAAAGCCCGATTTCAAGTAATAGGGCGATAAATTCAGCTTTGTATCTTTACAGAAAACTTCCATAACTTCGTGGCTGTCGATGCCGAGTTCCTTGCAGATATTGCCGATTTCATTGGCGAAGGAAACCTTTAGACCGTGAAAGCAGTTGCAAGAATACTTAACCATTTCGGCGGCTTTAACGCTCGTCAAGTAAAGCGGTGCGTCAATCTTCGCGTAAAGACGTTTTAATGTTTCGCCCGCTTCTTCTGAATCAGCGCCGATAAGCGTGAACGGCGGCGCGTAAAAATCTTTTATCGAAGTGCCTTCACGAAGAAATTCCGGATTGACGCAAACGTCAAAATCTCGTCCCGCTTTCTTGTCCGAGTAAATTTCCAAAGTAGGTTTTACAAGGCTTTCAATCGTTCCGGGCAGCATCGTGCTGCGCATCACAACCGTGTGCCGCCCCGCCTTTTTTGAAATCGCTTCGCCGATTTGCTGGCTGACGCGCTTGACGTAATCGAGCTTGAGCGAGCCGTTATCGTTCGACGGCGTGCCGACGCAAACTAATGACACATCCGAATTTTCAATCGCGTCGTCAACGTCTGTCGTCGCCCGAAGTTTCTTTTCGCCGACCATTTGTTTGATGAGTTCGCCGATTCCTTCTTCGACAATCGGCGAACGCCCCGCATTGCTAATATCCACTTTCGTCTGACCGACATCGACGCCGACAACCTCGTTGCCCTCGCGCGCGAAACACGCCGCCGAAACCGCGCCCACATAACCTAAACCGAATACGCTAATTTTCATAAATTCATCTACCGCTTTTAATTGATTTTTCCCTTTGTAAATTTTTCTTTCTATTATTTTTTTATTTTCACCGCAGCCGAATACAAAAAGAAGAACATTCCTGCTTTTAAGTTACGGCACTTTTTCAAACTTTCGCCCCTTTTGTTTTTTCCTTTCGCATCTCAATCGTATTTTCGCAAATTTCGGCGAAAACGTCGGCAACCGTCTTCCAGCCGAAATTTTCGCGCACGGTTTTTTCCGCCTGCGCGCCGATTTTTTCCGCCCGGATTTTGTCCGTCAGCTGTTCGACAACCGCTTCGGCAAACTCGCGCGGCGTGTCTCGCAGGAGAATTTCCTTGCCGTCTTCGACTGGCAAGCCTTCGGCGCCGACACTGGTCGAAACAACAGGCAGCCGCATCGCCATCGCTTCATAAATTTTAAGACGCGTTCCGCCGCCGATTCTGAGCGGCACAACATAGACCGACGCTTTGTTCATAAACGGGCGCACGTCCGCTACTC
>MWVV01000198.1_pt1 | contig 21700 bp, 22 predicted proteins | sample 1047281 | NCBI WGS metagenome assembly MWVV01 (sample SAMN06349986, study PRJNA376086) | soil metagenome | isolation source: PT-2 sample Antarctic (ecotone) soil | place: Antarctica | collected 2015-01-13 | reverse complement strand
CCGCGCCGTCTTTGAAATCGAAAAACTCGTCCTTTTTAGCAATTTCAATTTTTGTCAAACCTAAGTTTTCCGCCATCTCCTCGACTTTTGAAACGGTCGGAATTTCTGTTATCAAGCGTTCGACTTCGGCGCTCTTTTCGAGCAAATCAAGGTGAAGCAGCGTTTCCCAGAGAAACGAAAAAATATCGCCGAAGCTGCTCGCCGTCGGCAGAAAAAAAGCGACTTGACGATTCGACAAATCAATAACTTCTTTCAAAAACACGGGCAAATCATTCGGCTTGACAAACGAAGCGTCGGCTAAAACGGCGTCGAAAATTTCGCCCGACGGCGCGGCGTCCGAAAAATCGATTTTCGCTTTAACGATGTCGGCTTTCGCCTGCGCGATGCGGTTCAGTTCCGCGTCCGCGCCGAAAATTTTCAGCGTCTGATTTTTTTTTAGTTTCCGGTTCAGTTCAATAGCGTGGTCGCCCGTTCCGGCGTTAATGTAAAGAATGTTTTTCTCGTCGGTGAATTTGAAATTTTCATCAAAAATTTTTGTGAATCGCTCCGTCCAATCGGGCGCAACGTAAAGGTCGCGCAGAAAAGCCAGTTCTTTTCGTGTTTTCTTCATAACTGTATTTTAACCAAAAAGAAAAAAAGTTTCACAAGCAAGAAACAAAACAGAACACATAGATTTTTATGTAAAGCGAAAAATATACGAACAAAATATATGAACAAAATATCCTTCCGTTTTCCGTTTTCTGTTTTACATTTCTCTCCATGTTTTTGTGGTATAAAATTACTAAACAATTTATGGCGAAAACTATCAAGGATTTGTTTGATTTGACGGGAAAAACCGCAATCGTTACGGGCGGCTCGCGCGGCATCGGTAAGGAAATGGCGGAAGGCTTGGCGGAAGCGGGCGCGCAATTGATGTTGTGCGCGCGCCGCGCCGAATGGCTCGACGAAACTCTGCAGGAATTCGGCGCGAAAAATTTCCACGCCGAAGGAAAAATCTGCGACGTTTCAAAAGCCGAAGACGTTGAGGCGCTTGTCGGCGAAACCGTAAAAACTTTCGGCAAAATCGACGTTTTAATCAATAACGCCGGAGTTACGTGGGGGGCGATGCCGGAAGAGATGCCGCTCGCGCAATGGCAGAAAGTTCTCGACGTAAATCTGACCGGGTGTTTCGTCATCGCGCAAGCTGTCGGGCGCGAAATGTTAAAACACGAAAGCGGTTCGATTATTAATATCGCTTCGATTGCAGGTTTAACGTCGAGCGCGAACGGTCCGTTTTACGCCGGATATGCGGCGAGCAAAGCCGGTTTGATTGGCTTGACGCGCGAGCTAGCGGCGAGCTGGGGGCGAAGGGGAATTCGCGTCAACGCGATTGCGCCCGGATTTTTTCACTCGCGTCTGGCAGATTCGGTCATCGACATTTACGAGCGTTCGATTCAGGAAACAAACGCCATTCCGCGCATCGGTCGGGAAGGCGAATTGAAGGGCGCGGCGGTTTTTCTCGCAAGCGACGCGTCCAGTTACATCACCGGACAAACGCTCGTCGTTGACGGCGGAATGACCATTTGATTTTAAATTTTGCGATTTTAGATTTTCGATTGCAGAATATCAGCGATAAGTCTTTCAATTTAGCATTAAATTAAACGATGAAACTGGCGGCGACGACATTAAATCTGGCTTCGGTTATCGAGCATCACGCGCGGCTCGCGCCCGAACGCGAAGCAATCGTTTGCGGCGAGGAGCGTCTTAGTTACGGCACATTGAACGCGCTCGCAAACCAAGTCGCAAATGCTTTGAACGAAATGCGCATCGGACACGGCGATAAAGTCGCGCTCGTGTGTCCGAACGTGCCGTTTTTCCCCGTCGTTTATTACGCGATTATGAAAACCGGCGCGGCGGTCGTGCCGCTTAATGTTCTTTTTAAATCGCGCGAATTTGCATATCACTTGAAGGATTCGGACGCCAAGGCTGTTTTTGTTTTTGAAGGCACAAATGATTTGCAGATTGCCGTAACGGTCAAAAAAGCGTTTGACCAAACCGAATTCTGCGAAAATTTAATCGTAATGACGATGGACGAAAATGCTGTTTCGCCGGTTGAAAATTCAAAAACTCTAGCGGAAATTACGAAAAACAAATCGGAAATTTTTGAAACTTTTCCGACCGCGCCGGACGATACCTGCGCGATTCTTTACACTTCCGGGACGACCGGACAGCCTAAGGGCGCGGAGTTGACGCATTTGAATTTGATGACGAACGTAACGTCGACTTTCGCCAATCATCTTCCCGTGCTTGATTTTACGGACGGGGTGCAGAAAACGGTTCTTATAACGTTGCCGCTCTTTCACACGACCGGTCAAACCGTTCAGATGAACACGAATTTGTATGCGGGCAATCGCGTGGTTTTGCTGCCGCGTTTCGAGGCGCGCGCTGCGCTCGAAGCGATGGAAAAGGAACGCGTGAATTTTTGGATTGGCGTTCCGACGATGTATTGGGCGATTTTAAAGTTTGTCGAAGAAAACGATTACGATGTATCGAAAGTCGTCAAACATTTAAAAGTTCCGACTTCGGGCGGCGCGCCGATGCCTGTGGAAGTGATGAAAGATTTTGAAAGAGTTTTCGGGATACGAGTTTTGGAAGGCTACGGACTTTCTGAAACTTCGCCGCTCGCCTGTTTCAATCATTTTGAAAAACCGTCGAAACCGGGAACGGTCGGGCAAGCGATTTTCGGCGTCGATGTAAAATGCTTTGACGAAAACGACCGGGAAGTAAAACGCGGCGCGCGGGGCGAAGTCGTCATACGAGGCTCGAACGTGATGAAGGGGTATTACAAGCGACCGGAAGCAACACGCGAGGCGTTCAAAAACGGCTGGTTTCACACGGGCGACATCGGCATCATCGACGATGAAGGCTATCTTTCAATTGTAGATCGAAAGAAAGATATGATTCTGCGCGGCGGCTACAACGTTTATCCGCGCGAGCTTGAAGAAGTAATGATGACGCATCCGGCGATTTCCCTGTGCGCTGTGGTCGCCGTCGCGGACGAGCGTCTCGGCGAAGAAGTCAAGGCGTTCGTCGTACTGAAAACAGACTGTGAGCTTTCCGAAAACGATTTTATCGAATGGTGCAAAACTCAATTTGCGGCGAACAAATATCCGCGCCACGTCGAATTTCGGGACAACTTGCCCATAAGCGCGACAGGCAAAATTCTGAAGCGCGAGTTGAGGAAGAATTAGGGAATAAATTTTAGGTGTTAGATTTGCCCTTCCCTAATACCTAACACCTGACACCTATCTTATTTATGAAAGTCCAAGTTTTATTTTTCGGCGCGACAGCGGAAGAAACAGGCGAAAGGGAAATCGAATTTGATTTTACCGAGCCTGAGACGAAAGTTGCTGCCGCGTTTGAAGAAATTGTCGCCGCGTATCCGAATCTGCAAAAACATTCGCTGCTTTTCGCAGTTAATCAAGAGTATGCAAACGGCGACGAACAGATAAACGACGGCGACGAGCTGGCGATTTTTACGGCGGTTTCCGGCGGCTGAAGCGATTGCGGATTGCGGAATTATAAGAATGTCGCGCGAAGAATTGCAAAAATCTTTTTTTGAGTTGACGTGCGAGCCGCTCGATGTCGGCGCGATTGCGCGCAGAATTGTTCCCGCTAACTGCGGCGCGACCGTAACTCTGGACGGGTATGCGCGGCGATTTACAAAGGCGCGCGGCGAAACGCTCTATCTGATTTATGAAGCGTATGAACCGATGGCTTTGCGCGAGATGGAAAAGATTATAAAACAGGCGTGCGAGCAATTTGAAATCGAAGCCGTCGGCATCGTTCATCGACTTGGCAAATTAGAAATCGGCGAAACAAGCGTCGTCATTTCCGTCGCTGCGCCGCATCGCCGCGCCGCGTTTGAGGCGTGTGAATGGCTGATAAAAGAATTGAAACGAACAGTTCCAATTTGGAAAAAAGAATTTTACGCGGACGGCGAAGTTTGGGTCGAAGGAGAAAACTTAGTGAAAAACTAAATTAGTAAAAAACCAAAAGCGAAAAGTTACTGCCAAAACCGTTTTATATTTCTTAAAATAATTTCTTAATTATTCACTTTTCACTTTCTACGCTTTCTCCGAATCGTTCCAAAAAGTCCGGCGAGCTTTGCCGCAGCACAATCCAGTTTTCAAAAATTTCGGGGCTTTGCAGCCAAATGGTGAACCATTCGGCGATTTCCACTTTGACGGCGCGCTTTTCGGGCGCTACTTTTTCGTTTCCGCCAATCATCTGCGCGCGCCGCTTGCCTTTGAGCGCCGTTTCCTGCACGACGCGCAAACCTTCGCGGTCGTTTTCCTGCTTGAATTTGCGGCGCAGATTTTCCATCTGTCGGATTGAAGCGAGCGTTTGTTTGAAGTCAGAAAATTTCAGGATGTTGCGAAACATTGCGTCATACGGCGAAGCCGCTCGCCTTTGCGCGTCGAGTTCGAGAATTTCCGCGTGGCGCAGTTCTGCGCCTTCGTCCGCCAAAAGGCGCGCGATTGTCATCGGCAGCTCGACCGCGCTTGCGCCGAACTGCCCGCGCACGGCTTCTTCTATCGCTTCAAGCTCGCGCGCGCCGACCGATTCGCAGTCAAGCTTTTCCCAGACTTCGATTATTAAATCGTTTTTCGTGCGCGCGTTCCACATAAAGAGTAGTTTGCAGGAAATTTTCAAATCGAAAATCTACTTTGGGAAAATTTGCAAAAGCGTCCACAAATTTTAGCGCGGCAAAGACAAGTTATAAAATTCTTTTGTATTAAAAGGAAATTGCGCCAAATCGATTTTTCGATTATAAATCAAACCGAAAAATTAGCCTAAACTTTTTAGGCGGAAAGATTTTGTGAAGAAAAAGATGGGGCGGCTAGTGGGGATCGAACCCACGACCTCTTGAACCACAATCAAGCGTTCTAACCAACTGAACTAATCCCTTTGTTTACAATAAGTTAGCTTGTGATAAAATAAGCTAAAAACCTAAAGTCTTACGCTCAAACTTTGTTTATATTAAACATTAAAACTCTAATTTACAATCTTAAAAATTAGTTAAATTGTGAATAGAGTTTTAATGTTTTTTTTCTTTTGTTTGAAATTAGTATTCCGAAGGTAATAAGCAAGTTGTTGAAATTCTATCTGCTTCCGTAATAATCCAAATTTTCACGTTCAAATCTGTTTTGTATGCCGATAGGATTCTAAAGCCTTCTTTTACCGAAAAATCATTCTCTCGTCTATCATCTTCACAAACGATGCCCCAATTGCCCGTTTGATGTTTTGCTAAAAACTCATTCGGCAGTTGGTTTGATTCTGTTAATGCCTCTCTAGCTCCTATTGTCATAACCGTCTGACCTAAATCAAACAGAACTTTATTTTCTGTTTTTGTAACTGTATTCTGATTTTGCATCTTCTTTTCTCCTGAATTGTTGAATGGTTGATGTTGAGGGATAGGAAATGTTCGAGCATTTACCTATCCCATTGCTTTATGCCGTTTGTCTCTGCCTAGCAATGCCGATATGAAGTGATAAAGCGGCGACAGCGTGATAGCACACAAGCCCTTTTTCTGCTCCCTTACAGGTGCAAGCCACTGTTTTATAACCATTGTCGGATTTACGGCAAAGAACCGTATAAAACCCGCCCTTGCTTCCCGAAACTCTATAACGTCCGAAGTGGTCAAACTTCACAGTTGGACGAATTTTCTTTGCTTTTTCGATTGCTTTTTCTAATTGTGTTTTTGCTTTTAAGATGAACATTTTATTTTCCTTCCTTCGGTTGATTTGTTATTGGTAACTGACAAGATAAAGCATATACAATTGTATAGGATAATGCAAGCCAAAACTCTATACAATTGACAATAATTCAAAAAATAATTACTCTTCTGTTCGTGAATAAAGAAATGAAATTATTAAGCGTTGCACAGGTAGCAGAAAGGCTTGGCGTTACAAGGGCGCGGGTGAATCAGTTTATTAGCGAAAACAGATTGCCAGCACAGAGAATCGGACGTTCCTTTGTAATTCGAGAAGAAGATTTAAGCCTTGTTGAAAATAGAAAGTCGGGCAGACCGCCCAAAGGGAAAGGTAAAAACGAGAATGAATAACTTAAAAGCTCAGGTTAAGGTTTTTTACAGTTATATTTTAGAATTGCTTGAAGTTTTAACTAAATTAGACGATACCAACCAAATAGATACAGAAGAAGATTACCAATCGAGTTCTAGACAGGATTACTATTCAAGCGGGCTTGAGATAGAAAAAATAAAGCGTAGGTATGACAGATTGCGCGCTAATTTAGAAAAAGCATATCCAGATGTTTTTCCAGACTTAATGCAATTTAATGGAGATGAAGGAGTAAGGGAATTTGAAGAACTTACAAGAGAAGTTAGCTCTGTTTTAAAGATGATAGAGACTTTTGAATCCGAAAATTCACCCACTTTCAATCCGCAAGATTTTCTTTTTGAAGAAGAAACTTTTCCAGTAAACAATACGCCTTTCAATGAAAATGAACGACTTCAGATAGCCACGCAATTAGATGAGGTAAAAGCCCAAATAATTAAGTTTGCTTCGGAGCAACAAAATTCGATTGAAGAACTAACTGAATCTCAACGTGTAATTGAAAATAAAATAGATAGCTTAAAAGAGTCGTCATCAAAAATAGGTCGTAAGGACTGGACACTTCAATTTTTTGGAGTTATTTCTTCAATTCTAATAACCTTGGGTTCATCAGCAGAAGCCAGAAGTAACTTATTTTCAGTCATTCAGACATTGTTAAGCATTATTCAACATAGTCGCCTTTTATCACAATAAATAAATTTAGTAAGAGAAGTAAAAAAGTAAAGATTTTATATTTTATGGAATCAGTGGAAGGAGTGGAAGCAGAATGCTATTAATCCCTTAAAAGAAAAAGATAAGGAATAATAGAAAAATGCTTCCACTGCTTCCACAAGTTCCATATCCTTGAAAATGACTTAGGTTTATTTTGAATTCTCGGATTGCTTATGGAAAATGCTCAAACAATTGGTTACCCGAATTACTCACGGAACAAACGAATTGTAATTATTATTGCGGTTGTTTTGCTTATTGTTGACTCAGTTTTAGCTATAATTTTGGGAGAAAACAGTCCACAATCCCAAGCTATAAATTACTTGACTATTTTCGCTATAAACTTTCTCACCTTCGCTTGGTATCATTACGACATTTTAGAAAGAAAACAAACTTTGCGGGCAGGTTGGCGGTTTCTGATTATCTTTTTAGGTATATTTGCTCTGATAATTTATCTGTTGAAAACTCGCGGATTCAAGCAAGGTTTAATTTCTATTGGTTGGTATATTCTAATTTTACTCGGTGCAATTATCGGTTCAGGATTAGCGGCAGGCATAACTTTCATAATTGTTGGAGAGAAATAGATTTTTATTAGAAAATGGCAAAGGAAAACAAAAACACAGCTTATATCGGGATGGAAAGAGAGGAAAACACTTTGAAATATATTGCCAAAGTTTTTAACAAACCGCCGCGACAAATCAACAAAGCTCAATATAACGCTATTGTAAAAGCATTAAAAGAGCAGGATTGGGCAATTAGTGAAGAGGATGAATCTAGCGTTATCAGTAAAATCATCAGCGACAATTTAGAAATAAATGAATGAAATTTGTTCTAAAAACCTCGTTTGTTCAATCTGTTCAACCCGTTCAAGAAATGAACAGATGAACAACTTGAACAGATTTAGACCAGATGCGGCAAATTGTATCTATTTCGGATTTATGCCGCAGTTTAGCGGTATAATAACTTGTTGGGCGGAACAAAATCGCGTTTTCAGTGTCTAAACGAATAGCAGTTCAAATAAATTTGATTACAGGCAGATTTGAAATGAAAAAATATACATTTAGATTATTTGTTGCTGTTCTCGCGTTCTTTGTCGGCACGACGGTTATTTACTTTTCGGCGTGGGACATAATAAAATCTTCAATCCCAACGCAAATAATTCCTTCTTACAAGCAAGTAATTCATTCTTCCGAAAACAACAGCCCGTATTCTGTCCTTGAAGGCACAACCATCAAAATTAAACCTTACGATGCGACTTTTGAAATACCTGAAAGTTGGATTACTTACAAACCTTTATCTATCGAGCCACCCAAGAATCTCTATCTGAGTTGGCAGGATTTGAACGAATTAGAGCGTTTTGACTTTAACCATCCTCTTGGCTTTGACAAAGAGGACGCGCAAGTTATGCGTTCCGCGCTTCCATTTGAAAATTGTGCGGCTCACGCTGGAAGTATGAGTTGGGGCAATGGCAATACAAACGATTTACAAGCTAGAGTATTTGTAGTTGATTCAAGTTCTCAAGAAGTTACTGAAAAAATTAAAAATCAAGGACTTAGCAAAGCTCAAAGCGTTTTCGATGAAGCTAAATTGGTTTCAGAAAATTACAGAACTTGGGAAAAACAAAAGATGAGCGTCTTTGAAGCAGAAGGTCATACATTACTGTTTAAGGACATAACTTTTTGCTATCGCTCGTTTGGCAACAAAACTGTTGTATTTGTCTTCGTGCATCAATCAGGTTGGGATGAAACGATTAAACAAATTCTTGATTCGTTCAAATGGGCAAATTAAACTTGCGTGTTGCCAAGTTCCGCCCAACAAATCAATAACGTGAAGGCGAAACAGCTACTTTCTTAAACCCCTAACTCTTTCCCTTTTTGAATTTTATGAATCTAAATTTTTCTTGACATAAAAACCGTTTCCCCATAGTATAGCTTCACTCTATTTCATCTGTTTTAAGTCTTTGTCTTACCCCGCGCATTATTCAAAAGGCTTTAATTAAAATATAAATATGTGGACGTGCAAAAATTCCGCCGCAAATCTTTTATTAAACTCAACAGCTTTAATTATTGCCTAGATTTTAATTTCCTTTGGCATTGATAAATTAGAAATAAAGTTAATCTTTTAGCCCTGAAAAAACAAGAATATATGAAAAATCCAATAAAACAATTTACAAGTTACCTTGTTTTTATTTCGGCTCTTTTGCTACTGCTTAATCAAAGTTGTGCTAAACAGGAAACTGTTTTGTCGGTCGAAGCGGCTCTTGTCTTTAAATCGGGAGATATAAAACCAGTTGCCAGAACTGAATTTTTCCTGTTAGATAAAAACTTTGAAACTATTTTGCAAGAAGCAGGTTTTATTTCTTCCATTTCTGCTTCAGACCTTCCTCAAAAGTTGAAGGACAGTCTTAACACAATGAATGGAATAAATCCGTTAGGGACTTTTTCTGCGGTAATTAAGTTATCAAACGGAATAGTGCCTTATCAGATTGCTTTGGCGAAAGTTGCCGTTGCCACTAAATCTCACACTGTCTACACAACCACAACTGATTTTCAGGGCAAGGCGCAATTCAAAGAAATAAAGGCAGGAGAGTATTATTTATTTGGTTATAACAAAGTTGGTGAATCAGTTGCAGTTTGGAATTTAAAAACCGAAGTAAAAAGCGGGCAAAATTCAATTACTTTAGACCAAAATAATGCTGAGATAACCAATTAGTATTCTAGACAATTTTACCTTTGTAATTTTGTCTTTTAATAATTATGACAAATTCAATTTCCTGCCCTATCTGTCAAAATCTTTGTTCAACTCAAGCTGTATCTTGTCCAAAATGGAACTTATATTCGTTACTTAATACAAATTAAGTCTTAAAAATTTTTAACCAACACAAATAAGAGCAATTTCAAAGAGGATTTAGTTTATGGGCATTTTTTTTGGGTGGATTATTTTTTCATTTCTGGCTGGCTATTTGGGTATGGATAGAAAAATTGGATTTTTCGGGGCATTTTTCTTATCGTTGATATTCAGCCCACTTATTGGTTTCATATTTGCTTTATCTTCTGAAAGAGTTCAACGGCAGTCTTCTATTCCAACAAACGAACCATATAAAATAATACCTGAAAATATAAAAACAGTTTCTGAAAAGCAAAAAGAACTGCCCCCTGAGACAGCCAAATTAATACGGGAAGGTCAAATCAAAGTAAATAACAAGGATTATGACGGAGCAATTGAGAAATTTGAAAATGTTTTAGCTTTACTGCCAAACGCACCAAATACTAATTATCAACTCGCTACAATTTATTCAGTAAAAGAGGACAAGGACAACGCATATAAATATTTAACGCGAGCAATTGAACAGGGGTTTAATGATTTTGCAGCTCTTAATTCTACTCCTATGCTTAACTTTCTCCGTAGCGAACCTGAATTCAAGGATTATGTTCAAAACGGGTATAAACTTCCTACTTTAGCCAATTCTGGAGATGATGTTATCAGCAAATTAGAAAAGTTAGGAAATCTTAAAGAAAAAGGTGTTATCACCGAAGAAGAATTTGCTGTGCAAAAGAGCAAGTTGCTTAATTCTTAGTTGCTCTTAATATCTGACGACATTTTCAAAAACTTAATTTACTTGGGAAGTTACCAACCAAATACCTGTTCTTAGCGATTTAAAGCAATCTGACAGTCTTAAATCGAAAAACCTTATCCTTCTATGCCTATTTACTGAAGAGCCTTTTAAATTGATTTTTTGGTATATTTCAAAATAAATTTTCAGCCAAAAACCTTGAATAGAGAGACAAGTGTCATTATATCAACAGATACGGGTATGGCGTTTAACGTGTTGATTTTGTATACCCCCTACTCCGTGATAGAGAAGAATAACAATTTCATTTAGCAATTACCGACCTGAAAGCATAAAAAGTAACCCAAGACTTTTTAACCTTTTTAATAGAGATTTTTATAATTAAAAAAGAAGAAACGCGCCTTCTGCATTTCAGCTTTGGGCGCGTCCTATATTTTGTTTTTCATACTGTTTTTAAATCTCGTGAGACATATCTCCATCGTTGTTCACTTCGTTCATATTGTTCATATCAAATAATGGTTGAGCAGGTTGAACAGAATCTGAGTTATTTTGAAGTTCCTCAAATTCTTTCAAATAATTTGTCACTGACCCGACTGCTATAACTAAATGAGATGAAATTTGTCTGTGTGTTCTTCCTTGTCTTTTGAGTTCTCCAACTTGCTGAATCATTTCCATTCTGTCATTACTGCTTGGAATTTTAAGCAGGTCTCTTTCATTGCCGTGCTTTAGAAATTCAAATGATGTGAAATTATTAGGATTGACAATTTGGCAAATTGCTACATTGCAAGTTCCATATAAATTTTCTGTGTTTCTTTGCTTAATTTGCTTAATATATCGTAAATTTTCATCTTTCCCCGATTTACCTATTGCAAATGAAGAGTCGCAGAAATTCATTAACATCTTTGACCCTGCTAAATCATTTTGAGTTAGTTCTTTATCTAAATATCTTTTGGGCGTGTGCGCCAGAGCTAGAATTGAAAGATTGTATTTTTCTTTGAGAGCTTTCAAATGCTTCATTAAAGGTAATGCTTCTTTTGCCTTTTCGTTATTACTATTTAAGTAGGTGATATTATCAACGATTAGAATTTTAGCATCCGTTTCGGTAACTGCATTTTCCAGAGCGTCAAATAACATTCTTTCAAAACTAGAACCATTTAATAAATTAGCATCGGGATTCATTGTAACTCTTAACAAACTGTCATTAAATTTATATTCCTCTTGAAAATATCCATCAATGTTCATCGCGTAACGGTTGGTAAATTGTCTTGCCCCTAGTTCAAAATCAAAATAGAGGACTTTTTGCGATTCGATTTCAAGGTTAAAAGGTTTTATTCTTTTACCATTCGTAATACTATCAGCAATTTGCACTGCCAGAAGGCTTTTACCAGTGCCGCTGTCAGCAAATAATATACTGAGTTCATCTTCAAACCAGAATTCACCAAAGAGCATTTTTGGAACAGGTTTTTGCTTGGCTTCAAATATACAATCATTAGCTTTTTTGATAATGAAGAAGTCCTGATTTGCTGTGGTAGCTTCTTTAGGATTTTCATCTGGAGTCCATTCATTAGTTTCAACAATCAATTTTTTCAACTCTTCGGTCGTTCCGCCCATATCAATCCAATTGGAAACATCTCCTTTATCTGGTAAGTTAGGTAGTTTGATAACTTTGACTGATTTAGCTATTCCCCAAAGTGATAAAGCCGCATCATTGGCATATTTCAAACCTGAAATGTCATTGTCTGGCAGAATTATGACATCTAAACCATCAAAGTATTCTGCATAATTATTATTCCAAGAATTTGCTCCTTGTGGAGTAGTAGTAGCTATAAAGCCTAATTTCTCCATTACATTATTTACATCGGCTTCTCCTTCACAAAGAATTACAGGAAGTTCATTTACTTTCGCCTCTAACAACTCTGGTAATTTATAAGGAATCCGCTTAACTCCTTGTATATTGTAAATCCAATTACCATTACTATCTGGTCTTCTGAAGTTAAAATTCTTTGGCTCGTATCTAATTGCTTGATAAATAACTTCTCCATTCTCGTCAACATAATCATATTCAGCGACTATTCTTTTTTGGGTTTTATTCACGTTTGAATTTTGTTCACCTTCATTTAAACCAAGAGTTTGAACAATTTGAACGAATGAACATCCCTTATGGCATTTCAGATAAAGATTGCCATCATCTTGCTCTAAAACTGAAAAGCTTGGGTGTTTATCTGGATGCGCTGGGCAACTTGCTGTCCACCCGTTAGTTACTCGTTTAACATTTTTAAGTTGTGGTATCACGTCTGCTTCACTAATTCTCATTATTTATTTTCTCCTTTTAAGTGTTCATTTTTATAAGCCTCTAATTGTCCGAGAGTGTATCGGACTGTCTTGTTGTTAAAAATTAAGTGCTGAATTTCTCCGCGCTTTCTAATTTCTCTCATCGTGAAGACTGACCAACCAAAATAGTCGGCGGCTTCTTGCTCAGAGAAAAGTTTTTGATTTGTATCATTTATTTCTTTCATATTAAATTCTCCATTTTCTTCTTGACTTTTGCTACCGACTCGTTTAAACTAAAATTAGCAAGTGGATAACTCCTAAAAAATTAGCGGACACAATAAGTCCGTTAAAAAGCTACTAAATAGAGCGTATTCCCTAAGATTTTAGAAGGTTAAAGGGTTTGCGCTCTTTCTCTAGCTGATAATAACATTATAACACACTTTGGATTGCTTGTCAAGTGCCTCGGCATTTTTGTAGTTGACACGACAAATAAGTTATGTTAAAGGAGATTCACCATCTCTTAATTGCCTTCTATTCAAATTTTATTGAAAGATTGGCAGAATATCCTTATTGGCGTAACTGAACTCAACTATCTTGACCTCCATCTTTTCCAGAAGTTTTTCCAGCTTTTCCGCTTCAACTTTTAACTGGCAACTATGTCTTCCTTCAACTTCTTTATCGAATGCTTCAGGCTCGGATTTTGCCAAGCTGAGCAATTCAGTTGAAACATAAGCATTAACTGGAAATCCTGGTTTGTTTGCTTGAACCCATTCAAGAGCATCACAAAGGGAAACACATTCTGCGATTTCTTTCTTTGATTTCTCGCAGTATGAACATTCACAGAATGCCATTACATCTGACATTTCCTTTATAAACTCACCGTGTCCGTCTTCACCCTCACCCGTAACAACCCAAGACAAATCACAATCCGTTCTAGGATTGTGTTCATCATTAGTAAAAACTGAAATGCTTTTAACTTCATCTTTCAGTGCCAATGTATCTGTATAAAAATCTTTCATTCTTCCCATAGTTTCCTTCCTATTTTGTTAAATTCTTACCCTCAAAATTCTTCCTGCCTTTATTAAAATTCACTTCCTCTTTTGTATTTCTTCATTATCAATCGTATAAACTAAACAATTGTTTGTCAACGATTTCCAAAACTATAAGTTCTTTCTTTTCAGCATTTTAAGCAAAGCTACGCCTTCACACTAAGCAGTGCTTTTTGAACTGAAAACACACTCCTAGCCAGTTGGCTTAAGCTACCCGAATTTATGGTCTTGAATTAACAATTTCATACCTCCACTCGACGTTTGTGAAAACTAGACGCAGATAGAGCACAAACTTTAGAGATTTAAAGTTTTTCGCAACTATCAACCGTGTTTTCAATCAAGCGATTAGAATAAAATTCATCCTAATCGCAACGTCGGTTGCGATATGTATTGATTTGAAAGGTATTTGGTGAGATTGGTTCTGAAATGATGAAAAGACTCCGCAAAAGCAGAAGTTTTGAAAGCAGAATTTATAGATTTAGTGGTTATTTTTTCCATAAAATTAATCATCATTTATGTTTTACATTGTCTCACAAGATTGCTTGCTTGTCAAATTCGCCGATAAAACAGTGTTTTATCAATAGCACAAAATAGGTCTAAATGCCCTCTATTTGGCTCATAAATAGCCTTCTGGCAGTCTTTTAATCCTAATTCGACTAAGAAGATGGCTATTTTGAAAGAAGGTCGATTTTGAGCAGATTTTCAAAAACCTTTCGCGGGAAAAGAAAAAGCCTGTATCTGGAAAAATACAGGCTCAGTTTTTAGATTAGGAAATTAACTTTCAATGTTAAACGGCTTCTCGCATTCTTCTTCCTCTCCGCCATCGAACAGTTTTAGTTCCGCCACCGAAATAAGTTAAAACCAATGCGAGAAGATGAGCCGCAAACCAAATGTTGTTTGTTCCCATATTCTGATAAATGAAAATTAAAATTAAGATGCGCGGGATAAAAATACCCAAAACCGCATCAACCCATAAAGGAAACGTGTTGTGCGGAAACCGTTCCATTAGAAAATATGCCAGCAAAGTGATTCGCGGGAAAAACAAAGAAAACAACAGAAAATAAAAATCCATTTCTTTATACCTCGACCTGATTTTAGCTAATCATTTTCATATCTCAAAACCTTATTGGTAGTAAGTAATATACTGACCTACGTTATGGCTAAATGTTCCCAAAAAATCTGAATGATGCTAGAATGCACCCACTTTATTATGTTTAGTGACGGGCAACAAATAGGACGATATAAAATCCGTTCCGCAATTGGAAAAGGCGGTATGGGCGAAGTATTTCTTGCAGATGATATAGAGCTTGAACGGCTCGTGGCTTTGAAAGTCTTACCAGTTGATGTAGCCAATGATTCAGAACGCCTTAGAAGGTTTGCTCAGGAAGCAAAAGCCGTCTCTGCTCTAAATCACCCAAACATCATTACAATTCACGAAATTGGCAAAACAGACAACACACACTTCATTGCTACTGAATATATTGAGGGAGAAACACTGCACAGCCGTTTGAGAAGTGAACGGATGAATCTCAAATCTGTTCTTGACGTTGCAATACAAGTTGCGTCTGCCTTAGACGCTGCTCACCGTGCGGGAATAGTTCATCGAGATATTAAACCTGAGAACGTAATGATTCGCCCTGATGCGGTTGTAAAGATTCTTGATTTCGGCATTGCCAAGCTAATTGAGAAAAGACCTGACAAAATAGACGAAGAAGCAGCAACAGCAATCAAGGCGGGAACGCAGGCGGGAATGATAATCGGAACGGCAAGTTACATGTCGCCCGAACAGGCTAAAGGAAAACCAGTTGATGCCAGAAGCGACATATTCAGTTTCGGAGTTGTGCTTTACGAAATGCTTGCAGGAAAGCAGCCCTTTGATGGCGAGAATGCTTTGGATGTCATCGGTTCAATATTAAATAAAGAACCTGTGTCTTTGAGTCAGCTTGCCCCAGATATTCCACGCGAACTACAGCGTATCGTTGAAAAAAGTTTGCGCAAAGACCGCGAAGAGCGTTATCAAACGGCGAAAGATTTGCTCATTGATTTGAAAGATGTAAGGCAAGATTTAGAGATTCAGAACAAGCTAGAACGCACGGCTGCGCCAAATAGAGAAGAACCAAAGACACAAATCTTGGGTGCAACGACGAGCGACGCTGCACACACAACTTCAAGCGCGGAGTATATTACTAATGAAATAAAAAGCCATAAAAGCAGTTTCATTATCGGGTTGGTAGTTTTGCTTCTCGCATCAATCAGCTTTGGCTATTGGTTTTTCACTTCTCATTCTTTATCCGCAAAAGGACAAATCGAATCAATTGCCGTATTGCCGTTTATTAATGAAAGTGGTAATGCCGACAATGAGTATTTGTCAGACGGAATAACCGAATCACTGATAAATTCTTTGTCGCAGTTGCCGAATATGAAGGTCATCGCCCGTTCGAGCGTCTTTCACTACAAAGGCAAGGAAACAGACGTGCAGAAAATCGCGGCGGAATTAAACGTCCTAGCCGTAATGACTGGAAGAATCATTCAACGCGGCGAGACACTCGACATAAGCGTTAATTTAACCGACGTGCAAAACAACACGCAGCTTTGGGGACAGCGTTATAAGCGTAAAATTTCTGATATTTTCGCCGTGCAAGATGAAATTGCCAAACAAGTGGTTGATTCTTTGCGCGTGAAACTCACAGGCGCGGAGCAAATGAAACTTACGAAACGCTATACCGATAACGAAGAGGCCTACAAGCTTTACCTACAAGGTCGCTATCAGTGGAATCAACGCACAGGCGAATCACTCAAAAAGGCTGAGGAATTTTACAAGCAGGCGATTGAAAAAGACCCAAACTTTGCGCTGGCTTATGCAGGCTTGGCTGAAACTTATGCCCTCTTTTCCAAATTTAGCGTGGTATCCGCGCAAGACAGTATGCCGCAGGCAAGGGCGTTGACGATGAAGGCTTTAGAGCTTGATGATTCATTAGCCGAGGCACACAATGCACTTGCATTTTACCTTCACGCCTTTGATTGGAATCAGCCAGCGTCAGAAAGAGAATTTCGTCGCGCAATTGAGCTCAATCCAAATTACGCAACCGCACATCATTGGCTCAGCCAAGGTCCTCTTATTGTCACACAGAAGTTTGAAGAAGCACTTACCGAAGCAAGACGCGCCGAAGAACTAGACCCGCTTTCGACCATCATCAGGACGGATACGGGCGTAGTTTTATATTGGATGAAACGTTTCGATGAAGCGATTGCGCAATACAAACATACGATTGCGATTGACCCGAATTTTTATTACGCGCATTGGTCATTAGGCGCGGCTTATCATCAGAAAGGAATGTATGCGGAATCAATCGCCGAATACAAAAAGGCTTTGCAGTTGAAAGATGACTCTTGGGTTATTGGCTTACTTGCCTGCTCGTTAGCAAAAAATGGACAGCGCAACGCAGCCCTAAAATTGATTGAACAGTTAAAAGCACAATCCTCGCATCGTTACGTTGCGAGTTATTCGATAGCGATTGCATACACCGCGCTTGATGAGAAAGACCAAGCATTTTTCTGGCTCGAAAAGGATTTTGCAGAGCATTCAAGCAGCGCACCAAATTACTTTCAAGACTTTTTTCTTGAAGATTTGCGCGACGACCCACGCTTTCAAGACTTGCTACGCCGCGTCGGTTTCAGGGCGTAATTAGTGTGAGAAGAGGAGAGACATCTAATTTAGAATGCTGTTGTTAATGGTTGTTTGCTCAAGCGGAAAGATTTAGATGAAATGCTGAATAAAGTTGCGGAGAAAGCTAGACAATAGCGTGATTGCATATCAGCAGAAGTAATAATAGAAAGCCAACTGAGAGCATTCTCACTCTGATTGGCTTTTTCTTTTGCAAAGTTAATTCCATTTACCGATTATCGAATCCGATTTAAGAGACTCGTGCGATGCTGTTCCTTTTGCAAATCCTCAGTAACCAAATTGATATAAACATTGGTTTGTTGAAGAGTTGTATGCCCTAGCATACGTTGTAATACAAGCGGATTCCCGCCATTTCTAACGTAATTGGTAGCGAAGGTTCTTCTAAAAGCGTGAAACGCTCCGTCAGGCTTGATTTTTAGTTTCTTTATAAGAATATAGAAGTCTCGAAGCATATTGTCATATGAAACTTTGCAGCCGTTTCTAGTGCAAAAAAGTAACTCAAACGAATGCGTTGCTGAATACTTAAATAAAACTTTCCGAAGCTCAAACGAGAAGGGAATTATCCTTTCCTTGTTTCCTTTGCCTATTACAGATAACAACAGATTTTCAAAGTCAATTTTGCTCTTTTCGATATTGATAGCTTCGTCAACTCTAATCCCAGTATCAATCATTAAAAGCAAAATTGTTTTTAGTCTTTTTTCGGTAAAGGTAACAGGCTTAAATCTGACAATGGTTTTTAACTCAGCTTCGGTTAAAGTGCGGAAAATTCGCTTGTCAGATTTTAATAATTTGAGACTTAAATTTTCGTGAGAATGTTCTTGATGCAACCAGTTTAGGAACACATTGATTCCGCGAATATAGGTGTTGATTGCTCCAATTGAAGTGCCGCGCTCACGAAACTTAATTATTGCTTCCTGCAATGATTGTTTCGACAGGTTTTCAAAAGCTCCCAGCATTTTGAATTGCTTGAACGTCTCTTGATAAAAATACAGGGTTGTTTCGGCTAGGTTGCGGAAGTATTTCCGCTCTCGGATGAATTGCTCGAATAACTTTTCCATTTGCTCCTCCAAATCTTACTATCAGTTTGAATTGAATGAGCTAAAAGAGTTTAGGTAAGTTATTGAAATTAAAAGGGATGGGCGGCTAGTGGGGATCGAACCCACGACCTCTTGAACCACAATCAAGCGTTCTAACCAACTGAACTATAGCCGCCGTAAATTGTTTGAAATAAAAACAGCTTTCCGAAGTTTTTAATTATTACAGAAAAACAAATGTTTAGACAAGCAGCGCGAAATTTTAACAAGTATATTTTTATTGCCGGCAAAAATAAAAGAGATTACAAACGAAAGTAATTATACCCGACGCGCATACCGTGAAGAGCGGCGGGCGGCGCACTTAGAACCAAAGCGGTCGACATCAAGCCGTGTGAGAGCGCGAGCGCGAATAAATTCGGAATTTTCTGATATACCGACGCCCACATCATGCCGCCGCAAAACGTCGCAATCACGAGCCAAAAATTCGGCAGATGCAGAAGGGCGAAAATCGCCGCCGCGAATAAAACACTTCTATAACCGCTGCCCCAAACCGATTGCGCGCGCCGGTTGAAAAACGCCTGAAGCGCGTGCTGCTGAACCAAACCCCATACAAAAAGCCAAGCGCCTTTTTTCAAAAACGCCAAATCGAACAACTTGTCGAAGCGCAAACTTCCCAAACCGTAGCCGATAATTGCGAGCGCAAGAAAAAACGCCAGCATCGGCAAAGCGAGCAGGCGCAGACACGCGCCAAAATTATCGAACCTGTAACCGATTTGCTTTAACGATTCATTGCTTCTGCGGTGCGAAAAAAAGACGACGCCGACGGCAGCAAGAATCGGCAGCGCGACAAGAAAAGGATTTTTTGTAAAGGGAAGTATTAGCCACTCGACCGAGAGCGCGCACAGCAAAACGATTGCCATTTGCGCAAGCGGTTTCGTCAAAAGATTTTTTATTTTGTCCAACGGCGAATGGAGTTTTATCAGACATTTGGAATTTACCAACCCAAAATCCAAAATCCAAAATCCAAAAATTGAAAAATGCCCCCGGCACGACTCGAACGTGCGACCCACAGCTTAGAAGGCTGTTGCTCTATCCAACTGAGCTACGGGAGCGCAAAAAGAACGAATTGAAATCTTAACGATTGACGGATTTTAAGTCAAACACCGACAGTTGTCAGTTATCTGTTGTCAGTTACTGCGGAAAAATCTTCAGACCGTATAAATTATGAGCGCTGTCAAATCAGGAAGTTTCATAGCGCGCCTTTTGTCGTTCGCGGACCACGCTTATCATTTGTTCGTAGACTTCGCGCAAATCAAGCTCGCTCGTATCGATGACAACCGCGTCATCGGAAATGGTCAAGGGCGAATCGGCACGCGTTACGTCGCGCTCGTCGCGCCGGTTTATTTCTTCTAAAGTTTGCTCGTAAGTTGCTTGGGTGGGTTCCTTTTGCAAATCTTCTTCAAAACGACGCCGCGCTCTTGCCTCGGGTTTTGCAGTCAGAAAAAATTTCGTGTCCGCCCGCGGGAAAACAACCGTTCCGATGTCGCGTCCATCAAGAACGCAGCCGTTTTCCGAATTGTTTCCGAGCGTTCTCTGATGCGCGACAAGAATTTTTCTGACCCGCGAAATCGTCGAAACGACCGAAGCCATTTGCCCGACTTCATTCGTGCGAATTTCGGTCGAAACGTCGCGCCCGTCGAGAAAAATCCGCTGATTTTCCGGCTCGCCGACAAGCTCGATTTTCGCTCGTTCGGCAATTCCGGCAATCGTTTTTTCGTCTTCGATGCTCGTTCCGCTTTCGAGAACGGCAAGCCCGACGGCGCGATACATCGCGCCGGTGTCGAGGTAAAGCAAGCACAAAGTTTCAGCCAACATTTTGCCGAGCGTCGATTTTCCCGCGCCCGAAGGTCCGTCAATGGCGATTATCATTGCTGAATTATTTTCTCTAAAAACTCTAAAGTTTTGTCAATATCTTCCCGCGAAACGTCGTAATGCGTAACCATCCGAATCGCATTGCCGAACGGCGACGCTAGAATTTCGTGTTCTTTCAGGCGCGCGCAGATTTCGGGGGATGAAAGTTTCGCGTCGGAAACGTCGAAAATCACGATGTTGGTCGCGACTTTTTCCGCGTCAATCGAAACGCTTTTCAGATTTGCCACGCCAATCGCAAGCCGTTTGGCATTTTCGTGGTCGATGTGCAGAATTTTCGGTGATTCTTCCAGAGCAATCAAACCAGCCGCCGCTAAAACTCCGACCTGACGCATTCCGCCGCCGAACAATTTGCGCCAGCTTCGGGCTTCTCGGATAAAATCTTTCGTTCCCAAAATCATCGAGCCGACGGGCGCGCCCAAACCTTTCGACAGGCAAAACTGCACTGAATCGCAATTTTTGGAAAGCTCGGCAACCGATTCGCCGAGGGCGACTGCCGCATTGAAAATCCGCGCGCCGTCCAGATGAACCGGAATATTTAAATCGTGCGCCTCGTTGCAAATCTCCGCGCAATGCTCGGCGGTCATTACAGTTCCGCCCGCGAGATTGTGCGAGTTTTCCAGCGCGATTAAACCCGTCGGCGAAGTGTAATACGGAACATTAACGTGCAAAGCTGACGCGATTTCGTTCCACTCTAAAATCCCACTGCCGTCCGCGCTTTTGACGGGTCGCGCAAGAGTTCCCGCGACGACAGCCATCGTCGCCATCTCGTAATTAAAAATATGCCCGCGCTCTTCGATGACGACTTCGTCGCCTTGCCGCGTGTGAAGTTTGACGGCGATTTGATTGCCCATCGAACCTGTGGGAACAAACAGCGCGGCTTCTTTTCCGAAAAGCTCAGCGGCGCGCTCCTGCAATAAATTCACCGTCGGGTCTTCGGCGTAAACGTCGTCGCCGACCTCCGCCGCCGCCATCGCTTCGCGCATTTTCGCAGTCGGTTTCGTTACCGTGTCGCTTCGTAAATCAATCATTTTTACTTGCCGCTGTTGCCGATGTTTGTCGCCGCGCTTTCGACGACTTCGACTTCGCCGTGCGTTCTGCGGAGCATTTCGGCAAGGGATTTTCCTAAATCTTCGAGCAGGGCGCGCACGCTTTCGTTTGTGATTGTGCCGCTGTCGCCGTCGAAAACGCCGCCGACTTTTCCGACGGCGATTTCCGACGGCAGCGTGTTGACAAGCAGACTCGTCAAGACGCCGCGCAAGTGCGCGTGGCAGCGAATGCCGCCGAAACCGCCCGGCGAAGCGGTCATAATTGCGGCGACTTTTCCTCTGAAACAA
>MWVV01000197.1_pt1 | contig 21775 bp, 19 predicted proteins | sample 1047281 | NCBI WGS metagenome assembly MWVV01 (sample SAMN06349986, study PRJNA376086) | soil metagenome | isolation source: PT-2 sample Antarctic (ecotone) soil | place: Antarctica | collected 2015-01-13 | reverse complement strand
AATCAAAGCTTACATACATGAATGCAAGAACAGCTACGATACCGGCAGTTATATAACCGGCGAGTTTCAGTTTTTTTTATTGCTTGGGCTTTGTTTTTCTCCTCGAATAAAAACTGTTGCAAAGTTATTATTGCTAATAACGGAAACAGAAACTGCGGTATTACGAGCGTCATTGTAGGCGCCCTGAATTTATTATAGAAAGGCAAATAATTAAACAGGAAAGAATTAAAGGTTTCAAAGTTTTTACCCCAGCTCATTAATATTGCTAAAACACATGCGGAGATGATCCACCACTTGTGCCACGACTTTACATAAACAGCACCTAATATAAAAAGAAAACAAATAATTGCACCAAGATAAACAGGGCCTGCTGTATTAGGCTGATCTCCCCAGTAAGTTGAAAACTGTGAAGCAAATTGTGCAGCTTGTTCTTCAGGCACACCCTTTTCTATGGCATGTTCTGCAAGCTTTGAATTTCCCTTTAGTTCGCCCGAATTACTTCCTCCATAAATACCGGGAACTATCAGTGTAAAAGTTTCGGCCTTACCATAGCTCCAGTTAAATGCATAATCAATAGGCAAGCCTGCAGATTTTTTTGTACCGCCAGATGTGGTATCTAAATTAAGCGTTCCGTTACGCATGGTAGCTTTTGAATAATCCAATGTAGTAGCCAGGGTTACCATGTTGGTAAGCGAACCAATACCACCGGCAACAACTGCTATTGAAAGAGCTAAGGCAAGATGTTTATATTCCTTTGCTTTAATCCATTGTATAGCGTAAGCAACGGTAGCAAAAGCAGCAATGATTAAAAAGTAGTAAGTGATCTGCAGGTGGTTCATTGCAATTAATAAACTGCTGAACAGTGCAGTTAATGCGCCTCCTAATAAATATTTTTTATCATAAAGTATAAACAATGAGGCTAATAATGCCGGAACGTAGCCCAATGCCTGCATCTGTGTATCGTGTCCTACCGCTACAATAATGCAGCTAAAAGTAGCATAGGCATAAGCAATTCCACCCAATACACCCAGCCACGGTTTCACCCTTATTACCTGGCTTAAAAAGTAAAACGATACGCAAAGCAGAAAGAAGTAGCCGATTGGCTTTGGAAGAAATAACATAAAAACCCAATGCAAAACAACCAGAGATAGAGGATTGTTAGATTCGAACGCAATTTGGTAAGCAGGCATTCCGCCAAACATGCTGTTGGTCCATAAAGGGAAGCTGCCGTGCGTTTCTTTATAATTAAATAAATTCTGCGCCATTCCTTTCCAATGGATAACATCACTCTGCTGTAACACTTTTCCCTGGAGCGCAGGACTGCAATAAATAACCGCAACAATAAAAAAAACACCTATAGCATACACATGAGGTAATATTTTCTTCCAATCGATCTTCTTCATGTAATTAATTTAAACAGTCGGCAAAATAATGCTATTTCTACTAAACGGATGGTTGATGGTGCCGGCTGCTGCAAAAGCTTTATTAAAAAAGATTGAGGTTATTGAAGAATGGTTTATTAGTTTATAGTATTAGAAGGTGTAAAATTTTTTTACATACTTACCGCCTAGACATAGGACATAGAAAAAATTTCTTTAGAATATGAATTAATATATATTCTATGGTGCCTATGTGTCTATTTGTAAAAAAATAAGAATTTTAAGCAGTTTCTAAAAAGGCAAGCCAATGCCTAATTGAAAAGCATAATTGTTTCTTTTAAGTATTCTTCCGTTGTCATCTTTTATTTCATACTCCTTATTCCTCCATTCAAAATCCCTGATTTTCATCCAGCCATAATTATACTTGCGTGTTGGGTCTTTGGCTTTGTAGGCAAAATCGAAACGGATTAAAAAATAATTGAAATCGAAGCGTAAGCCTGTTCCCGCGGCAATAGCTATGTCGCGTGCAAAACGTCTCCATTCAAGTTTACTATCAGGGTTTGTAACATTGTTTTTCAGATTCCAAATGTTCCCCATGTCTAAAAAAAAAGCGCTGTTTATTTTTACGGTACTTATAGTAGCAAGTGGAAAACGATATTCAATATTTGCTTCCAGCTGAATATCCCCAAAACGGTCTTTGAAAATAACAGATGTATCACTAAGTAATGAAGAGCCAAGCCCCAACTGTCGTAAAGGCCAGGCGCGCATACTATTAGGTCCGCCGGCAACAAATTGTTTAAAGAAGGGAAGTGACTGGCCAATAACAGGATCGTTACTGTAGTTGTAGCCAATGCCGCCAAATAAACGGTAGGCTAATTCAGTTTTTCTGTATTTAATGCTTTGCCTGAATTCCCCTTCAGCTTTTGTGTATTGATAAATTTTATCTCCGAATGATGGTATCCGGCCTGCGAGTGCACCTGCCTCTTCGCCGGAGATACGAAAGTAATTACTGACGTCAGGATTTCGGGGACTTACCCAGGTAATATTATAAGTAAGCGTTTGGCTTACTACATAACCCGTGTTGAAAGCAGTGCGGAGAAAGGGATTTTTTACAAATGCTATTCGCAAGCCTTCCAAAGTATCAAGGCTATAGAGCTCGATATTTATAGGGCGGTATAACCATACATGTTTCTTTCTTTTCCATTCGTAGCCCCACGAAGCTACCACAGAGCGCAGCAGGTAAAATTTTCTCCGCTCCGTATAGGAAGCATTAAAATTGACCAATGTTTTATAATCATCCAGTTTTTTTACACCCCTTATTTTAAAAGGAGTAATAAAGTGGGGAATGCTATAGGTTTGCGAGATGCTCGATTGAAAAGTTTGCAACAACGAACCGGTATCACTAAAACCTAATTCGATACCATTTCTAAGGTTGGTGCTCGATTGAATGGACGACTTCCAAACATTACGGTTTCGTAAAGTAATCACATTGGCAATACCTAACAAATTACCTGTAATTATACTTCCGGTGTTGCGGCTTACTTCTAAATCGGTGCCGAAAGAATATTTTTTTGCAGGGGTTAAAAAGAAGTTAAAGTCAGCCTTATTCACCGAATCTTTATGTGTTACTGTTCTTACCTCTACCTGGTTCCATGCACCTAATTGCGAAAAAGCATTTACCGTTTTATAATAATTATCATCGTTATAAATCGTGCCTTCTTTTAAATAGGTGTGTTCGCGTAAAGGCGTCATTAGTATTTGCGGATCATTGTCTTTGTACTTAATCGTGTACTCGCGCTGTGTAATAACATTAGGGAAAGTCCGCTTCATTAAAGAGTCGGGAGCTTCGTTGATTTTTGTTTCAGGGTAGTAAAATATCTTGCCTATATGATACTTAGTGAAGGCATTTGTATCAAGTGATGCACGTTGTTTGATTACAACATTTATGGTTGGATTCTCAAGTCTTCTTTGTGTTGCTTCTGCAATCCGGCTTGCTTGTTCAAAAGGGTCGAGGGTAATCTCCAGGAGCGAAACATCAGTAGTATCTACTAACGCGTACAGGTTATCGCGTGTAAATTTAAAATAACCGTTACTGCGAAAAAGAGTGGTGAGGCGATCCAGCTCGCTGGAGATAAGTTGGTTTTTGAATGGTTTATTTTTGGCTAAGAAACTTTGTTGCCGGGAGCTAAGAGCCAACTGTTGAAGACCAGTGTCCTCCAGGTCAAAATGGACTGAATCAATTCTAAGGCCTTTGTTTACATCAACATGCATTTCAACAGTTGTTCGTAATTGAGATCCTACAGTATCTACATAGCTTGTATCGTTAATAACGGGATTATAATAACCTTGAGCGTTTAAATAAGAGTTCATAAAAACAATGCTCCTGGTTACATCGGCGCTATCGAAAATATTAGGGTTTTTTATAACCGTTCTTACCCCAAACTGGCTAAGACTTTTTACTCTTAAACTATCGTCCCAATAGTTTATCAATTCACTTTGCAGGCGTTTTTGTTCATCTTTCGAAACGTCGCCAATAACAGTAATTTTATTTTTAAAAACGAAAGGTTTGTTTTCAGGATAATTTTTAACAACAGTACAAGATGCCAGCAGGATTATTGCAACTAATGTAAAGAGAAAGTTGTTTTTTGCATGCCTGTACAATTGAAACATAAAGAATATGCTGAGTAAAAATGAACTCAAATATATCAAATCTTTAAGCCACAAAAAACATAGGGATGAAGAGAAGTTGTTTATAGCAGAAGGGCCGAAACTTGCCGAAGAAATACTTAAAAGTGACTTTACAATAAAACATGTGTATGCAACAAAGGAATGGCTAAGTAAACATTCATCAATAGCAGCACCTGCTACTGAAATTTCTGAAGCAGAATTAACAAACATTTCTAACCTGCAAACAGCCAACGAAGTGTTGGTAATTGCAGAGCAAAAGATTCTAAGCAAAGAACCTCTTTTACCAAACAACATTACACTTGCTTTAGACGGAATACAAGACCCGGGGAACTTTGGAACGATTATAAGAATTGCAGATTGGTTTGGATTAAAGCAAATAGTTGCAAGTGAAGATTCGGTTGAAGAATATAATTCTAAAGTAGTTCAATCATCTATGGGAAGTATATGTAGGGTTGATGTTTGGTACAAAGACCTGCAGCAATGGATAGAACAAACGAACATTCCTGTTTACGGCGCTTTGTTAAACGGGCAGACCGTGTATGAACTTAAAAATATAAAAGAAGGCTTGCTGGTAATGGGCAATGAGTCAAAAGGGATTCGAGAGCCATTGAAATTTAAGATTACGCATCCGGTTACAATACCAAAAGTCGGTGGAGCAGAGTCTTTAAATGCAGCAGTAGCTACGGGGATTATTGTGGGGTGTATGGTTAACAGTTGATTAATTGATAAGTTGATAGGTGAGTTCGGGAGTTTAAAGTTTAAGGTTTAAAGTTGGAGTAAGAATTTATCAAGGCACTTAAATTTTGAAATCAAAACTCCATTTCCCACTAATCCCAAAAATTCATAAAATCCCGGCTCAGACTTACCTAAACTGAATAGCCTTAACCGGCTGCACCGATCTTACCAAAAGTGTTGGTACAATAAGCGAAAGAAAACAAACAACAATAGTACCTCCGCAAATGGCAGCGATTTGCCACCAAATAATCTTAACAGGAGCCGAGGAAACATAATAGGCACTTTCATCTAACTTAATAAAGTGGGTGTATTGCTGTAGCAGGCAAAGGCCTACGCCAAATAAAAAACCCATACCAACTCCCAATAATGTTATGTAGGTAGCATGCAGTAAAAATATTTTTTGAATAGTTACATCACTTCCCCCAACAGCTTTTAATATTCCAACCATTCTCGTTCGTTCAAGCACAAGAATTAGTAAGCAGGTAATAAGATTAATCATTGCAACTACCGACATTACTATAAAAATTACATCCCGGTTTACATCTTGAATGCCAAGCCAGTCAAAAATGTTTGGGTAAATATCTTTAACTGTTTTGCTAACCCAGTTTTGGGGTAATACATCGCTGTCGAGGATATGTTGGTTAACCACATCCATTTCCTTATAATCTTTTAAAAAGATCTCGTAACCGCCAATTTGGTTTGTGTCCCAATTATTAAGACGTTGAATTAAGCGCAAATCTCCTATTGCAAATAGTTTATCATATTCCTCAATGCCCGTTTTAAAAATTCCGCTTACATGTAATCTTCTAAAATTGCTTCTGCCCCCTGCGGCATCAATAAAATGTATTTTGATGCTATCGTTTAGTTTAATTTCAAGTTGTTCAGCTATGGGTTTGCTTATAATAATGTCGCGGCTATATAAAGTATCGGTAAAAGCAGGCCATCTGCCTTGAACCAGAAAATTTTTGAGGTGGCTAAAATTGTAATTCTTCTCCACGCCTTTAAATAAGATCCCTTCAATATTGGTTTGCTGTTGCAGAACGGCGCTTTTAGTTGCAAATGTTTGTACCGTTTCAATTTCAGGCGCCGTTTTCAGTGCATTTATAACGGTGTCATTTTTTTCTAATGGCGATTCTTCTGCTACCAGCGCTTTGCCAGGTTCGTAAAGTTGCAGCCGTACATGTCCCCAAAAACTAAATACCTTCTGGCTCACTGTTTCCTGGAAACCGTTAACAAAAGCGAGGGTAATAATCATAGCCGCAACGCTAACTGTAGTTGCTGTAATAGCAAGTTTTATAATGAAACCGGAGAACGATTGTTGAGGGTTAGATGCTATCCGTCGGGCTATGAAAACAGCAATATCCAATCGGCATGATTTTAGTTAAAGCCAAAGCTACATTGCCACGCCCAATTGCAACAAAATCATTTACAAATCATCCGATTGTTGTAGGTTAGAGGTACTAAAATCCTTTCATGAAAAGATTGTTTACAATTATTCTTTCGCTGTATACTTCAATTGCTTCGTTTGGTCAGCAAAGTGCAGATGTTACGTTAATGCCCAATGTGCAGGAAATAAAACTTAGTCTTATTGGCAACCAGTTAGGCTATCCAATCATTGAAGTTAACAGCACTAATATGCTTGAGTTGCATTTCGACGATCTGGATGCAAGAGTTAAGAATTATTATTACACTTTTCAATTGTGCAATATCGACTGGACACCTGTAAACCTAAGCACTTTCGATTATCTTAAAGGCTTTAGCCAGATACGGCTTAATCAATATCGTATCTCATCGATTGCTTATGCAAAATATGTTCATTACCAATCAATGCTTCCTGATCGTAATTGTGTGCCTACAAAAGGGGGCAATTATTTGTTAAAGGTGTACCTGGATGGCGACACTAATAAACTTGCTTTTACACGCAGAGTCCTTGTGGTAGATAAAATGGCGGAAGTGGGAATTCAAATTGTTCAGCCTTTCAATTCAGAGATATTCAGGACACATCAAAAAGTACAATTTGCAGTAAATAAAGGCCAGGTAAATATGATTAATCCCATACAGCAGATTAAAGCTGTGGTGCTTCAAAACTTTAGGTGGGATAACGCAAAAACAAATATTCCGCCAACCTTCATCAGGAACAATATGCTTGAGTTTAATTCAGAGACTGATCTTGTTTTTCCTGCCGGAAAAGAATTTCGATGGGCTGATTTAAGAAGTTTTCGTTTTCAAAGCGAGCGGATATCAAAAGCCGATTATAGTAAAACAAATTCAGAAGTTTTTCTACAGCCCGACGGCGAAAGAACACAGCAACGGTTTATAAATTTCCGGGATTATAACGGTTTTTATTTTGTTGAATCGACGGATGTTTCTAATCCATGGTGGCAGGGGGATTATGCTAATGTACATTTTACTTTTGTTCCGAATGGTAATCAGCCCTATCCTGATAAAAAAGTGTTTGTAATAGGTGAAATGAATCAATATAACCTCGACGATACTGCTGCCATGACGTATAACGCGAATAAAGGCGTATACGAGAAAACCTTGTATTTAAAACAAGGCTATTATTCTTATACCTATGTTACCAAAGATGCAAACAGGCGTAATGCTGTAGCGTTAACAGAACAAACTGACGGCAACTATTGGGAAACAGAAAACGATTATACTGTGCTTATTTATTACAGGTCGTTGGCAGGCAGGCATGATGAATTGATAGGTGTAGCAACTATAAATTCTTTAAAAAGCAGAAGGACGGGTTTTTAATTAAAATGAAAAAGTTTTTTACTATACTTCTTATAATGTTTTCTTTTGGGGCCAAATCTCAAAAGATAGAAAGCATTCACTTTAACCTGTACACCGACAGTTTAAAGAAAGGCGTTCATAACTATATAAACGTAGATGGAAAATATACCAACGGATCATTTTTGCCTTTAATGAGTAATGAAGTGTTGTTTACAAGTACCGCAGGCAAATGGGATGGAAACAGCCTGATACTTGAGAAGAATTTTAAAACAGATTCGGTAGTGATTACTGCATGGTTAAAAGACCGGCCCGAGGTAAAAAAATCTGTTACTATGTACACAAAGAAAATTGAAGTTGAGCCACCGCTAAAAACAGAAAAAGAACTTCTTGAAGAGTGGAAAAAGAATAGTAAGAAAGGAAGAAAGTAGAAGGTATAAGGCGAAAGGTTTAAGGCGGGCGATATAAGGCAGAAGGTGTGAGGCGTAATATATGAGATGTAAGGTGTAAGTGGTAGGGATAAAGTTTAAAATTAGATATTGGAATGAGGGATTATAAAAAACCGGATGTTTGAAAAAATCGCATGAAATGTATACGCATATAAAGATAAATATTTCTCCTAAATTTCCACGGGAAGAAAGCTCATTTCCTCGATAACTCCTTAGGTCCATAAAACAGACTACTGTAGTATTATCTGTTCCATTAAATATTGTCGAAGGGCCGCGGCAGATATACAGACAACTTGCTCAGGGCATAAAAAATGGCAAGTTACTTACATCGCACCGCTACAACCATTTACCCTTGCTGCATTCCTGCCCTGGGGGAGTTCAATAGGAGCTGGTCGTATAAGACTTGCCGCCGCAAAAATATAGGAATAGCGTTAATAAACAAAAAGAGAAGTGTCTGTTTTTATTACAGTATAAATAAAACCCGCTTTGGCATATTTAGAAGAACTCCTTAAAGGTATGAAGGAGTAAATCAAATTTCTTTCACAAAGGACAGCTACAAAAAATAAAAGCTTTAGTATCTTTCTTGCTTTCATTTTGGATGGTGTGCTATAGCAGGACACAAAATTCAACATTCATCCAGAAAATTTATTTTCATGACTATATTAGTAGTTAATTCAGGTAGCAGTTCAATTAAATACCAGCTCTTTAAAATGCCGGCTGAAACACCTGTTTCCAGTGGTTTGGTAGAAAGGATCGGGGTAGAAAATTCAATTATTACTCACAAAATATTTTCGGGAGGTGAAGAAAAGGTAATTCAGAGAACGTTTGATATTGAAGACCATGCAACCGGGTTACAGGAAGTGGCAGCATTATTAACGGATAAAGAAATCGGGGTAATCAAAAATCCGGAAGAGATCGATGCAGTTGGGCATCGTGTAGTTCATGGTGGTGAAGGTTTTGCACAAACCACTATCATCACCGGCAAAGTGAAAGAAGAAATTAAAAAGCTTTTTCAACTTGCTCCGTTGCATAATCCGGCAAATTATTTAGGCATCGAAGTAGCTGAAAAAATATTTACACCGGCAACACAGGTAGCTGTATTTGATACTGCTTTTCATCAAACTATGCCTGCACAAGCTTACAGGTATGCCATCCCACAAACGTTTTATACTGATATGGGCATTCGGGCTTATGGCTTTCACGGAACAAGTCATAAGTATGTAACGGGGCAAGCTATTTCTCATTTAAATAATCCAAAGGCTAAGCTCATTACTATCCATTTAGGTAATGGTTGCAGTATGGCTGCTGTAAATGCAGGAAAATCGGTAGATACTTCTATGGGCTTTGGCCCTTTAAGCGGCCTTGTTATGGGTACACGTTCCGGCGATATTGACCCTTCTATTATTTTTTACTTAGTCAATCAATTGGGATATGATGTGGAACAGGTAGATGCCATACTTAATAAACGAAGCGGAATGTTAGGGTTAACCGGTTTTAGCGATATGCGCGAGGTTATTAAAGCCATTGAAGAAGGTAACGAAGAGGCAAAACTTGCATACACAATGTACGCTTACCGCATCAAAAAATATATTGGCTCCTATGCTGCAGTGCTCAACGGATTAGATGCTATTGTATTTACAGCAGGGGTGGGAGAAAATGATTATTCTATCCGGCAATTAATTTGCGCAGAATTAGAGTTTCTTGGAATTAAACTTGATACAGAAAAAAATAAATTACTGTCAAAAGAAAACAGGGAAATAAACGCTGCCGGCTCACTTGTCAAAATACTTGTGATACCCACGAACGAAGAACTTGAAATAGTTAAACAGTGCTTCAGGTTACTGCAAAGCAAATAAATTATTAGTATCGTTTCAACTGCTGGCACTCCAATTGCAAACACTTGACGTACAGGAAATTTATTTCTAATCAGTATGGAAGTACCCCTCAACTTACAAATCGCATATCTTTTTTTGTTGGCAATTCCCATTGCATGTATAGCTTGGACGGTTACTCATGAAGAAGTATTTCGGGAACCGCGCGAGTATTGCGTTGAAAAAAGTAAAAATTGCAGATCTTTTTTTCAGCGAAAGTTTTTTTACCTGTTTACCTGCGAGTATTGTTTTAGTCATTATGTAACTGCGTTTTTTCTTATCATTACCCGTTATCATTTAGTTTTCAACGATTGGAGGGGCTATTTAATAGCAGGCTTTTCTCTTGTATGGATTGCAAATATTTATATGAGTTTTTTTGGTCGTATAAGAATTGCTACAAAGCGGGAAAGATTAGAGGCCAATTTAAAGGAAGAAGAACTTGAAAAACCGAATGACGATAGTTAATTCACCTGGCTCGCATGAACGAATAGCAATCGCATTACCTTCCTGACGTTTTTTGATATTACCTTTACTCATGCTATCTGCTGAAGAAGAAAAATTTTTAGTGTACTGGGAGGAAAACAGAACAAAGGACCAAAGCCTTTTCAGCCAGTTACTTCCGGGGTTATCCTTTGGTCTTGTAATGGGTGTGGCCATACTTCTAAGCTTTGTATCGGGATGGTACACCAGGGCAAATATGGTTGCTAACAGTCAATCAACTCCAATCGTTCTGGTTATTGCCCTTTTTATTATTGCCCTCTTTTGCAGTATTTTTTACAAGCGCCACAAGTGGGAAATGAATGAACAGCATTTTCTTGAGTTGAAAATGAAAAAAGAAAAGCAGGATTCTTTACCTGATAAGCAGCAGAACAATGCTAATAACAGTCCATTATCTTGAATAAAAACCAATAATGAAAAGCTTTTTATTAATTGCTGCACTATTGTTTATATCGTTTGCAGGCTGTTTGAAACAAGACCAGGGATGCACGACTGTAAAGCCACAGGATGAAGAAAAACAAATTTTAGCTTACGCAAACGCTAATAGCATTACTGCTACAAAACACCCAAGCGGCCTCTATTACGAAATAATGGATTCCGGAACGGGGGGATGGCCTACGGTTAATTCTAAGGTTACTGTTGGTTATACGGGCAAGCTGCTAAATGATAATAACTTCGATCAAAATTCAAGTTACACTCAACTGTTAAATCAATTAATTGAAGGATGGCAAATCGGAATACCATTAATTAAAAAAGGCGGCAGGATTAAATTAATTATTCCCTCATCACTTGCCTATGGTTGTAATGGCTCTGGAACTGCTATACCACGTAATTCAGTTTTATATTTTGACATCTGGCTGAACGACGTGAAATAAAAAGCCAGCCCCTAAAATCCCCCCGGAAGGGGGACTTGATAAAACTAAAAAGCAATGGCAGCGCCATTGCTTTTTAGTTTATAGGCATTAATGATTTGATCTGCCTATTTAATCTGTCTTTTTCTAAGACTACTTAAAGTAGTCCCCCTTCGGGAGATTTAGGGGGCTGACCCTGCCATCGAACAAATGCTTCCACAGCTGCATATTGAGTCATTCCTAATTGGGCATATAAGTCTGCTGTATTTTTGTTTCGTTCTTCTGCACGTTGCCAAAACTCCCGGCTATCGCTTCCCTGGAAGGGAACCATATCTTTTTGAGATTGATGAATGAAAATGCCAAAACGCTTTTTCATAAGCTGATCCGGGCTCATTGGTATAGCCATTTCAATATCAGCAATATCCCATTCCTGCCAGGCTCCTTTATACAGCCAAACCCAGCAATCTTTTATCCATTCTTCACCTGCATCTTTAAGTCGGCGCAGACTTTCAAATACAATATCCAAACAAACTTTATGGGTGCCATGGGGATCGGCAAGATCGCCTGCACAATACACCTGGTGTGGTTTTATTTGTTGCAGTATTTCTATAGTTATGCGAATGTCTTCTTCGCCCATTGGCTTTTTTTCTATGGTGCCTGTTTCATAAAAAGGCAAATCTAAAAAGTGTGCTCTGCCATCGGGCAAGCCCACATATCGGCAGGTAGCTTTGGCTTCGCAACGTCTTATTAAACCTTTTATTCCCCTGATTTCAGGTGTGTCTCTTTGATTTGTTTTTTTGCCAGAGAGGAACTTTTGGGCTTCAGATAAAATTTCTTTGCTGGTATTGTTATCAACGCCTATCATGTCTTCGAAGCCAACAGCAAAATCGAGAAAGCGCGTTACAAACTCATCGGTTACTGCAATGTTCCCACTCGTTTGATAAGCAACATGTACCTCGTGCCCCTGGTCGTGAAGGCGCATAAATGTTCCGCCCATGCTTATAATATCATCATCGGGGTGCGGGGAGAAAATAAGGCATTGCTTCGGTTGAATTTCACTGCGTTCAGGATGGTTTGGAATAACAGAGTCAGGCTTTCCTCCCGGCCATCCTGTTATACTATCACGAAGCATATAATATACCTGCAGATTTATTTCGTAAGCATCTCCTTTTTCAACAAGCAGGTCTGCCAGGCCATTTTCGTTATAGTCATTGGTTGTTAAGCTTAATACCGGTTTCTTCGACTTAAGCGACATATTAACTACAGCCCTTTTTATCATCTTGGGCGTCCATTCGGTTTCACCCGTAAGCCAGGGCGATTTTATGCGGGTAAGTTCGGTTGAAGCGTTTTCATCAACAACAAAAGTGCAGTCGTTATGCTGCTGTAAAATACTTGCAGGCACCTGTTCCGACACATGGCCTTCAACAGATCTTGCAACAATATGGGCCTTCATACCCCAGGCCATCAATATAATTTTTTTGGCTTTTAAAATGGTACTTATGCCCATGGTTATAGCCAGCCGCGGCACTTGCGAAATATTTTGAAAATCCCTTCCATTTGCTATGCGGGTACTGTTATCTAAGGTTATTAGCCGGGTTTTAGAAAAGATACTTGAGCCGGGCTCGTTAAAACCTATATGGCCATTGTTTCCAATACCAAGTATTTGCAGATCAATGCCTCCTTTATCCTCGATTAACTGCTCGTATTCGTGACAATGTTTTTTTATTTCTTCTTTTGGAAGTTCACCGTCCGGAAGAAAAATGTTTGCAGGATCAATGTCAATATGACTAAAAAGATGGCGATGCATGAAGCTGTTATAACTCTGAAACGCCTCTTTCTCTATCGGGTAATACTCGTCGAGGTTAAAGGTGATAACATTTTTAAAACTTAGGCCTTCTTCACGATGAAAACGAACTAACTCTTTGTACATACTGATGGGAGTAGAGCCGGTTGCCAAACCCAGTACTATAGGTTCGCCATTTTGTTGTTTCTCGCGGATGCAATCTGCTATTACACCGGCAACATATTTAGAACCTTCGGCAGGAGTAGAATATATTTTTACGGGAATTTTTTCAAAGCTGTCAGTCAGGTCAATGTCATGGTGCTTTAGCATGTATTTGGTTTAAAGGCAAAAGTAAAAATTTTAAATTTTAATTAGACGCTGTTTAAAATTTATTAGAAGTTTCGTTTTCAGATGAAACACATAGGGCACATTGACACAGTAGAATACAGTGAAGTATATAGTAAAGAAAGATTATGTTTTATGGCTGCGGGGTAAGGTGTGTAAGTTTTAAAAACGATGCTAAGAGATAAATTGATAACACTTCAATTAATGCGCAAAGTCCAATTCATAGTTTCCTTTTATTCTTTCGATTGGAGGATTAAAGTAGCCATATTTTATACCAGGAAATTCTTCCCGTATCAATTCCTGTAATTGTTTTACGCCAATGCATTCACCTGTGTCAGCCGCATTAATCTTACCCAGATACCAATCGGGATCAATATTGAAATTGCGCCATTGTATCATTTTTAAGCCGGTGTCTGTAATAACTTTTCTTAGGGCTTCGTATTCTTCAACACTATCTGTCATGCCGGGAAAAACAAAATAATTAATGCTCGTCCAGCCGCCATAACTGTTTACTATTTTAAGGCTTTCAATAATATCTTCAAATTTATAATTGTTGGGGCAGTAATAAGGTTCGTAAATATATTTGCGAACGCTATTGAGGCTTACCCGAATGCTATCTAAACCAACATCGCAAAGAGCTTTTACAGCATCAGGCTTTGATCCGTTAGTGTTAATGTTAATGCTGCCTTTTAGCGTATGTTTTCTTATTTCGATGATCGCCTGGCAAATGGTTTGCCACATCAGCAACGGTTCACCTTCGCAACCCTGGCCGAAACTAATTATAGGGTAAGGAGCACTCTCTAAATGCGGAACAGTATACTCAACGATCTCTTCTGCAGTTGGCTTAAAGGTTAACCGGTCTTGCGTAGAAACAATCGTTTCCTCCTCGGGCTGAAACGAAATACAACCAATGCAATTAGCATTACAGGCCGGGGAAGTTGGGATTGGGCATTCCCACCGGCCTAAAAAATAATTTCGGGCTGCCGGACAGTGGTAAGTAAGTGCACAATTATTAGCTAGATGCTGAACCAAACGATTATGCGGAAAATGCTGTAATGTTTCTTGAACACCTGCTTCAACTTTTACCTCGTCGTATCCTACACAATCCTGGCGAATGTCCTGCTCAATACGAATGGCAGGAACATAAAATTTATCGTTCAGCCAACCTGTAGCAGTATAGCAGAACAATGGAAGTGTAGGAGCATCAGGCCCGGTTTCGTAGGCAGCAAGATAGAAACCTGTATGTGCCGGCGGAATAAAAGCTGCAACTGCCCACCCTTTTTCGCACAATCGCATTTCGCCTGTTTTTACGTCAATACCAATTCCACGTCGTCCCGGTAATTCGTATAATTGTCCGCCGGTTGGTAATTCTATCCACTCATCTTCGGGTATGGGTAATGCATTCCATCCGCTCCGTCCGGTTACAAATAATGAAGTGTCTTCAAAAATGTTTCCGTTGCCGTCAGAATATAAAATATAAGGTGAGGTCATGGGTCATTAAGTCATTGGGTCATTAAGTCATTGAGGTCATTAGGGTCATGGGGTCGTTGGTCATTGGGTTCATTAGGTCATTAGGTCATTAGGGGTCATTGAGATTGGGTCAATAGCTCAATAGGTCATTAATCATTTAAGTTTTTAAACTCGTGAACTTGTGAACTCTGAACTATAGACTCTCGAATCAACTACAAACCACAAACTACAAACTCCCCCTACTTCTCAATCTGCCTCCGGCAAAAATCATTGAACTCTTTTTCTACCTGAAACGAAACACCGGAGTCTATCTCTTTTTGAAAAAGTTTATTGTTTTTTTGATCTATCGTTATTAGTCCGTCTTTTATTAAAGCATTATTAATTTCATCCCACTCCAATGTTCTTTTAGGGAAGGAATTGAAAACAACTTTATCTTCTGAAAAACCAATCTCCTGCGGAAACTTAACCTGCTTTTCGAGTAAGCCAGCGACGGCATATAGAATTCCCATCCAGATATTTCTTTCAATGCCATAGAACCAGCCTGCTGCGGCTATCAATAAAGCCAGCCGAAAGTAAGTAAAGCCTGCCTTCTGTTTTTTATAGAATGTAAAACCTGCTGATAGCAAAATACCGCCAGCAAACCACAAGTAGGTGAAACCATATTTGGGATGGATGTAGTAAAAATAGCCGAATGCAAGCAGTGCAAACAGTAACATTAACTGGCTTACCTGGTCTACAAAACGGTAATCAGATTTCTTTAATGTTATAACATAATCAAATACCATTCTAACTATTACTTTTCAGCAAGAGATTACATAATTTATATATTATTCTTGCGCCAACGTTTGCATCAATACTGCTCTCTCCAACACTTACTTCATTTAAGTCGAATCCAATTAGCTTTCGTCCACTCTCAATCACCTTGTTGAACAGGTAAATAACCTGCTCTACTTCAAATCCTCCGGCTACAGGGGTGCCGGTATTAGGACATAATTTGGGATCCAATCCGTCAATATCAAAACTTATATGAACCTTGTCCGGCAACTGTTCTACAATTTCGTGAGCTATAGCTTTCCAGGTCTCGCCTTCAAATTGCCTTTCTTTTATATCCTTGTCAAAGTAAGCAACAATCCTGTTGTTACTGTTTTTTATAAGATCGTATTCGTCTTCGCCAAAATCTCTAATTCCTACCTGCAGTAAACGTTGCAATTGGGGAACTTCGTTTAAAGCATTATACATGATAGAAGCGTGGCTATAAGCAAAATCTTCGTAAGAGGCACGTAGATCGCAGTGAGCATCTATTTGTAAAATTCCAAATTCGCCATGCTTCTCTGCTATTGCTTTATAAAATCCCAGGGGAGTGCTGTGATCTCCGCCAATAAGACCAACTAATTTATCTTTACTAAGTAAATCTTTTGTTTGCTCGTACACCCAGGTATTTAAAAGATTAGCACCGTCATTAATTTCTTTAAGGCTTTTACACATAAACCTGTTTTCCTTCACATCATTTCCCTTCGAAATATAATCGATATACAGTTCAGCTTCCTTTCGTAAATAGTCGCTTTTTAAGAGGATCTTTTTATCAGGCTGCTTCATAAAGAAACCCTGCTTCCAGCCGTCTTTCATGTCTGGGTCAAAAAGATCGACCTGCAGGCTTGCTTTAAAAATTTGATCGGCAGCCCGCGATGTGCCCGAGCCAAAGCTTACGGTAACTTCCCACGGTACGGGCAGTAAAATAACCCTTGCATCTTCTTCTGTAAAGGGAAGCCCGAATATATTATTGTTTGGATTTCCGGCTGCATTGGGATTGAATAATGAGAGATCTGTCATAGTGATAATTAAAAGCGGTGCAAGTTAGATGATTTGAAGGTTTTGCAAAGGGTTTTAAGTTTTATATAAGAGACCAGTTTAATCTAACATTAATGAATACTGAATCGCCTTAATAACTTACGGAAAGATTTTAGCAGTGTTTTACCACCCATTCATTTATTGTTTTAAGCCCTTGTTGGTCGCTAAGCCCTTGTTGGTCGCCTGACCGTCTGGCGACCAACAAGGGCAGTAACAGATAATAGGTATAATGTTTACACCCATTCATTTATCGTTTTTAACACTTGAACATAATAAACATCCTCCCCCTCAACTTGTTTTTGAATTACATTTGCGCTGAAATACTTTGCAGATGAAAAAGACCCACATTGTTCTTCTCGTTTTGATTGCCATATCCATTGCTGTTCTAATAAGTTTCATGGGTGATGTTACTACCTACGATACTGTTATATCTGCTAAAGAAAAGCCAGGAAAATTTGTGCACCTGATCGCTAAGATGGAAAAAAATTCGATGGAGTACGATCCTGTTAAAAATCCAAATTTTCTTTCGTTTATTGCTGTTGACTCAATTGGCAACAGTATTAAAGTTATTTACCACAACACAAAGCCTACCGACATCGAAAAAAGCGAAAGGCTGGTACTAAAAGGTAAAGTTGAAGGCGGTCAATTTGAATGCAGGGATATTCTTTTAAAATGTCCTTCTAAGTATAAAGACGATATGAACGCGGCTAAAAAGGAATTAGGAACTGCCGAAAACAATCTCAAAGCAGGTGATGTAACTGCTGCTGAAACAAAATAACTCTTCATGGAATTTGTTGGTGAGCATTTATTGCCGGGGCAGCTCGGGCATTTTTTTACAATACTTTCCCTGGTGGCTTCGTTAATAGCCACCGTTGCTTTTTTTAAGGCAATAAACATTAAGGAACTGCAAGATAAAAAGAGCTGGCTACGTATTGCAAGAGTAGCTTTTCTTGCAGAAACAGTTTCGGTGCTGGCCATTTTTAGCATCTTGTATTATATCATTTCCAACCACTTATTCGAATATAAATATGCCTGGCAGCATAGCAGCCGTGCCTTGCAGGTTGAATATCTTTTAAGTTGTTTTTGGGAAGGACAGGAAGGCAGTTTTATGCTCTGGAGCTTTTGGCATTGCGTGCTGGGATGGATATTAATCTGGAGAGCAGGTAAATGGGAAGCCCCGGTAATGACGGTTATGAGCTTTATGCAATTTTCTCTTGCTACAATGCTTGTAGGACTTTATATTACTAAAGCCAAAGTTGGCAGCAGTCCTTTTATCTTACTTAGGCATGAAGGGTTTTTTGATGCCGCCCCGATTTTTAAAGATCCGCAAACGGGATTGCTGAGAGCAGATTACCTATCGTTATGGCAAGATGGAAATGGTTTAAATGCTCTGCTGCAAAATTACTGGATGGTAATTCATCCGCCGGTTCTGTTTTTAGGATTTGCTTCAACGCTTGTACCTTTTGCATTTGCAATGGCGGGCCTTTATACAAAAGATCATAGCGGGTGGACGAAACCTGCTATTCCATGGGCTATTTTTTCGGCTGCCGTTTTAGGCGTTGGCATAATGATGGGAGCAGCATGGGCCTATGAAAGTTTAACTTTTGGAGGTTACTGGGCTTGGGATCCTGTTGAAAATGCTTCCCTCGTTCCCTGGTTTGTATTAATTGCCGGCTTACATACAAACCTGATTTACAGAAGCAGCGGCTATTCTTTAAAAAGCACCTATGTTTTTTATAGCCTGGCTTTTTTGCTTGTTTTGTATTCCACTTTCTTAACAAGAAGCGGCATATTAGGCGATACTTCAGTTCATGCCTTTACCGATCTTGGAATGAACTTTCAACTAATAATGTTCATCCTGGTGTTTTTAATTCCTGCAATTATTTTATTTGCTAAAAGGTATAAAGAAATTCCTACGATCATTAAGGAAGAAAATACTTACTCACGCGAGTTCTGGATGTTTATAGGATCGCTTGTTTTCTTTTTATCGGCATTAGTTATTATAACCATTACATCTCTTCCTGTTTTTAATAAAGTACTTAAAACCAAATGGGCAGTCGGCGAAGACCCCGAAGGTTTTCATAACCAGGTTCAGATTTTTGTAGCTATTATTATTGGAACATTAACTGCCGTTACACAGTACTTTAAATACAAGAACACTGCAATTGATTATTTTCTTAAAAGGATAACCATTCCTACAATAATTGCTGTGATCGTAACAGCTTGTATTGGTTTATGGGGCGGAATTAATTACGATAAAAAAGGAGTAGGGTTTCTTATCGCTATTCATTTAGGCGTATTTGCAGCAGTATATTCAGTTGTTGCAAATGCTTCTTATATATGGCTGGGACTACGAGGGAAAATTAAAGCTGCAGGCGCTTCGGTGGCACACATTGGTTTCGGGTTAGTGCTCGTTGGAATATTAATATCGTCTTCCAAAAAGTCTGTGTTGAGCTATAATACTACAGGTATGTCGCCATTAAATATCGGTGATAAAGAAAGTCCTCTTGAAAACATTACATTGATTAAAGGTTTTGCAACTGATATGGGCAAATACATGGTTACTTACATAAAAGATACTTTAAATAACCATGACCGGAAGCGTTATTACGAAATTAACTTTAAGAGCAAAAACGGCAACGAGCAATTCAACTTGTACCCTGATATTATCGAGAACAATAAAGGCGCAGAAGGTGTAACTCCTAACCCCGATGCCAAGCGTTACTGGAACAGGGATATTTTTAGCTATCTCACCTTTTTAGGCGATCCTGAAAAGATAAAATCAAAAGACACCACTACCTTCAGAAACAGGGAAGTGAGGATAGGAGATACAATTTTTTATTCAAGAGGGCTGATGGTTATTAACAAAGTGACCGTTAATCCTTCTAATGAAAAATATCATTTCACCGACACTGATACAGCTTTGGCTGCAGAAATATCAATCATCTCGAAAGAAGGAAATCGCCACCTTGCCCAGCCTCTATTATATGTAAAGAATGGAAGTGTAATTACTGTAGCCGACACCGTTATGGCCGAAAGTTTAATTCTGCAGTTTAGCCAGGTGAAAGACCAGGAAAAGGGAATGTTAGAAATAGGCGTTAGAGAAACAAACAGTGTGCTCGATTTTGTTACGCTAAAAGCCTACGAATTTCCTTTTATAAATGCTTTATGGCTTGGAGTGATGGTGATGGTAGTGGGTTTTGTAATGAGTATTGTGCAACGGGTTAAGCAAATAAGAAGAACAAACAAAGCAGGCAGCGTATAAGCTTTTCTTCTATAATAATGTGCTGAACCATTTCAGATTTTTCGTGGATGGTATTTATAAATATTATAACACTGTTATTGGTTACTTTCATAATAACACGGTATAAATAATCGTACGAATATTTTAATTTACATGCCATGTTGTTTGTAAGTAATAAATGTAAAATAGCCTTCCTGATAGCCGCGCTAATATTTTGTTCACTGAAACAAAATGCAGTTCAGGCCCAGGCTCCTATTTACGATACGCTCCAGGTATATGCTTTTGTAGTAGATGGAGATACTATACCCGGAGGCCGCTTGCTGGATGTGAATGTAAGAACTAAAATTCTGGAGAAATGGCGTAAGTACTGGACTGAATGGACCCGCCTTAGAAACGCAGTTTATGTAACTTATCCTTATGCCAGGGCTGCGAGCAAAATTATGAACGAGGTAAATGCACGACTGGTAAGTGTAACTGATAAAGGTGCCCGCAAAGAAATTATTAAATCACGGGAAAAAGATCTTAAAAGAGAATTTGCTGACAAAATAACTAACCTTTCGGTTTACCAGGGCAAGGTTTTAATGAAGCTGATAAACAGACAGACTGGAAATAATTGCTATAATATTATTCAGGAATACAAGGGCGGTTTTTCTGCCGGCTTTTGGCAAACAGTTGCTGTTTTATTAGGAAGTAATTTAAAGCAGGGCTATCTGCCTAATCAGGATCAACGGGATCATGATATTGAAGTTATTGTTCTTGATGTAGAACGTATGTATGGCCTAAGAAGCTGATGCATTACTCCCTTTTATTGGTTTTAGGATTTTTTTCTCTGCGTCTCCGCGCCTCTGCGGTAATAAAAAAAAATATTTAGAGAGAAGCTTTACCACTGAGACGGAGAGACGCTAAGAGTCCTTCTGGGGGGGCCGCCCCCTCTGCCTTAAACAAAATGTCAAATTAAATCGGCCTGATCCAAATATTACGGAAACTGATTGGTTCGCTTGGGTCGCCATGGGATTGTAGCTTAATTGGTGAGGCCTTATGTGCCGCCTCATATTGAGGATTGCCAATATAACGGGTCGGCCCTTTTAATTCGAAACTGTTTTGCACAAGGACGCCATTAAAGAAAACAGTTACTCTCGCCGGAGATTTTACACTTCCATTTTCGTTAAAACGTGGCGCCGTCCATGCTATATCATACGTTTGCCATTCTCCCGGAGGGCGGTTAGGATTTACCAAAGGAGGTGATTGTTTGTATACGCTTCCGGCTTGTCCGTTTACGTAAGTTGGGTTATTATAAGAATCCATCACCTGCAATTCGTAGCCTGCATCTCCCTTGCCTATTGAAGCGAGAAATACGCCACTGTTTCCACGCGCCTGGCTGGCGCCTGTTATATTTTTTGGTATACGCCATTCAATATGCAATTGGTAATCTAAAAAGGATTGACGTGTTTGAATGTTACCCGCTTTTTTATTAACCGTAAGTACATTGTCTTTAACTACCCATTGTGCAGTTTGCGTAGTATCGTTAGCAGTTACCCATTGATTTAAATTTTTTCCATCGAATAAAATAACAGCATCAGAAGGCGCATCACCATAGCTCTTGCCAGGAGTTACTACTTTTGGAACAGGTTCATAAAATTCAGTGTCTTCATGTTTCATGGTTTGTTGTGCATTAATAATGGTAGTGCTGCCGGTAAATAGAACGGAAGCAAGCAATAGTTTGTATCTCATATGTCTGTATTATTTATTAGCAAATTAGGGAAGTTATTGCTTTTGCCGGATTATTTTAATAGTCCCCATGCATGTTATGCTGGAAATTCGTGCGACGGGACTTTTTAGTTATTACAGGCGCCAGCCAGGCGCGTGGAAACAGTGGCG
>MWVV01000196.1_pt1 | contig 21789 bp, 17 predicted proteins | sample 1047281 | NCBI WGS metagenome assembly MWVV01 (sample SAMN06349986, study PRJNA376086) | soil metagenome | isolation source: PT-2 sample Antarctic (ecotone) soil | place: Antarctica | collected 2015-01-13 | reverse complement strand
ATATCGCTTATTGGCTTTTCTTTTTTAATGACATCTTGTGAAGTTAAAGAGCAAACCATTGAAAGTCAAAGAAATCAAAATAACAATAGCAGTCAACAATCTGCGACCGAGCAAAATTCAAACCTTCAAATTTCTTCAAGCGAAAACATTAATGACGATAAAGACATTGTTGAGTACGGCATTGTTGATTACGGCTTAAAACCGGAACAACTGCCTTCGATTGTCAGAGCCGAATTGGACAAACGGTTTCCGGGTTGGCGGTTTCCAAAAGTCGATGAAGGTATTCACAGGTATCTTAGAGAAAATATTTCAGCCGATATTCATCCTGAGTTTATCAGCGGCGATTTTGATGGAAATGGTCAATTAGATTATGCGGTAATTATTGAACACGGAGTTGCATTAGGCGAAGATGGCAATCCTGTCGGACATAACACATATGTTGTCGCCTTTCTAAAAAATGGGAACAAGTTAAAGTTTTATATGGTGCACGACGGAGGCGAATATATCACACTTATGAAGAAGGGTGAAAAAGATTACGATTATGCAACAGATAAAAACTTCATCTATAAGAATGACGCTATATTTTCCGGTTATTTCGAGAAAGCCGGTGTTTCGTATATCTATGAAAAGGGAAAGTTTCGAGGCATCACAACAAGTGATTAACGAACAATCGAAAATATGCAATCGCTGACAACTTTAGAATACGGAAAACTGCTCGCGCTCGTCGCTCGTCACGCGCAGACGACAATGGGCAGAGCGCGGCTCGAAAATTTGCAGCCGCTTGTAAATCGGCTTGAACTTAAACGAGATTTGCTGGCGATTGCGGAGACTTTCGCACTCGGCGAAAAACAAATTTCGTGGCGTTTTTCCGAACTTCCCGACCCGTCGAACGCGGTTGCTGTTCTCAGGATTAAAAACGCGACACTCGACCCCGTTTCCCTGCTTGAAATCACAAGGCTATGCAATCAGGCGTTGTTTGCGCGCTCTAGCATTTCGCCGGAAAAGGAATCGGCGCCGACGCTCTGGCAAACGGTTGAAAATCTGCCGCCCCAGCTTTTTGACGCGCTTGGCAAAATCAATAAAAAACTGTTGCCGTCCGGGGAAATAGACGACGCTGCTTCGCCTGAACTCGCGCAGGTTCGGCGTGAAATAAACAATCAGCGTTCGCGTTTGACCAAATCGCTGGAAAGTTTGATGCGCAGTAATTCGGGCGCGATTCAAGACGAAATTGTCACGCAGCGCAACGAGCGTTTTGTCGTGCCGGTCAAAGCCGATTTTCGAGGGCGTGTGCAGGGCGTGGCGCACGGTTTTTCATCATCCGGCGCGACCGTTTTTATCGAACCGCTCGAAGCCATCGAAGCCAACAACGAACTGCAAAATTTGAAAGGCAAAGAAGAACGCGAAGTAGCGCGGATTTTATTCGCGCTGACCGAAGAGTTGCGGCAAAATCTTCCGGCAATCGAAGCGGCTGTCGAAGCCGTTGCGGAGCTGGATTTTATCAAAGCGAAAGCTGAATTTGCGCGAAAATTCAAAGCAATTGTGCCGGAAATATCAGACGACGAAACGCTTGATTTAGACGGAGCCAGACATCCTTTGCTCGAAGAAAATTTGCGCGAAAGTGAAAATGAAATTGTTCCTGTTTCATTTCAATTAACGAAAGAAAAAGGCGTGATGATAATTTCCGGCGCGAACGCGGGCGGAAAAACCGTCGTGATGAAAACCGCCGGGCTGCTTTCTCTGATGGCGATTTCTGGTTTGCCCGTTCCGGCAAAAGATGCGCGAATCCCCTTTTATTCATCGGTTTTAGCAGACATCGGCGACCATCAGTCGTTGTCGGCAAATCTTTCGACGTTTTCTTCGCACATTTCAAATATTGCAAATATGATGCGCGAATGCCAAAAACCCGCGCTCGTTTTGCTCGATGAAGTCGGCACCGGCACCGACCCGGAAGAAGGTTCAGCACTGGGCGTTGCGATTGTTGATTATTTTCGGCGAAACTGCGGCGCTCAGGTCATCGCTTCGACGCATTACCGCGGATTGAAAATTTATGCGGCGAACGATGCAAACGTCATCAACGCTTCGGTTGAATTCAATGAGAAAACTTTGCAGCCGACGTATCGTCTGCTCGTCGGACTGGCAGGCGCGTCTTCGGGAATCGAGATTGCCCGGCGGTTTGGCATTCGTGATGACGTGATTGAGACGGCGCGAGAAAATCTGGATGTTTCCGCGCAGGAAGCCGAAAATTATCTACACAAATTGCAAAACGAAACAAGGCTGGCGACAGATTTACGCACTGCACTCGAAGAAGAACGCGAAGCCGTCGCTCAAAAATACGCCCGGCTCGAAATAGAAGCCAAAAAGCGCGAAAAAGAAAGACAAAAGCAATTTGAAAATGAACTCGTCGAAGCCGTCAACAGTTTTGAACGTCAATCAAAAGCGTTTGTCCAAACGATTGAAGACAAAGCTCTGAAAGCGAAGCTCGACAAAGAAAGACAAACGCGCAAAGCCGAACTCAATCGGGCTGTAATGTCCAAAGTCCAAAGTCCAAAGTCCAAAACCGGAAATACGGGAATATCAGAACCGTCTGCGGTCGCTGACGGGTTTCAAACTTCTAAAGACACAACAATTTCCGTCGGTTCAAAAGTTCTGACCAATTTTGGCAATGTCGGAACGATTGAAAAAATTGATAAAGACATCGCGGAGGTTCTCGTCGGTTCGATGCGTCTGCGCGAAAAGCTGGAAAATTTGCAAGCCGTTTCCGTGCAGGAATCAGTCGCTGCAGAAACACGTCTGGATAAATTGGAGAAACTGCAAAAACAAGCGAAAGGTTCAAACTTGCGGCTTGACACCGAAGACGCAAACGCTGAACTCAACCTCATAGGCAGAACCACCGCCGATGCCGAATACGAAATTGACCGCTTTTTGGACGAAGCATATTTGGCAGCACTGCCCCACGTGCGAATCATTCACGGCTTCGGCACGGGCGCACTGAAAAACTTCGTCCATCACTTTTTAAAAGGTCATCCGCACGTTGAGCGTTTCGCCTTCGCACCGCCCAACCAAGGCGGGCAAGGTGCTACAATAGCTGAATTGAAACAGTAATGTAGGAGAATTTAGATGTCGTATCAAGCTGAAGTTTATGAAATTCTCATCTCTTCCCCAAGCGATGTGGTTGAGGAATGCAAAATCGTTTTTGAAGAAATTAACAAATGGAATCAAAATTTTTCTAAATCCAATCAAATAGTTTTTTTGCCAGTGAATTGGCAAACACATTCAATTCCTGAGTCAGGTGAACGGATTCAAGAAACTTTAAATAAACAGATTGTTCGAGACAGCGATGTACTAATAGCCATTTTCTGGACGAGAATTGGTAGTCCAACAGGAATAGCCGAATCTGGAACAATCGAAGAAATCAACGAATTTATTAATGCAGGGAAACCTGTTTCAATTTATTTTTCCAAACTTCCGAAGCATCAAGACCAAATAGATAATCTTCAATACGAAAAGCTCAAAAAATTTCAAGGTGAATTATATAAAAATCAAAAAGTATTATGTGCTGAATTTTATTCGCTTGAAAACTTTGGAGAAATGATAAACAAACTCTTTATTAGAACAGCTCAAAAACTTAAATCAACAGAAAATAAATCAAAAATTAAAGCCTCAGAAATAGAATGGGATGAAGAAGATGTAGATTTCGTGAAAATATATAACCAAGCAGTTGGAAGGACGATTGATAAAAAGATAGAAAACAAATTTAACAATCTAACAATTGATGGGGGCACTTTTTAGTTTTCAAAAATGCTCTACGACCAATTTTTTATTGATGATTTGAAAAACCGCGCCGATCTTGTGCGCATTATCGAACCGTATGCGCCGCTGAAGAAAAAAGGTGCGAATTGGATGGGGTGTTGTCCGTTTCATCAGGAGAAAACACCTTCGTTTTCGGTTAATCCGTCGAAGGGTTTTTACAAGTGTTTCGGCTGTGGCAAGGGCGGTTCAGCCTACAATTTCGTGATGGAAATTGAAGGTTTGAACTTTCCCGAAGCAATAAAACGCGTTGCGGAACTTTCGGGCGTTCCTCTTCCCGAACCGATTGACGACGAAAAGTATGAGCAGAACAAGGTAAAAAAGGAAGCGCGCAAAAAGATTGCTGATGAAGTTATCGAACTCAATAATTTTGCGCTTGAGTTCTGGGAAAATCATTTGCAGGACGATAATCCGCATTCCAAAGCAGCGCGTGAATATCTGGAGAGACGTGAGATTTCGTCTGAAACGCAGAAGGCTTTTCACATCGGTTTTGCTCCCGATAGTTGGGACGCGCTGATGTCCTACCTGAAATTAAAGGGTGCGGATGAAAAGTTAATCGAGACGAGTGGTTTGGTGAGCGTTAATGAAGATAAAAAGAAGGTTTATGACCGTTTTCGCGGGCGCATAATGTTTCCTGTGTTAGATATAAAGGGAAATCCGGTGGCGTTTGGAGCGAGAATTTTGGCGCAGGGCGAGCCGAAATATCTGAATTCACCTGAAACGCCCGCGTACGTCAAGGGTGAACATCTTTACGGACTTTTCCAATCGAAAGAAGAAATTCGCCAGAAAAAATTTGCGATTCTGGTTGAAGGTTATCTGGATTTGATTGCGCTTTATCAATACGGAATAAAAAATACGGCGGCGAGTTTGGGAACGGCGTTTACGCCTGAGCAGTCAAAATTGCTCAAAAGATTTACCAAAAAACTCGTCGTCAATTATGACGGCGACAAAGCGGGCGTGAAGGCGGCGCGGAGGGCAATCGAAACGCTTCTGGTGGAAGATTTTGAAACTAAAGTTCTGATTTTACCTGATGGACAAGACCCGGATGATTTTCTTAAAGCTCACGGCGCGGAACGTTATAATCATTTAAGAGGGAATGCTTTTCCCTATCTGCAATTTGTCTTGGAAAACGTGGCGAAAGAGCGCAATCTCGCCACGCCGAAAGCAAAAGCTGAGGCGGTCGAAGATATTCTGCCGGTGTTGTCTGCCGTTCGCAATGTCGTTGAAAAACGCGAAACTTTAAAACAGGCGCTCAAATTTCTAAACATTGAAGATAAAGTTTTAGAAGGTTATCTGTGGAAAAAAATTCAAAAAAACAGTAATTATGCGGCGGGTGACGATAGCAAAAACAAAACGGAAGTAAAAGATTTTGTCATCAAAAGAAATACGATCAAGATGACGGTCGCCGAACAGCATCTTCTGGAGCTTTTGATTTATGACGAAGAATTGCGCGACCGTATTTTGCCGCAAATCGAAGAAACCGATTACGAAAATTTGGCAACCGCCGAAGTTTTCCGCGCGCTGCTTACCTTAAAAGAAATCGGCACGGAAGTGACCGGCGAAACTTTGGGCGAGCTCGTCAGCGACGATGCGGCGGCAAGCGATTTTGTGTCAGTCTTACTGTTGAGCGAGCCGGCACGCGAAGGCGGTGAAGCGATTGACGAAGTTTTGCGCGATGCGGAAGGCTGCGTTATTGCGCTGCGCTCGATGGCAATGTCGCGGCGCATTCTGGAAATCAGTCAGGAGATGGTTTTTGCCGAGCAAAGCGGCGATTTCGCATTGCGCGACGAACTGGTTGGCGAACAAATTAATTTGGCGCGGCTCAAACATAATTTAGAGAAAAGAAGCGCTGAAAATTATTGATTCAATTACTGTTCCGCGTCCCCGAGTCTCAAATCTTTTTTCTTCAAGCAATAGATAATTTATCATTTATCATTTATAATGACAGATTTTACATTCGAGAATAAATTTCAATTACTTATTATTTACTGTTTATACGCACGAAACTTTTTTCGCCTGCGGCGCGTTTAGAGTTATTTTACAAACAACGATTTGAACGGATATTTAATCAAAACCTATTTAATAAATTTATGGCAGACTACGACGAAAAAGAAGATTTAATGGATCGCCTGGTGGCGCTCGGCAGACGGAAAAAGTTTTTAAGTTTTGATGAACTTAACAAGGAAATTCCGAACAAGATGATGTCGCCCGACGATATTGAAGATGTTTTAAATCGCCTCGAAGGCGCAAATATTTCGGTTGCCGATTCTGATGCTCAACTGCTCGAACAAGCCGCAACTCTTGCTCTCGATGATGACGAACCGGTTGACGAAGACGACCTCGATTTAGACCTTTCGGCGGGGACGCTCGACAAATCGAATGACCCGGTGCGCCTTTATTTGCGCGAGATGGGAATTGTTCCGCTCCTGACAAGACAAGGCGAAGTAACCATTGCTCAACGCATCGAGCGCGGACAGATGAAAACCAGAAAAGCGATTTCGCGTTCGCCGATTGCCATCGAGAGACTTCTCCAAATGGGCGACGATTTGATCAGCGGCAAAGGTTACATCCGCGAAACGGTTAGTTTTTCCGAACAAGCCGAGTTGACCGGCGAAGAAGATAAGGTTGAGGAATATTTGCGCTGGACGCTCGAAGGCATTGACAACGTTCGCAGTAATTATAAAAATGCGTTGAAAACTTTAGGTGAATTTCGTGAAGAACAAAAGAAGTCAAAAGGCAAACAATCTAAAAAATTGATCGCGCTTAAGCGGCAGGTCGCTCGTCTGCGGCTTGAAATTTCCCAAGAAATTAAAAATCTTAATCTGACCGAGCTTTCAATGCAGCGTTTGATTGGCGCGATTCGCAAAACTGCCGAAGAGATTCGCAAATCCGAACGTGAAATTAACCGTGCGGAAGAGAGATTGGAAAAGAAAGTTTCGACGGACGAGAAAAAAGAGTTAAACGCTAAAATCGCCGACGCTCGCAAAAAACTTGCCGACATCGAAGAAAAATACAATCTTTCGACCGTTGAAATCAAGCGTTCGCTCCAGACGATTCTGGTGGGCGAACAGGCGACCAATCAGGCAAAGCGTGAACTTGTCGAAGCAAACTTGCGGCTCGTCGTTTCGATTGCCAAAAAATATACGAATCGCGGACTTCAATTTCTTGATTTGATTCAGGAAGGCAACATCGGTTTGATGAAAGCGGTCGACAAATTCGAGTGGCGGCGCGGTTATAAGTTTTCAACTTACGCAACCTGGTGGATTCGCCAGGCAATCACGCGGGCAATCGCCGACCAAGCGCGGACCATCCGGATTCCCGTGCATATGATTGAAACGATTAATAAACTGATTCGCACTTCGCGCTCGCTCGTTCAGGAACTCGGACGCGAACCGACGTCGGAAGAAATCGCCAAGAAAATGGATATTCCGGTTTCAAAAGTGCGCAAAGTGCTGAAAATTGCGCAGGAACCGATATCACTCGAAACGCCCATCGGCGAAGAAGAAGATTCGCATCTCGGTGATTTTATTGAAGACAAATCTATTTTGAATCCGGCGGAATCCGTCACTTTTTCAAATCTGCGTGAAATTACCGACGAAGTTTTGGCAACGCTGACGCCGCGCGAAGAAAAGGTCATCAAAATGCGTTTCGGACTCGGAAACACAGGCTCGGAACACACTTTGGAAGAAGTCGGACAGCATTTCGCCGTGACGCGCGAACGGATTCGTCAAATCGAAGCCAAAGCTTTACGAAAACTGCGTCATCCATCGCGCTCGCGTCGATTGAAGGCGTTTTTGGAAGGTAAACAAAGTTAAGTATTTTTAAATTTCTGATTTTTGATTTGCGGTTTGTGATTGCTTTTCGTGGTTACAAATCGCTGATTTATTTTTGAAAAACAATGCTTATTTCGGAACAGATATTCTGGCTCGTGATACTTTCGATGATTGTCGCCTCAATTGCTTGGACAATTACGCAGGAAGAAATCTTTCGCGAATGGCGCGAATACTGCGACGACAGAAGCAAAAATTGCGAAACAACTCTCAAACAAAAATTTTATTACGTATTTACCTGCGAATATTGTTTTAGTCATTGGGTAACGATTTTGATTCTGATTCTGACGGGGTTTCAACTGTTGATTGACGATTGGCGCGGATACGTTTTGGCTTTTTTTGCTATTCCGTGGGTTGCCAGTCAATGGATGAGCATTTACCGGCGGCTTCGGGTCGGCATCAAACACGAAAATGTGCTGACGAAAGAAGTTGAGGAACGCCTGGAAGATTAAGATTAACTGATAATTCAACTTGAAATCAAACTCTATATTATTTCAAGTATTAATTTTCTCTCGAAAACGGTAAAGTTAGTGTTTTACAATTGCTATGAGCAAACGAATAATCGAAAGTTACAAAAAAAAGCTGGCAGCCGAAGAAGGTTTTATTATCAAACGCGGCGCGGCACTTCGTATTGCTCTGTGCTACCCGAACACACATTCAATCGGGATGGCGAATCTCGGACTTCATACGATGTATGAGCTTTTCAACAAGATTCCCGAAGTTTCCTGCGAAAGAGTTTTTCTGCCCGATGATTTTGAGATGCGCGAGTACGAAAAAACGCGCACGCCGCTTTTGTCCCTGGAAACACAAACGCCGGTTGAAAAGTTTGATGTCGTCGCTTTTTCAATTTCGTTTGAAACCGATTATTTAAATATGGCGCGGATGTTGCAAATGTCCGGCATTCCCGTCTGGTCAAAAGACAGAAATCATTTTCATCCGCTAATCGTGATGGGCGGCGCGGCGTCTTTCCTCAATCCCGAACCGATTGCCGATTTTACGGATATTATCGCGGTCGGCGAAGGCGAGATTTTAGCGTTTCAATTAGTTGACGCGATTGTTGAGAACGAAACAAAAGACGAAATTCTTCTCAAGCTGGCGCGAATCGGACGCGGTTTTTACGTGCCGTCGCTCTACGACGTAATTTACAACGATGACGGGACGGTTTTCAATTATGTTCCAAAGGAAACGGGTGTTCCGAAAAGAGTTGGACGCGCGCTTGCTTCCGCCAATCCGAAAGAAGGAACTCTCCGGCGCGCCATAAAACGAAACGAAGTTGAAGTGGTTGATTTTTTAATGAATCAAGATGTTTTCGCGCCTTCAACCGCCGTCTGGTCGCCCGAAGCCGAAATGGGCGAGCGTCTTCTGATTGAAATTTCGCGCGGCTGCTCGCAAGGATGCCGTTTTTGCTGGGCGGGCTACAATTATTATCCGCCGCGAGTTGTTCCGGCAAAAGATATTTTAGCAAAAGCCGCCGAATGGCGCGGAAAAACCAATAAAATCGGACTTGTTTCCACGGCGGTCTGCGACCATCCGGAAATCTCCACGATTTTAAGCGAACTGCGCAGAATGGAGTATCGCATTTCGGTTTCGTCTCTAAGATTAGATCAAATTTCCGAAGAATTACTGGACGCGCTGGTCGAATCCAAAGATCAGCAAATCGCCGTCGCGCCCGAAACCGGCTCGGACCGCTTGCGCCGTGTCATCAACAAAAATTTGACGAATGATGAAATTGTCGATATTTGCGGAGCGGTTTTTGACCGCGGAATGTTGACGATCAAGCTTTACCTGATGGTCGGACTTCCAACCGAAACTTACGAAGATTTAGAAGAAATGATTGTTTTGGTTGAAAGAATAAAAAATCGAATGCTCGAAGCCGGAAAACGATTTGGACGCGCCGGAAAAATTATTCCCTCCTTAAACGGTTTGGTTCCAAAGCCGAACACGCCGTTTCAATGGGACGCGGTTTGCGACGAAAAAGAATTAAAAACACGTTTGAAATGGGTCAGCAAAAATCTGGCGCGGATTCCAAACGTCGAAGTTCGCGCGATGTCTGCCCGCATTGCCCACGAACAAGCCCTTTTTTCTTCCGGTGACCGAACAATTGCCAAGGTTATTGAATCGGCTGCACGGCTTAAAGGAAACTTAAATGAGGCTCTGCGCGAAACCGGCATTGACCCGAAATTTCATACGAGTCGAAACCGCAGCTATGATGAATTTCTGCCGTGGTCAATCGTTGATTCGGGTTTGTCGTTTGAATTTTTGAAAACCGAACACGAAAAATCACAAGCCAGTCTTTCCAGTAAACCATGTCCGGCAGTCGAAAAATGCACGACGTGCGGCGTTTGCCCGACCACTTGGCTGGCTGACGCGCCGCAAGGTTTAATTCAATTGCAAAGTCTCCGCACACCGCGCCCGGTAGCTGTTAGCGCCGTTTGAGATCTGAATTATTTTTCTAAAAATTCTTTGAGGGTTTTGCTTAGCGTAGGCGATGGAATTTCTTTGTTTCGACGAATAATCGGTGCGCCGATTTCCTCGAGCAGAACCCATTGAAGCGAATCGTCAACCACTTTTTTATCAAAATTAAAGGCTTCTAAAACTCTTTCCGGATCAATGCCGTGTAGTTTTGGGAGAATTCCCACTCGTTGCACAACATCATTCAAAAGCTTTAACTCATCTTCATTAAAAATACCAAGATTCTTTGATAATTCAGCGGCAAAAAGTATTCCATACCCGACTGCTTCGCCATGTTTAAAGTATTTATAATCGGTGACTTTTTCCAGAGCGTGCGCTAACGTGTGTCCGTAATTTAATATTTTGCGCGACTTAGCATCAACTCTCTCCGTGCTTTCCCTCTCGTCCTGCATTACAATCTGCGCTTTGAAATCTACTTGCGCGTGGATTAAATCTTGAAATTCTATGACAAATTCTTTATTGGAAAAATTATTTTTAAATTTATAAAGTGAAAAGTTTTCTAAAAAATCGGCGGTTTGCGCGAATAATTTTTTATCGGCAATCACGCCTTGTTTGATTGCTTCACAAAATCCGGCGGATAGTTCGCGGCGCGGTAGAGTTTGAAGAGTTTCGATATCAATTAAAACGCCGTGTGGCTGGTAAAATGCCCCGATTAAGTTTTTGCCGAACTCGGTATTGACCGCGGTTTTCCCACCAACCGACGAATCAATCATCGCGACAACAGTGGTTGGAATCTGTAAAAATGAAACGCCGCGCAAATAAACTGCCGCCGCGAAACCGGCTAAATCTCCGACTACGCCGCCGCCGACCGCGACGACCGCATCGGTTCTGGATAATTTGTTTTCAGCGAAAAACTTGAGAGCATTTTCAAAGGTGCGAAAATTTTTATATCGCTCACCATCCTGCATTAAAAAAACACAAACTTTAACGCCTTCGTTTTCAAAACTCGTCCTTACAGCTTCGCCATAAAGACGAAAAACTTTTTTGTTCGAGACCAGCACAATCTTTTTTGTTTTTCGCTCCAAACAATTCTGCGCCCAAACAACGCAATTTTTCAGACAGTCGCTGCCAATTTCGATGTCGTATCGATGCGGGCTTTGCTTTATTTGTACTTTTACTTTTTTCATAAACAGTTACAATTATTGATTTACAAGTTATCTGCCAGCAAATCAAAATTCATCTCGAAGCCAATCATCTGCGCCATTTTCTCTGCTTTATAACGATTCGAAGTGTTCCAAAAATCAATTAACTCTTCAAAAGCCTTACGCGAAGTCCACCAGCTGAAATCGTATTTTTGAATAAAATATTCGCGCAATCCGTATGCGAAAAGAAATCCGCGCACTCGTGTCTGTGAATTAAAGTTTTCTGAAATCTCAAGGAGCATTTGCTCTTTGCTAAATTCAAATCCCAAATTGTTTGTAAAATTTACCGCAGAATTTTGCGAAAGTTCTTCAATGTTTGTGGCATCGAGGCAAAAAAATTGAACTTCCCGATTAAATTTTAATACTTCGCTTCTGACTTCATACAAAAGACGAAATTTATTTTCTTCAACGATTTTGTCGGCTAATTTCTCATCCCAAATGCCGATGCTTTGCTGCAAAAACTGCTTGCTTGTCAGTAATGACTGAAACAAAATGCCGTAGGCAGCTGGCAAGCAGTCATCAGGTGAGGAAACAAATTCGGGAAACCTTTGAGAAAGCTCTTTCGATGTCCACGCGGTTTGATTTACTCTAGCGAAACAGTGCAGAAATTCGGTGAAGTTCGAAACGCCGTTACGATTTGAAATACAAAAATTTACTTTCTCCGGCGGATTTGGACAAAAACATTCGGTTCGTTTTTGTTCAAAAGTTTTTATAATTTCAATATTAGTTATTTTTCTTGAGTTAAATCCAAAATTTTCCAAAATTATGTCATACAGCGCAGGCAAAGATTGACCACTGAAAATCTGCTGTCGCTCAAGTTTTTCGCGTAAAAAATAAACGTCCGCGCTGCTCAGTTTTTTTGTTTCCAATTCGGCTTCACGGGCGACACCGGAAAGCGATCGAAAATAATTTTCTTCCGTATTTTCGAGAAAACTTGTAGCTTTACGAGCAAAATCTTCAAAATTTATTTCGGTAATTTCTTCATAAAGTTTTTGAAGATTTGCGAAACCAAGTTTTTGAGAAGTTTTTTGTAAATCCGAAAGCTTTTCGACAAATAAATTCGCGCACGAGTTTTGCGAATCAATTACTCTGGCGAAGATTTCGCTTCTGTTTTCAGCGATTTCTTGGAAGGCAATTTTCTCTAAGGCTTCGGTAAAAGTTAAAACTTCATCTCTAAATTTTATGTGAACTGTCTTTTGACAATTTTCCAATTCTTGAGAGATTTCCTTTGTTTGACGTTGTAAAAAACCGAGCCGTGCGATACCGAGTAAATTATGACGAGCTCTTTGTTCGATTTCAGTTTGTCCGTCAGATTCTTGAAACAATTTGACGAGTGTTTCAATTGTTGACGACGAAAATAAATCAGCAGCCGTTTCTTCTATTTCAGCAAGTGATTTGGCGTGGTTTTGATTGAGGTATTTTTCAAGGCGAAATACTTCGAGTTGCGCGCAATAATTTTTTAGATCTAAACGCAATCGAGACAAATCCATTTTTTGAGATTAACTTAAATGTTTAGATTGCCAAAGCAAAAACTAGAAATGCAGGAGAAAAAAAGAGAGCAGGTGAAGCAACGTGGAAGTGTACCGCACCTGCCAATTCGTGATTACTGTCCTCACCCCAGTAACCACTGGAAACGGCGGTTTTCACCTAGCCGTTTCGGATTATAAATATACAATTTTATAAATTGTTTTGGCAAATGGGATAATGCAATCGTTTTTCAGTTCAAATTTCTGCCGATGATTTCCGCCAGATGATTTGCCTGGGCTTCAATCTGCACTTGATTTTCCCCTTCAATCATCACCCGCGCCAAATTTTCCGTCCCCGAATAACGAAGCAGTAGACGACCTTTTGCGCCGAGGTCTTTTTTAATTTTGGCAGACGCTTGATTGATTTCTGCAACCGATTCAAACGGAATTTTTTCACGCACTTTGACGTTGACAAGGATTTGCGGAAAGCGGACGAATCCCTCGGTCATATCCGATAAAGTTTTTCCGTTTGCACGAAGTGCTTCAAGCAGAAAAAGCGTTGTCAACATTCCGTCGCCGACCAGGCTGTGAAACGGAAAAATAATATGTCCAGATTGTTCCCCGCCAAGCGCGGCATTTGTTTTTAGAAGTTCCTGCAGTACGTATTTGTCGCCGACATCAGTGCGTAGAAGTTTAATATTTTTTGAATGGAGCGCAATCTCCAACCCGATATTACTCATGACAGTGGCGACAACCGTCTGATTATTTAACTTTTGATTGTCTTGAAGATGCTGCGCCATAATCCATAGTACGGCATCGCCATCCACCAGATTTCCCTTTTCGTCAACAAACAGAGAGCGGTCAGCGTCTCCGTCAAAAGCGACACCGAAGTCGGCTTTTTCATCCAAAACCTTTTTTTGCAAATGTTCGAGATGCAGCGAGCCGCAATTTTTATTGATGTTTTTTCCGTCAGGCGTATTGTTGATAACGATTGTTTCAGCTTTGAATTTTTCAAAAAGTTGCGGCGCAAGCCGATAAGCCGCGCCATGAGCGCAATCAATCACCATTCTGAAATTTTTCAAATCGAGCGTTTTGAATTCATCAGCCAAATAGTTTAAGTACTGATTTTGCATTTCAACCGCTTTTTCTTTAGAAACGGTTTCCTGCCGAATGAGATTGCTAAGTTCGAGCGACGTCATTTGCAGCATCTCAATGCGTTGACGCAATTGTGGAGTCAAAATCATTCGCTGAGGTAAATCGGACTCAGAACTTTGGACTTTGGATTTTGGACTTTGGAAAACATCCGTTTCGATTTTACTCTCCGTCGATTGGTCAATCTTTTTTCCGTCGGGCGTAAAGATTTTGATGCCGTTATCTTGAAATGGATTGTGCGACGCGCTGATAACAATGCCTGCGTCAAAATCGAATTCTTTAGCGAGAAAAGCCACGCCCGGCGTGGTGATAATGTCCGCCGATTCGCAATGTGCGCCTGAAGCAAGAGCGCCTCGACAAAATGCTTCTTCAATCCAAGTGCCGGATTCGCGCGTATCTCTGCCTAAAATAAAACGCAGGTCTTTGTTTGATTTAGTTTGAAATTGTCGGGCGAGAGATTGACCGATAATTTCAATCGTTTTTGTGTCGAGCGGAAATTCTCCGGCTTTTCCGCGGATGCCGTCCGTTCCAAAAAGCTTCTTCATAATACCGTAATACTTGAATAAATTAAGTTTTCCTAACGAAAGAATATTATTTATACAGCAAAATTCCCGTTGACAACAAATCAAAATTGCCCATAATTAAAAATTGTGGCTTGTATAAGCTATTGTCAAGGCATTTGACAACCTTTTATTTAATAGGCGAATCTTTATAACCAGCGAATGTTATAAATTCGCTCGTTTTTATAGAATTTTTGTCAATCGACTTCGTTTCGTAAATTATAAGTACCTGAAAAAGTATAATGAAATTAAAATTGCTTCTGAGTCTGTTCGCGTTCAGTCTTTCATCAACCTTCGTATTTTCTCAAACAGCCGGGCTGCCGTCACCAGCACCCAGCCGAACTCGTGTCATTCAATCGAACCCGACACCGGCTCCGACCGCATCGCCTAGCCCGACACCGAATCGAAAAGTTATTGTTACCAATAACTTGCCTGCGCCGACTCCAACACCGATGCCTCGATCGACAGCACCCCCAATTCAAAGTTCGTCAATCGCCGGGCAGCCAAACTACCAAATGGCGACTCCCGCACCGCCGCCGACGTTTTACAAACCTCTAGCCTTTAATCAAATTAAAAATAAAATTGCCGAAGCCAGGCGACAGATGACTGCGCGCCCGATTCCGACCGCCTCGACTGACAGTTTTTTGACGACTAATGTTATACGCCTGGCATTTTATGATTATGAAACGGGAAAGATTGATTATTTGGTTACCTCCAAGACTTCTTTTCTGTCGCCGAATGCGCAAATTGCAACTACCACGTCGAACGGCAAACTTGTTACGCTGCGCATCGTTCGCGCCAATTTCGTGAACACTGCGGTGATGATTGTTGATGCCAACAACCGGGCGCACTTGCCGCTTGTTGCCCAGTATCCGATCGAACGAAACGGTAAATTTGTGGAAATGGCTCATTATATTTCGACGCACGCCGGTATCGTCACGCCCGAAGTCGTCAGCGCGGGCAAGTTCTACGTGCGCAATACAATCGATACCGCGCGCGAAAACCTGCGTAAGAAAGGCATTTTTATATCGCCGCAAATTACCGACACCGCCGAAAGATTAAGCATTGTCGAACACGTTGATCACCAACGTTTCTGGAGTGAATTTCACCCGACTATCTTTAATGAAATTTATGCGCTTTTCGCTCTAAACGAAGGTCAAACGTATCGCTATTCGGTCAGCGTGGCGGGCGCGGGCGGAATGGTGCAAATGATTCCGTGGACTTATAATATGATTCGCACGCGTTACTATAACGTCGGTTTGATACCTGATTTTGTCGAAGGAATGAGAAATCATCAGAACGCCGCGCAGGCAATGCTGCTTTATATGCAGATGACGTGGGGCGATTTGATTTCCAATGATACGATTAACGACGCGCTCCAAACCGGAATTGCGACACCGGTTGAATTGTTGTCGGCGGGTTACAATTCAAATCCGGCGAAACTTGCCGGTTACATACGGCGCGGCGGCGCAAACTGGAAAACCTTGATTCCGCGCGAAACAAAAATTTACCTGCAAATCTACGCTTCGATGGACAAGTATGTACCGGTTTTGCCGCGAACAAAGTAAAGAAGTTGTCGGTTGTCAAAAAAGAGAAATTTATCAATGGAAAGATTACAAAAACTTATCGCGCAAGCCGGTATCGCCTCTCGCCGCAAAGCCGAAGAACTCATCGCCAGCGGCGAAGTTACGGTTAACGGCGAAATTGTCACGCAACTCGGGACGAAAGCCAACCCTGAAACCGACCACATCAAAGTCAGCGGCAAATTAATAAACGCCAAAATTGCCGGACGCGAAAAAGTTTATGTGCTGCTCAATAAACCGAAAGGTTATTTATCAAGCGCGGCTGACCCGGAAGGCAGAAAGCTCGTGACGGATTTGGCGGCGCCTGCGCTCGGCAAACTGCACCCGGTCGGGCGGCTTGATTACAACACCGAAGGTCTGATTATTTTGACGAATGACGGCGATTTTACCAATTTTATTACGCAAAAAAAGACTGTTCCAAAAGTATATGACGTAAAGGTCAAAGGCTTGCCGAACGAAAATGCAATTAATAAACTGCGGCGCGGAGTGCTCCTCGAAGACGGATTTAAGACCGCTCCGGCTGAAATCACCGAATTACAGTCAACTGAAAATAACGGTTGGTATCAAGTTATTCTTTTTGAGGGACACAACCAACAAATCAGAAAGATGTTTGATTCAATCGGTCATTCGGTAGTCAAACTTCGCCGCACCCAAATCGGGCACATCAAAGACGACCGCATCGCCGTCGGCGCGTATCGCTTGCTTGACGAAGACGAAGTAAAAGCCTTCCAAAATCCATCTAATAAAACCGTCAAAAAAATAAAACCGCCAGAAAAAACTTTCGAACCGGCACGCAAACCAAACTTGCACGGTGGCAAATCCGGAAAGCCGCAAACACGCCGAACGCAGAGATAAAATAAACCAATTTATTTTCGCGCTCTTTCTTTTTATCTCAACGCACGGTGTTCAACCATCAAACACGCATCCTGCACGACTTTAATTCCCGCCTTAGCAAGCGTTTCGGCAACCGCGTCGTTGCGAATTCCCGATTGCAGCCAGACGGCTTTCGGCTTTTTCGCTAAAATATCTTCTGTGTGTTTGGGAACATCTTGAGAACGCCGAAAAACGTTGATAAGGTCAATGTCTCCGGGAATATCAGACAGATTTCGATAAATCTTCTTTCCCAAAATTTCAGTAACTTCCGGGTAATAAACCGGAACCGGGACGATTTCGAAACCGGCGCGTTCCATATACTGCGGAACGTAGAATGCGGGTTGCGAAGATTGCGCTTCAGTTTTAATCCCGAGAACAACGATGCGTTTTGTGTTTGCCAGCAACTTTTTTATTTCTTCGTCGCTTTCAATAATGTTTTTTTGCCAATCCATAAATTTATTTAATTTTTGTTTTTTTACTTTCACTTATATACAAATAAGCCCAAGCAATAATAACAAATTGCAGCGGCAATCTGAGCCAAATTAAAAGTGGATTTATTTCGGGGAAAAGCTCGGTGTTCATAGCCATATAAATATTGGCGGGAAAAACCGCAATCAGTAGCGCAATTATTCCCCAAGCGGCTCGCGGCGTGAACTTTGGCACAACCAGCAAAACGCCTAAAACTATTTGGAAAAATCCGCTTAGATAAATCAAGATTAGATGCGCAGGCAAATACGGCGGCATAATTCTTAAATAAATCGTCGGGTTCGCGAAATGATAAATTCCCGCCAGGACAAAAACAATCGCTAAAATCCATTTAAAAATTTGTTTGAGAGTCGGCATTACAGATTATTTTATACGAGTTTTTTGCTATAATTAAATAACTTTTTCACAAACAAATACTTACCTATGAACTTTGAATTAAACGAAGAACAACAGCAAATAAAGATGAGCGTTCGCGAATTTGCGGAAAGCGAAATTCTTCCGAATGTAATGGAATGGGACGAAACGCAGCATTTCCCCGTCGAACTGCGCCCGAAGCTCGCCGAACTCGGACTGCTCGGCGTAATTTTCCCGGAAGAATACGGCGGCGCGGGAATGGGTTATATCGAATACGCGACGATTATCGAGGAAATCAGTCGCGTTGACGGTTCGGTCGGCTTAAGTGTTGCCGCGCATAATTCCCTTTGCTCGAACCATATTTATATGTTCGGCTCAGAGGAACAAAAACAAAAGTATCTCGTCCCGCTCGCGCAGGGCGAATCGTTCGGCGCGTGGGGTTTGACCGAAGCGGGCGCCGGCTCTGACGCTTCTGGGACACGCACCACTGCCGTGAAAAGCAACGGTGGATTTCTTGTTAACGGCTCGAAAAACTTTATTACGCACGCGATTGCCTGCCATACTTGCGTGGCGGTTGCCGTCACCAATAAGGAAAAGGGGAATAAGGGAATTTCGGCGTTTATTTTTGACAAATCAATGGAAGGCTTCCGCCCTGACAAAAAGGAAAACAAACTCGGAATGCGCGCTTCGGAAACGGCTTCGGTTGTTTTTGAAGATTGTTATGTGCCGGAAGAGAATTTGCTTGGCATCGAAGGCGAAGGCTTTACGCAGGCGATGAAAATTCTTGACGGCGGGCGCATTTCAATCGCAGCTTTATCGGTTGGCATCGCGCAAGGCGCATTTGAAGCCGCAGTTCGTTACGCCAAAGAGCGTCAGCAGTTCGGTCATCCGATTGCCGAATTTCAAGCGATTCAATTTAAACTTGCAGACATGGCAACACAAATTGAAGCCGCACGTCTTTTAACTTTGCAAGCGGCGTATTTGAAAGATAATAACAAACGTGTGACGAAGGAATCAGCAATGGCGAAACTTTATGCATCCGAAGTCGCCGTCCGCGTTTCAGAAGAATCAATCCAAATTCACGGCGGCTACGGCTATACAAAAGATTACCCGGCGGAAAAATACTGGCGCGATTCAAAACTCTGCACGATCGGCGAAGGGACTTCAGAGATTCAAAGGCTGGTAATTGCGAAACAATTACTAAAAGCATAAAAATATGGCGGAATTAAAATTAACGGCAATTTACGAAAAGGCGAAAGAAGGCGGTTACGTTGGCTACGTCGCCGGGCTTCCGGGCGCCAATACACAGGGTGAAACAATAGAAGAAGTGCGTGAAAATTTAAAGGAGGCAGTGCATCTTTTGCTTGAATGCTACCGTGACGAAGCGGAAAAGAATTTAACGGATTCTGCAACGAAAGAAGAGCGGTTTTACAGGCAGCTTGAAATGAAACGCGCAGATCTGATTCGTCATCTAGCAAAATTCGGCTGCATTTTTATTCGGGAAGGCGGCAGCCATACGATTTAAAAGAATTCGCTGAACGGTAAAATGACAGCAATTCCGCGTCACCGAGAAGTTAAAGAATTTCTGTCAAGAAAAATTTGCGACGATTTAGGAATTAAGCGTTCCTAATCGAAATTAAAAAGGAAGATTTAATTTTTCGGCGTCAATCTTTGTTTTTATATTCAAGCATCGCTCAAAACTTCTTCATATCGGTAAGCATTCGTCTTCGCGCTTCGCATTCTGACAAACCACAAAACTCCCGCGCTTGCCGACAAAATACCGGAGATGACCGTTAGCATCTGCGGCGAAAGATAATACATCAGCTCGCTCGAAAAATAACTCGACAAACCAAAAATCGTCATTTCCGCGCCTCTGTCTAATGTCGAAATCCGTCCGCGAATATAATCGGGCAGACTGCGCTGAAACATCGTTTCCTGAACAGCATATTCGACGCCGACAATCGTTCTTGAAACAAAAGTGAAAACCGCAAAAAGCCACAAACTCGGCATATAACCGGCAACCGCAAACAAAACGCCATGCACAAGCAAAGTCCAGACAATAAAAAAACTGTGCGAATTTTTCCGATCTAAATAAACGGAAACCCGATGGGCGATCATCATTCCCAAAAACAAACCAAAACCGCTTGCCGTCCAGAGCATTGCGACGGCGATGTCCGGATTCCAGTTTTCCTTTCCGGCAAAAAACACGCCGCCCATTCGCTCGAAAATAACGTTTATCGCGCCGCCTCCCGTTGCCCAGATAACATTCATTATCAAAATCGTCAGCGCAAAATGATTTTTGATTGTGTAGCTGAAACCTTCTTTTAATTCGGTCAGGAAAGATTCTCTGCGAGGCACACTCGATTCGTCCGTTCTCGTTCGCAATTTATGAGTCACTGTCTCCCGTGTCGCTTCTTCTGGAATCAGCCAAACCGAATAAGCCGAAATTAAAAATGAAGCCGCATTAATGAGGAAAGCGATTTCGTAACCGAAGACCGCCGCCGCCCAACCGCCGAGTGCCGAGCCGATTGCCATCAGAAGAAACCTGGTTGAAAACATTAATGCAGTTCCAGCCAGAAGTCCTTCCTTGCCCGTCAGATTCGGAGTAGCCGCGTTTTTCGCGCCATCAAAAAATGCGCCGAATGTTGAAAGCAGAATCGTTGCCAAATAAGCAATCCACAAATTCTCCGTGCTGGTCACAAACAAAAACATCAAAGCCACAGCGACCCGCGTCAAGTCCGAAAAAATCATCACCTGTCGCCGCGAAAATCGGTCAACAAAAGTTCCGGCAATCGGCGAAAAAAGTGCAAATGGAATCAAGCGACAGACAAATAAAATTCCCGCCGCTTTCGGCGAAGCGTCGGAAACAAGGCGCACCAGACCGAGTCCGGCAATAAAGTTAAACCAGTTGCCAAGTTCGGAAACGAATTGTCCGCAGAGCAAATTGCGAAAATTACGATTGTCGCGGATTAATTGCCAATAAGTCAGATTCATAAACTGCAGAATACGGAAAATGGATTACGAAAAAATTAAAAACTGTTTTTAGCTTTGCTTTTTGTGCTCTTAATTTTTCAATAAAAAAGCTGTCAGGCTTGAAAACCCAACAGCTTCTTGCCTCTACGATAAAATAAATTTTTAAGATCCCGTAAAATTGGGGGCGCGTTTTTCAAAAAATGCCGTTATGCCTTCCTTAAAATCGTTTGATTTGCCTGATTCGATTTGCATCCGGTGTTCCAAATCAAGTTGCGTCTGCAAATCGCTTGAAAAAGAACCGTTGAGCATTTTCTTTATTCGTCCGATTGAGCCGGTCGGCGCGAGCGCGAGTTTTTTTGCCATCTGTAATGTTTCCTCCATCAAATTCTCGGCTGACACAACGCGGTTGATCATCCCGATTTGTTCAGCGCGATTCGCATCAATCGTACCGCCCGTCATAAAAAGCTCCGCCGCGAGTTTTTCGCCAACCGCGCGCGGCAGAAAAAAACTTCCGCCACAATCCGGCGAAAGTCCGAGGCGCACAAATGCCTCGTTAAAACTCGCGTTTTCCGCCGCGAAAATCAAATCGCAGGCAAGCGCAAAATTTGTTCCCGCGCCCGCGCACACGCCCTGTACGGCGGCGACAAACGGGATCGGTGTTTCCCGAATAAGCAAAATAACATCGTGCAAGGCTTTCAGGGGTTCTTCCAAGAAGGCTTCGATTCTGCCTTCCTTCTGCCACATCGACTGCATCTCGCGCAAATCGCCGCCCGAACAAAATGCGCGTCCCGAACCGGTCAAAATAACCGCTCGGGCTTTATCTTTGACGGCTGTTTTAATTGCCTCGCGTAAATCTTTGGTTAATTGCAAAGACAAAGCATTGAGCGCTTCGGGACGATTCAAAGTGATAATCGCCACCTTTTCGTTCAATTGATAATTAACAGTTTCAAACGTCATAATTTTTCCTAGTGCTAAGTGAAAGAAAAGATGCTTTTTACTTACCACTTACCGTTTACCACTTACCACTTTTGAACGGTTTGCCTGAAAACATTCTTTGCATAAAATGCTGCGCCCGACTTTCGGTTGAAACG
>MWVV01000195.1_pt1 | contig 21903 bp, 9 predicted proteins | sample 1047281 | NCBI WGS metagenome assembly MWVV01 (sample SAMN06349986, study PRJNA376086) | soil metagenome | isolation source: PT-2 sample Antarctic (ecotone) soil | place: Antarctica | collected 2015-01-13 | reverse complement strand
CGCCAGGGCTTTTGGTCGAACGCTTCGACGGCGATTTTGATTTCCTCGGCGCCCGCCGCCAGCTTGAGCGATTCGGAAATGAAGCGTCGCGCTTCCGTGTTCTTGGCGTGCTTGAGATGGGAAAGCGCCGCTTTCCCCATTGCCCGTGCGTCGTCGGTGCGCCCGCTTTTGGCGAGTTCTCCGGCGTAGGCGTAGAGCGCCGCGCTTTCGATGCGAATGCGCTGGGAAAGCGCCGAAACCCAGGTCGCCGCGCCGGTGGCGTGCCGGTCGTCGGTTTCCCAATGGCGATTATTCCACAGCAAAAATCCCAGTTTCGAGCAGTAAAATAGGTCGTCGCCCAAAAGTTCGCAGATGCGGCGCGCGTGGGCCGTTTCGGTGTCGGGCGCAACCGTTTTCCAGTGCGGATAAAGCAGCGTCACCAAAACGGCTGGGTCGTATGACAACTCCTCTTTATCGCTCTTGGTGGTGACAATCGTGGCCGGTGGGATTTCACTGGCGCAAAGGTCGGCAAAATCGCTCTGGCGCGTTTTCGGCTCGCTTTGCGCGCGCTTTTTCAATTCGCGCGCGACGGCCACGGCTCGGTTTGAAGGCTTACCTTCGTTGTGGGGATGGGCGAATCGCGTTTGAAGCAATTGCAGCGCACTTTCGAGCGATTGTTGCTCGTCGTCGCCGTTTTCAAAGCCGACTTGGTTTTCGAGTTCGCGTTGGACATCGTGAATCGAAAACGAGGTCAGAAGACTTCCAACGCCTTGCGCGGCGCCGAAAAGTTCGCGGCGCGCTCGGTCGGGGAAGATATTTCTATCAAGCGCCAGAATCGTGGTGCGCGCCATTTCGTGATGCAGCGCGAGACTCAAAGCCTCGTCGTGCAAATCGAACGTCGCGGCGAAATTGGCGTGGCCGTTCTGGTGGCCGTTGGTGTGCTGGGCGCCGTTGGCGCTGTGGTGAGGTTGCGCGACACCTGTCGCGTCTTTTGCTAAAATCCTGTCTAACATCGAACCAGTCCTTCGATGCGCCCCGCCGCATTGCTTTTGCTTTGCAGCCAAAACCACAGGCTTGCCCGCCTGTGGTTTTGTGCTTTTAGGGCACGTCTAATTGAGATTTTGTGAGCGGTCGCGGTCTACGCGAAGTTGAATTTTGTCAGTTGCGGCCCCAATGGGCGATTCGTCTCACATACGAAAATGGGCGCGCGCAACCGATAACCCCAAAGGGTTCTTTATCGGCCTGCGCTCGCCCAAAGTCGAGTCGTCTTATTGGCTTATATGTCGTGGTAGAAGTCGAAACTTCGCCACAAATCATTTTAGCGGATTTCATCGGTATGGCCGCAACTGCACTGCACCTGAATGGGAAGTTCTTCCTGAAAAACGAAGTGCGGCAAACAAGTGGTCGCCGAACCATTCGCCATTCGCTTTATGCTGTCGGCAAGTGAGCCTCGGCGTGGTTCGTCAGGAAGACTCTCGACCAACTTCTTGCCATGTTTGGTTTTTTCGAGCGGTTTTCCGGTGCGCTCCAACAAAAACTCCGGCTCATCTGATTCTTCCGAATCATGCACGAATTTGGGGTTGGCTTTCCGCTTCACTCTCAAAACAAACGCAGCAAGTTCAGGGTCGTTATCGAAGCCTTCCTGCAAGCGAAGCACCGGTTTAGGCGTGTAAAAATGGGCGCAAACCGTTGGTTTCTCGTCCAACACTTGCGGCGTGTAATGCTGTGGTTCGCCTCGTTCAATGCGGGTTGTCTCTACCCATCGAACGGCGACACTGCCCCAAAGAATCCCACATTTGGGGCACTCGTGTCTCTGGAAAAATTCGTTGCTCATTGATTTGCTCCTAAAGTTTTTTGCAGTTCGTCGGCGATGGAACCATAAGTCACTGCGCCGTCGGCGCGTTCTGGCGTGATTTGCGGCCCGTTTTGGTCGCCGCCTTCACGACGACGCCCGCCGCGATTTTGCGGCCCCTGCGCTTCGATTCTGGCGGGTTCGTCTGGCGCTGGTGTTCCTGCTGTGAGTTGTCGCGGTGCCTTCAACGCTTCTCTGAGTGCTGCGCGCGTCTCGGCACCGTCGCGCTGCAACTGCTCAATCACGCCGCGCAAAAAGGCGATTTCGGAAGCGTCCCGCTCGACGGTGGCGCGCAGCAATTCCGCTTCTGAGTTCGCACCCATCGGTTCGCGGTTCGCAGTCGGTTCGCACCCATCGGTTCGCAGTTCGCGCCTTGTTTTGCGCTCAAAGTTCGCCAAAGGTGCGAACCGGTTCGCAGTTCGCGGTTCGCGGTTCGCACCCGCAAGTTCGCAGTTCGCACCCGCAAGTTCGCGCCCGTCGATCTGCCAAACCGCGCCCGCGCCCGCGCCCGCGCCGATTTTCCGCGCGCCGATTCTGCCCAAAGTCGCGCGTTTTTGCATCGCGCGTTTCGAGATTCCCGCCGCCGTCGCCGCCTGAGCTACAGACAGCCAAACCGCGCCGGTTTCGGGCGATTCTGGGGTGGTTTTGAGGTCGTCGGGCATGGATGCAAGAAAAAGTGCGCCGCGCTCTCTGAGCGCGGCGCACTGTGGCTCATTCGTCGTCGTCGCAAACCAAAGCGCAGAGCAAATGTTCCACGCGAAGTCCGGCATAGCGCGCGTCATTGGCCCTGGTATCGAGCCTCAATTGCAGTTCGCCTTCATGCGCCCGCCAATCTTCCAAAGGTGCGCCCCAACACGTTGCCGGTCGCCAGAAGGCAAGCCGCGCCATGATTTCGTGAGCGATATCGACTTCGCTTTGCGCCGTCGCCAGTTCGTCGGCATCGAAGCACCGCGCACCCAAAGAGAGGCGATAGGCTGCGCGCGCCGCGTCCCACTCGGCATCATCGAAACGGCTCACAAGCTCACTGGTGAGAACGTCGAGCGCATGAAGCGGCGACGTGACGCCAAATTCGGACACCATTTTGGCGGGCGTCGGCACGTAATAGAGCGCCACGCGCTTTGGCGTCGCTGTGGTGTCGCGTTGCGGGCTTGGGTAGTAAGCCGACGACGGGTCGGCAGATAAATCGCGCTTGCGAAACTCGGCAACGTATTCAATCACGCTCTCCCGCGTCGTCCACTTGTCGGCGATGATAGCCGATGCGACGAAAGCAATGTCGTCGCGCTGCAACTCTTGGCTCAGTGGGATGCCACGTTCTAAGAAGTTGTCGCGCGCTTGGTCGCGGGTGAGCGGGATGAGCGTTCCATCATCGCACACGGCCATTTGAGGGCGCCATGTGGTGGCGACGCCGTGTTGGGTTGGGGTTTCTACAATGTTCATGGGTTTTCGGCGCTCCTAACGCCGTGTAACTCAGAAGTTGCGTTGGTGGTTACAACACCAGCGCGACTTCGTTCTATATTTGAAACCGCGATTTTGGCGCGGAAAATCAACGAATAAATTGCGCCGAAACTAAACCGGCCCTTTCGAGCGGTTCAATCTCATTGCGGTCTTTAGTCAAAAAGTCGCCGCCTAAGCGGTTGGCGAGCGCGACGCCGAAAGCATCGCCAAGCGCCAAATTCTCGCGCCCGCCTGATGGTTTGGGCAACCGGCGCGCGGCGGCAATGGTGCGCGCTATATCGCGCCAGAAATCGCCGTCTATGTCGGGTCGTTCAATAATTCCGGTGTCGAGCAGAAGCGATATTGCTTCTTCGGCGGCTGGCTCGTCCTCGTCCTGCACGACGTGGTAGTAAACCTCGGCCAAATTCACGGAATGGGCAAATACCTGGGCGCCCTCTTCTTCAATCTGGGCTAAAACCGCGTCTACTATCGGCGCTTCGGGTTCATCGTTAAGCCATGCAATCATCGCCGAAGAATCAAGGGCCACAATCATATTGCGCCTTTTGCTCTGCCCGTCGTTTTCCTGTTCTCAAGACGTGTGGCGTCGGCTTTGGCCTCGGCCTCAGCTTCGGCGTGGCGGGCAGCTAAAAAGGCGTCGCTGCTGGCAACGCGACCTTTTAAGAATCCTCGCCCCTGACGGCGCGCTTCGGCTTTGGTGCGCGTGGGTTTGGTGATGGCGCCCGCTTCCACGTCGGCGAAAAGGACGCTGCCGCCGCGCCCTTTCCACCAGGCGTTAGCGTCGCCGCGCGTGATTCGGTAATGGCCTTTGGCGCCATTGCTGGCGGCTTTGAGTTCGCCCGCGCCGATGGCTCGCCGAATCGTGAGCGGGTGCATATTGGCGATAGCTGCGAGTTCGGGAACCGTAAGAGCGCCGCGCTGCACCAGTTCTTCGATGGGAACCGGACGGGCTGTGACGTTCGGGTTAAGCCTCTTGGCGCGTTTCAATCGCGCGTCGGCACTTCTCACAAGGTCAAGGTTAATAGTCGCTGGCATGATGTCCTCCTGAGCCGTTTTAGGCGGCTTTCTTCTTTAAGATGTTGGAAATGGTTTGCGAGTGGAAACTTCCGCCACTGCGGGCGCGATAGCCCTGCCCTTCGAGCCGCGCCGCAATGGAGCGCAAAGACAAACCGGCGGCGTCCAACTCCATCACGGCGCCGATAACTTCCTGCTCGGCGTCGTCGGTTTCGAGCGTCTGGCCGTCGCTTCCCAAGTGGTAGCCATAGGGAATCGAACCGACGCGTTGGCCCTGCGCTTTCTTGTGCTGCAATGCGGTCTTGGTGCGCTCGCCGATGGCCTCGCGCTCCCACTGCGCGACGGACATTAGGACGTTCAAAACGAGGCGCCCTGCTGCTGTGCTGGTGTCTATTTGCTCGCCAACACTCACCAGCGAAAAGCGCGTGAAGTGCGATTCGAGAAGCTCGCCCAAGTCTTTGACGCTGCGGGTCAACCTATCGAGCTTTGCCACAATCAGCGCGCCCGCTTCGCCGTTTTCGAGCATCGCCAACGCTTCGGTCAAGCCGTCGCGGTCAAGGGTTTTGGCGCTGGCTCCGGCATCTTCTATGATGGCGACAAGCTCATAGTCGTAAAGGCGGGCGAAACCTTCGACTTTCTCACGCTGCGCCGCCATGCTCACGCCGTCTTGGGCTTGCTGGTCGGTGGACACGCGGATATATCCGATGGCTTTAGGGCGGTTGGTGGGCATCACACCTCTATTATCTCACACTTCGCGCTGTGATGCAACAAGGTGTAACAATAAATAACGCGGTGATTTGGCGCTGTAACTGTCAACAACCGGTCGGCTCTTGACAATCGGTGAGGCAAGAGTGGGGTGAAAGTAGGGCAAGGCACTGGCGCTGCGGTCGCTCTGCTTGCTGCCGCCATGCCTCGTCGGTCACGTTGGGTGTGCGGCGCCGATGTGATGGAATCGCGCTTTAAATGGCATCATCGCGGCGGTTGGGCGTGGGGTAGGGGCACCGCATTGGAATAAGTGGCGGGTGGGGGGCGGCGATGGGAAGTCAGCCACTCAAACAAATCGCCGCACCATTTCCAATCTTTCAGCCAAAGTCAGATACTAAAGTGTCATGGCTGGAACATCTTCAAGCACCCGATGGGGCGGGCATCAGAGCCGCGTCCTGGTGGAAGAGTGCGAATCGCAACCAGCGAAAATCTGTCCCAGATGCTCGCGCCGCGCCAAGTTTTTGTATCGTTTGCCTTCGGCTTTCGTGCGCCACTGGGCTTGTCGGCGATGCCACAATCTGGGTTATTTTGCGGAAACGCGCGGTCGCTCGGCTGCTGCTGCGCTGGCTGCTGATGACGAAAATTTCGCGGCGCTGGAAGACGCTTTTTTCGATGGGCTGCGCGATTATCTCCAAAACAGTTTCGGCCTCCCATCGCCTGAGTTCCGGCGTCAGCAAGCGACTCTGACGCGCGCGCTGCGCATTCGGCTGCTCGATCAAAAACGCGCCCGTCGTCAGGCTTCACTTGTCGCTTCGCCGGAAGCTGCGCCGGTCGCCGATGAACCGGAAACGCTCGTCCTGGAAGAACTGCCGGAAAACTATTTTGAGCAAATTCGTGACTGGGCGCGCGCTTCGGCTGGCCGATGAGCCAAACGGAACCGGACTTTGCGAGAGGTTGGGCTGTGTCATTTGATGGTTTTGCAAGGTGTTGGGCGTGAAAAGGTATCCCGCGCGTGCGGACAATCGACGCTTTTGATAAATGCACCCATCCCCAGAAAATGGGCGTTAAACCGTGATTTCGCGCCCGTTTTCGGGGTTTTAGTCGCTGGGCGCGTCCTCATCCCAAACCGCATGAAATTCGATGGTTTCGAGCTTTTTTGGGTCAATTGGCTTGCGAGAAAAGTTGGGCGGCGCTTCTAAATGAATAAGTGGGTTCTGCCACTTGTTGCGCGTGAACCAGATTAAAGGCGGCGAACATCTCGCCAAAACCATTTTTCTTTCTGCTTTTGAAAGGTTTGCCGATGTCAAAAGCACCTTGGCGTCACGATTGAATCGAAAATCGAGGCTGGGCTTGCCGCCCAACTTGATATAGACGCGACGCAAAAATTCAGCATCCAAATAACGATTGAAGGCAAAGCTAAAATCGCCTGGCGCGTTCGGTTCGCCCGCTTTGTGACGCGCTTCGATTTCATCAGCGGCTCGGTCAACTGCAAAAGCGTCGTCGGGCGCTTCATGCTGTCGCGCTCTGCTGGCGGCTCTGCAGTAATTGAGCAACGCCTGTTGCCGGATGTTTATTCCTGTTGATTCGGGTTTATCCATTGGGTGTTTCCTCGTTTTGGTGGTCGAACTGACAAAACTGACAAAACTGAGGCGTTTTTGAGCTTGTTGTGTAAGGTTTTTGGTTCCTTTCGTGTGAGGTTTATGGAAAACGCCTCAGTTTTGTCAGTTTTGTCAGTTAATCGGGCCTTTTTGGGCCTTTTGGTGCTATTTCTTCCAAGTTCGGGCGCCTTCGGTCGTCCATCCTTCCCTTAAACCGAACGAAACACAAGCCCGCGTCCAATTTCGCGCGGCCAAAGGTTTGGCGCCTTCGCAAGCGCACCAATTTTCATAACGGCGCCGCAATTCGGCCTTGGGAACGCCCGCGTGCAGGTGGTTTTCTTCCACCGTTTTCCAGAATGGTGTGAGCGGGTCGGTGTCGGCCCAAAAGTCGGCGGTCGCCTGCTCTAAACACGCGGCGCGGTGAACGGCCTGCGAGTGGTAGACAGCCTTCAAACCTTCCAGCGCCCAAACGATGAATCCGCGAACGAGCGCACTTTGCGGGTCTTGGCGGGCTGATTCGATGCGGGTGTGTCCGGTGAATTGAATCGACGCGCCGATGGCGAGCGGATGCACGAAAGGCAAGGCGACGACGCGATCTTTAAGTGCGTCGTCGTAAGCATCCAAGCGCGGCGCGTCGTTGGAAACCATCATCAAAACGTGTCGGGGCGTGGCGTCAAAGGCTTCCTGATAGAGAAAGCGAACGCTGAGGGTGTCGCCGCCGGACAGCGTTTTGAGAAGTTCGGCCTCCAACTTCTGCCCGCCCGCCTCGGCGCAAACCGCCAAGCGGCGGTTCCAAAGGTCGGCGCCCAAACGTTCGCGCGCGGCGTCGTCCTGCAATTTCTTGGGGTCAATGGTCTGCGCCATTTTGCCTAAAACGGTTTGGATTAGCTCGGCGAGAGTGCTTTTTCCGGTTCCTTTGGGGCCGTAAAGCCAGGGGATAAGGCGAAGATGTGACGCGCCCGAAAGGATATACCCCACCATTTCTTGCAGCGTTCTGGAAAAATCCGCGTCGGCGCCGGTGATGCGCTCCAAGACTTGCAGCCATTCGCTTTGGTCGAAGTCGAAGTCAACATCGAGACTGCAAAGCGAAAGCGCAAAATCGTCGCGCCGATGCTCCCGCCAGTCGCCTTTATCCCAGACACCGTTTTGAAAACCCAAGCGCCAGGGCTTTTGGTCGAACGCTTCGACGGCGATTTTGATTTCCTCGGCGCCCGCCGCCAGCTTGAGCGATTCGGAAATGAAGCGTCGCGCTTCCGTGTTCTTGGCGTGCTTGAGATGGGAAAGCGCCGCTTTCCCCATTGCCCGTGCGTCGTCGGTGCGCCCGCTTTTGGCGAGTTCTCCGGCGTAGGCGTAGAGCGCCGCGCTTTCGATGCGAATGCGCTGGGAAAGCGCCGAAACCCAGGTCGCCGCGCCGGTGGCGTGCCGGTCGTCGGTTTCCCAATGGCGATTATTCCACAGCAAAAATCCCAGTTTCGAGCAGTAAAATAGGTCGTCGCCCAAAAGTTCGCAGATGCGGCGCGCGTGGGCCGTTTCGGTGTCGGGCGCAACCGTTTTCCAGTGCGGATAAAGCAGCGTCACCAAAACGGCTGGGTCGTATGACAACTCCTCTTTATCGCTCTTGGTGGTGACAATCGTGGCCGGTGGGATTTCACTGGCGCAAAGGTCGGCAAAATCGCTCTGGCGCGTTTTCGGCTCGCTTTGCGCGCGCTTTTTCAATTCGCGCGCGACGGCCACGGCTCGGTTTGAAGGCTTACCTTCGTTGTGGGGATGGGCGAATCGCGTTTGAAGCAATTGCAGCGCACTTTCGAGCGATTGTTGCTCGTCGTCGCCGTTTTCAAAGCCGACTTGGTTTTCGAGTTCGCGTTGGACATCGTGAATCGAAAACGAGGTCAGAAGACTTCCAACGCCTTGCGCGGCGCCGAAAAGTTCGCGGCGCGCTCGGTCGGGGAAGATATTTCTATCAAGCGCCAGAATCGTGGTGCGCGCCATTTCGTGATGCAGCGCGAGACTCAAAGCCTCGTCGTGCAAATCGAACGTCGCGGCGAAATTGGCGTGGCCGTTCTGGTGGCCGTTGGTGTGCTGGGCGCCGTTGGCGCTGTGGTGAGGTTGCGCGACACCTGTCGCGTCTTTTGCTAAAATCCTGTCTAACATCGAACCAGTCCTTCGATGCGCCCCGCCGCATTGCTTTTGCTTTGCAGCCAAAACCACAGGCTTGCCCGCCTGTGGTTTTGTGCTTTTAGGGCACGTCTAATTGAGATTTTGTGAGCGGTCGCGGTCTACGCGAAGTTGAATTTTGTCAGTTGCGGCCCCAATGGGCGATTCGTCTCACATACGAAAATGGGCGCGCGCAACCGATAACCCCAAAGGGTTCTTTATCGGCCTGCGCTCGCCCAAAGTCGAGTCGTCTTATTGGCTTATATGTCGTGGTAGAAGTCGAAACTTCGCCACAAATCATTTTAGCGGATTTCATCGGTATGGCCGCAACTGCACTGCACCTGAATGGGAAGTTCTTCCTGAAAAACGAAGTGCGGCAAACAAGTGGTCGCCGAACCATTCGCCATTCGCTTTATGCTGTCGGCAAGTGAGCCTCGGCGTGGTTCGTCAGGAAGACTCTCGACCAACTTCTTGCCATGTTTGGTTTTTTCGAGCGGTTTTCCGGTGCGCTCCAACAAAAACTCCGGCTCATCTGATTCTTCCGAATCATGCACGAATTTGGGGTTGGCTTTCCGCTTCACTCTCAAAACAAACGCAGCAAGTTCAGGGTCGTTATCGAAGCCTTCCTGCAAGCGAAGCACCGGTTTAGGCGTGTAAAAATGGGCGCAAACCGTTGGTTTCTCGTCCAACACTTGCGGCGTGTAATGCTGTGGTTCGCCTCGTTCAATGCGGGTTGTCTCTACCCATCGAACGGCGACACTGCCCCAAAGAATCCCACATTTGGGGCACTCGTGTCTCTGGAAAAATTCGTTGCTCATTGATTTGCTCCTAAAGTTTTTTGCAGTTCGTCGGCGATGGAACCATAAGTCACTGCGCCGTCGGCGCGTTCTGGCGTGATTTGCGGCCCGTTTTGGTCGCCGCCTTCACGACGACGCCCGCCGCGATTTTGCGGCCCCTGCGCTTCGATTCTGGCGGGTTCGTCTGGCGCTGGTGTTCCTGCTGTGAGTTGTCGCGGTGCCTTCAACGCTTCTCTGAGTGCTGCGCGCGTCTCGGCACCGTCGCGCTGCAACTGCTCAATCACGCCGCGCAAAAAGGCGATTTCGGAAGCGTCCCGCTCGACGGTGGCGCGCAGCAATTCCGCTTCTGAGTTCGCACCCATCGGTTCGCGGTTCGCAGTCGGTTCGCACCCATCGGTTCGCAGTTCGCGCCTTGTTTTGCGCTCAAAGTTCGCCAAAGGTGCGAACCGGTTCGCAGTTCGCGGTTCGCGGTTCGCACCCGCAAGTTCGCAGTTCGCACCCGCAAGTTCGCGCCCGTCGATCTGCCAAACCGCGCCCGCGCCCGCGCCCGCGCCGATTTTCCGCGCGCCGATTCTGCCCAAAGTCGCGCGTTTTTGCATCGCGCGTTTCGAGATTCCCGCCGCCGTCGCCGCCTGAGCTACAGACAGCCAAACCGCGCCGGTTTCGGGCGATTCTGGGGTGGTTTTGAGGTCGTCGGGCATGGATGCAAGAAAAAGTGCGCCGCGCTCTCTGAGCGCGGCGCACTGTGGCTCATTCGTCGTCGTCGCAAACCAAAGCGCAGAGCAAATGTTCCACGCGAAGTCCGGCATAGCGCGCGTCATTGGCCCTGGTATCGAGCCTCAATTGCAGTTCGCCTTCATGCGCCCGCCAATCTTCCAAAGGTGCGCCCCAACACGTTGCCGGTCGCCAGAAGGCAAGCCGCGCCATGATTTCGTGAGCGATATCGACTTCGCTTTGCGCCGTCGCCAGTTCGTCGGCATCGAAGCACCGCGCACCCAAAGAGAGGCGATAGGCTGCGCGCGCCGCGTCCCACTCGGCATCATCGAAACGGCTCACAAGCTCACTGGTGAGAACGTCGAGCGCATGAAGCGGCGACGTGACGCCAAATTCGGACACCATTTTGGCGGGCGTCGGCACGTAATAGAGCGCCACGCGCTTTGGCGTCGCTGTGGTGTCGCGTTGCGGGCTTGGGTAGTAAGCCGACGACGGGTCGGCAGATAAATCGCGCTTGCGAAACTCGGCAACGTATTCAATCACGCTCTCCCGCGTCGTCCACTTGTCGGCGATGATAGCCGATGCGACGAAAGCAATGTCGTCGCGCTGCAACTCTTGGCTCAGTGGGATGCCACGTTCTAAGAAGTTGTCGCGCGCTTGGTCGCGGGTGAGCGGGATGAGCGTTCCATCATCGCACACGGCCATTTGAGGGCGCCATGTGGTGGCGACGCCGTGTTGGGTTGGGGTTTCTACAATGTTCATGGGTTTTCGGCGCTCCTAACGCCGTGTAACTCAGAAGTTGCGTTGGTGGTTACAACACCAGCGCGACTTCGTTCTATATTTGAAACCGCGATTTTGGCGCGGAAAATCAACGAATAAATTGCGCCGAAACTAAACCGGCCCTTTCGAGCGGTTCAATCTCATTGCGGTCTTTAGTCAAAAAGTCGCCGCCTAAGCGGTTGGCGAGCGCGACGCCGAAAGCATCGCCAAGCGCCAAATTCTCGCGCCCGCCTGATGGTTTGGGCAACCGGCGCGCGGCGGCAATGGTGCGCGCTATATCGCGCCAGAAATCGCCGTCTATGTCGGGTCGTTCAATAATTCCGGTGTCGAGCAGAAGCGATATTGCTTCTTCGGCGGCTGGCTCGTCCTCGTCCTGCACGACGTGGTAGTAAACCTCGGCCAAATTCACGGAATGGGCAAATACCTGGGCGCCCTCTTCTTCAATCTGGGCTAAAACCGCGTCTACTATCGGCGCTTCGGGTTCATCGTTAAGCCATGCAATCATCGCCGAAGAATCAAGGGCCACAATCATATTGCGCCTTTTGCTCTGCCCGTCGTTTTCCTGTTCTCAAGACGTGTGGCGTCGGCTTTGGCCTCGGCCTCAGCTTCGGCGTGGCGGGCAGCTAAAAAGGCGTCGCTGCTGGCAACGCGACCTTTTAAGAATCCTCGCCCCTGACGGCGCGCTTCGGCTTTGGTGCGCGTGGGTTTGGTGATGGCGCCCGCTTCCACGTCGGCGAAAAGGACGCTGCCGCCGCGCCCTTTCCACCAGGCGTTAGCGTCGCCGCGCGTGATTCGGTAATGGCCTTTGGCGCCATTGCTGGCGGCTTTGAGTTCGCCCGCGCCGATGGCTCGCCGAATCGTGAGCGGGTGCATATTGGCGATAGCTGCGAGTTCGGGAACCGTAAGAGCGCCGCGCTGCACCAGTTCTTCGATGGGAACCGGACGGGCTGTGACGTTCGGGTTAAGCCTCTTGGCGCGTTTCAATCGCGCGTCGGCACTTCTCACAAGGTCAAGGTTAATAGTCGCTGGCATGATGTCCTCCTGAGCCGTTTTAGGCGGCTTTCTTCTTTAAGATGTTGGAAATGGTTTGCGAGTGGAAACTTCCGCCACTGCGGGCGCGATAGCCCTGCCCTTCGAGCCGCGCCGCAATGGAGCGCAAAGACAAACCGGCGGCGTCCAACTCCATCACGGCGCCGATAACTTCCTGCTCGGCGTCGTCGGTTTCGAGCGTCTGGCCGTCGCTTCCCAAGTGGTAGCCATAGGGAATCGAACCGACGCGTTGGCCCTGCGCTTTCTTGTGCTGCAATGCGGTCTTGGTGCGCTCGCCGATGGCCTCGCGCTCCCACTGCGCGACGGACATTAGGACGTTCAAAACGAGGCGCCCTGCTGCTGTGCTGGTGTCTATTTGCTCGCCAACACTCACCAGCGAAAAGCGCGTGAAGTGCGATTCGAGAAGCTCGCCCAAGTCTTTGACGCTGCGGGTCAACCTATCGAGCTTTGCCACAATCAGCGCGCCCGCTTCGCCGTTTTCGAGCATCGCCAACGCTTCGGTCAAGCCGTCGCGGTCAAGGGTTTTGGCGCTGGCTCCGGCATCTTCTATGATGGCGACAAGCTCATAGTCGTAAAGGCGGGCGAAACCTTCGACTTTCTCACGCTGCGCCGCCATGCTCACGCCGTCTTGGGCTTGCTGGTCGGTGGACACGCGGATATATCCGATGGCTTTAGGGCGGTTGGTGGGCATCACACCTCTATTATCTCACACTTCGCGCTGTGATGCAACAAGGTGTAACAATAAATAACGCGGTGATTTGGCGCTGTAACTGTCAACAACCGGTCGGCTCTTGACAATCGGTGAGGCAAGAGTGGGGTGAAAGTAGGGCAAGGCACTGGCGCTGCGGTCGCTCTGCTTGCTGCCGCCATGCCTCGTCGGTCACGTTGGGTGTGCGGCGCCGATGTGATGGAATCGCGCTTTAAATGGCATCATCGCGGCGGTTGGGCGTGGGGTAGGGGCACCGCATTGGAATAAGTGGCGGGTGGGGGGCGGCGATGGGAAGTCAGCCACTCAAACAAATCGCCGCACCATTTCCAATCTTTCAGCCAAAGTCAGATACTAAAGTGTCATGGCTGGAACATCTTCAAGCACCCGATGGGGCGGGCATCAGAGCCGCGTCCTGGTGGAAGAGTGCGAATCGCAACCAGCGAAAATCTGTCCCAGATGCTCGCGCCGCGCCAAGTTTTTGTATCGTTTGCCTTCGGCTTTCGTGCGCCACTGGGCTTGTCGGCGATGCCACAATCTGGGTTATTTTGCGGAAACGCGCGGTCGCTCGGCTGCTGCTGCGCTGGCTGCTGATGACGAAAATTTCGCGGCGCTGGAAGACGCTTTTTTCGATGGGCTGCGCGATTATCTCCAAAACAGTTTCGGCCTCCCATCGCCTGAGTTCCGGCGTCAGCAAGCGACTCTGACGCGCGCGCTGCGCATTCGGCTGCTCGATCAAAAACGCGCCCGTCGTCAGGCTTCACTTGTCGCTTCGCCGGAAGCTGCGCCGGTCGCCGATGAACCGGAAACGCTCGTCCTGGAAGAACTGCCGGAAAACTATTTTGAGCAAATTCGTGACTGGGCGCGCGCTTCGGCTGGCCGATGAGCCAAACGGAACCGGACTTTGCGAGAGGTTGGGCTGTGTCATTTGATGGTTTTGCAAGGTGTTGGGCGTGAAAAGGTATCCCGCGCGTGCGGACAATCGACGCTTTTGATAAATGCACCCATCCCCAGAAAATGGGCGTTAAACCGTGATTTCGCGCCCGTTTTCGGGGTTTTAGTCGCTGGGCGCGTCCTCATCCCAAACCGCATGAAATTCGATGGTTTCGAGCTTTTTTGGGTCAATTGGCTTGCGAGAAAAGTTGGGCGGCGCTTCTAAATGAATAAGTGGGTTCTGCCACTTGTTGCGCGTGAACCAGATTAAAGGCGGCGAACATCTCGCCAAAACCATTTTTCTTTCTGCTTTTGAAAGGTTTGCCGATGTCAAAAGCACCTTGGCGTCACGATTGAATCGAAAATCGAGGCTGGGCTTGCCGCCCAACTTGATATAGACACGACGCAAAAATTCAGCATCCAAATAACGATTGAAGGCAAAGCTAAAATCGCCTGGCGCGTTCGGTTCGCCCGCTTTGCGACGCGCTTCGATTTCATCAGCGGCTCGGTCAACTGCAAAAGCGTCGTCGGGTGCTTCATGCTGTCGCGCTCTGCTGGCGGCTCTGCAGTAATTGAGCAACGCCTTTTGCCGGATGTTGACACCGGTGAATTCGGGTTTATCCATTGGGTGTTTCCTCGTTTTGGTGGTCGAACTGACAAAACTGACAAAACTGAGGCGTTTTTGACCTTGTTGTGTAAGGTTTTTAGTTTCTCTCGTGTGAGGTTTCTGGAAAAAGGCCTCGTTTTGTCAGTTTTGTCAGTTTTTCGCGGTTTTTTGGGCCGTTTTGGGTCGTTTTGGGCTATTTCCTCCAAATTCGGGCGCCTTGGGAGTTGGAACTGTCTCTCAAACCGAACGAAATACAAGCGCGCGTCCAATTTCGCGCGGCCAAAGGTTTAGCGCCCTCGCAAGCGCACCAATTTTCATAACGGCGCCGCAATTCGGCCTTGGGAATGCCGGCACGAAGTTGGGTTTCCTCCACCGTTGTCCAGAAGGGAGTGAGCGGGTCGGTGTCGGCCCAAAAGGTCGCGGTCGCCTCGGCCAGACACTCGGCACGAAACACGGTTTGGGAGTGGTAAACGGCCTTCAAACCTTCCAGCGCCCAAACGATGAAACCGCGAACGAGCGGGCTTTGAGGGTCTTGGCGCGCCGATTCGATGCGGGTGTATCCGGTGAATTGAATCGGCCCGCCGTCGTCGAGCGGATGCACGAAAGGCAACGCGACGACGCGATCTTTAAGTGCGTCGTCGTAAGCATCCAAGCGCGGCGCGTCGTTGGAAACCATCATCAAAACGTGTCGTGGCGTGGCGTTAAAGGCTTCCTGATAGAGAAAGCGAACGCTGAGGGTGTCGCCGCCGGACAGCGTTTTTAGAAGTTCCGCCTCCAACTTCTGCCCGCCTGCCTCGGCACAAACCGCCAAACGCCGATTCCAAAGGTCGGCGCCCAAACGTTCGCGCGCGGCATCGTCCTGCAATTTTTTGGGGTCAATGGTCTGCGCCATCTTGCCTAAAACGGTCTGGATTAGCTCGGCGAGAGTGCTTTTTCCGGTTCCTTTGGGGCCGTAAAGCCAGGGGATAAGGCGAAGATGTGACGCGCCCGAAAGGATATACCCCACCATTTCTTGCAGCGTTCTGGCAAAATCCGCGTCGGCGCCGGTGATGCGCTCCAAGACTTGCAGCCACTCGCTTTGGTCAAAGTCGAAGTCGACATCGAGACTGCAAAGCGAAAGCGCAAAATCGTCGCGCCGATGCTCCCGCCAGTCGCCTTTATCCCAGACACCGTTTTGAAAACCCAATCGCCAGGGCTTTTGGTCGAACGCTTCGACGGCGATTTTGATTTCCTCGGCGCCCGCCGCCAGCTTGAGCGATTCGGAAATGAAGCGTCGCGCTTCCGTGTTCTTGGCGTGCTTGAGATGGGAAAGCGCCGCTTTCCCCATTGCCCGTGCGTCGTCGGTGCGCCCGCTTTTGGCGAGTTCTCCGGCGTAGGCGTAGAGCGCCGCGCTTTCGATGCGAATGCGCTGGGAAAGCGCCGAAACCCAGGTCGCCGCGCCGGTGGCGTGCCGGTCGTCGGTTTCCCAATGGCGATTATTCCACAGCAAAAATCCCAGTTTCGAGCAGTAAAATAGGTCGTCGCCCAAAAGTTCGCAGATGCGGCGCGCGTGGGCCGTTTCGGTGTCGGGCGCAACCGTTTTCCAGTGCGGATAAAGCAGCGTCACCAAAACGGCTGGGTCGTATGACAACTCCTCTTTATCGCTCTTGGTGGTGACAATCGTGGCCGGTGGGATTTCACTGGCGCAAAGGTCGGCAAAATCGCTCTGGCGCGTTTTCGGCTCGCTTTGCGCGCGCTTTTTCAATTCGCGCGCGACGGCCACGGCTCGGTTTGAAGGCTTACCTTCGTTGTGGGGATGGGCGAATCGCGTTTGAAGCAATTGCAGCGCACTTTCGAGCGATTGTTGCTCGTCGTCGCCGTTTTCAAAGCCGACTTGGTTTTCGAGTTCGCGTTGGACATCGTGAATCGAAAACGAGGTCAGAAGACTTCCAACGCCTTGCGCGGCGCCGAAAAGTTCGCGGCGCGCTCGGTCGGGGAAGATATTTCTATCAAGCGCCAGAATCGTGGTGCGCGCCATTTCGTGATGCAGCGCGAGACTCAAAGCCTCGTCGTGCAAATCGAACGTCGCGGCGAAATTGGCGTGGCCGTTCTGGTGGCCGTTGGTGTGCTGGGCGCCGTTGGCGCTGTGGTGAGGTTGCGCGACACCTGTCGCGTCTTTTGCTAAAATCCTGTCTAACATCGAACCAGTCCTTCGATGCGCCCCGCCGCATTGCTTTTGCTTTGCAGCCAAAACCACAGGCTTGCCCGCCTGTGGTTTTGTGCTTTTAGGGCACGTCTAATTGAGATTTTGTGAGCGGTCGCGGTCTACGCGAAGTTGAATTTTGTCAGTTGCGGCCCCAATGGGCGATTCGTCTCACATACGAAAATGGGCGCGCGCAACCGATAACCCCAAAGGGTTCTTTATCGGCCTGCGCTCGCCCAAAGTCGAGTCGTCTTATTGGCTTATATGTCGTGGTAGAAGTCGAAACTTCGCCACAAATCATTTTAGCGGATTTCATCGGTATGGCCGCAACTGCACTGCACCTGAATGGGAAGTTCTTCCTGAAAAACGAAGTGCGGCAAACAAGTGGTCGCCGAACCATTCGCCATTCGCTTTATGCTGTCGGCAAGTGAGCCTCGGCGTGGTTCGTCAGGAAGACTCTCGACCAACTTCTTGCCATGTTTGGTTTTTTCGAGCGGTTTTCCGGTGCGCTCCAACAAAAACTCCGGCTCATCTGATTCTTCCGAATCATGCACGAATTTGGGGTTGGCTTTCCGCTTCACTCTCAAAACAAACGCAGCAAGTTCAGGGTCGTTATCGAAGCCTTCCTGCAAGCGAAGCACCGGTTTAGGCGTGTAAAAATGGGCGCAAACCGTTGGTTTCTCGTCCAACACTTGCGGCGTGTAATGCTGTGGTTCGCCTCGTTCAATGCGGGTTGTCTCTACCCATCGAACGGCGACACTGCCCCAAAGAATCCCACATTTGGGGCACTCGTGTCTCTGGAAAAATTCGTTGCTCATTGATTTGCTCCTAAAGTTTTTTGCAGTTCGTCGGCGATGGAACCATAAGTCACTGCGCCGTCGGCGCGTTCTGGCGTGATTTGCGGCCCGTTTTGGTCGCCGCCTTCACGACGACGCCCGCCGCGATTTTGCGGCCCCTGCGCTTCGATTCTGGCGGGTTCGTCTGGCGCTGGTGTTCCTGCTGTGAGTTGTCGCGGTGCCTTCAACGCTTCTCTGAGTGCTGCGCGCGTCTCGGCACCGTCGCGCTGCAACTGCTCAATCACGCCGCGCAAAAAGGCGATTTCGGAAGCGTCCCGCTCGACGGTGGCGCGCAGCAATTCCGCTTCTGAGTTCGCACCCATCGGTTCGCGGTTCGCAGTCGGTTCGCACCCATCGGTTCGCAGTTCGCGCCTTGTTTTGCGCTCAAAGTTCGCCAAAGGTGCGAACCGGTTCGCAGTTCGCGGTTCGCGGTTCGCACCCGCAAGTTCGCAGTTCGCACCCGCAAGTTCGCGCCCGTCGATCTGCCAAACCGCGCCCGCGCCCGCGCCCGCGCCGATTTTCCGCGCGCCGATTCTGCCCAAAGTCGCGCGTTTTTGCATCGCGCGTTTCGAGATTCCCGCCGCCGTCGCCGCCTGAGCTACAGACAGCCAAACCGCGCCGGTTTCGGGCGATTCTGGGGTGGTTTTGAGGTCGTCGGGCATGGATGCAAGAAAAAGTGCGCCGCGCTCTCTGAGCGCGGCGCACTGTGGCTCATTCGTCGTCGTCGCAAACCAAAGCGCAGAGCAAATGTTCCACGCGAAGTCCGGCATAGCGCGCGTCATTGGCCCTGGTATCGAGCCTCAATTGCAGTTCGCCTTCATGCGCCCGCCAATCTTCCAAAGGTGCGCCCCAACACGTTGCCGGTCGCCAGAAGGCAAGCCGCGCCATGATTTCGTGAGCGATATCGACTTCGCTTTGCGCCGTCGCCAGTTCGTCGGCATCGAAGCACCGCGCACCCAAAGAGAGGCGATAGGCTGCGCGCGCCGCGTCCCACTCGGCATCATCGAAACGGCTCACAAGCTCACTGGTGAGAACGTCGAGCGCATGAAGCGGCGACGTGACGCCAAATTCGGACACCATTTTGGCGGGCGTCGGCACGTAATAGAGCGCCACGCGCTTTGGCGTCGCTGTGGTGTCGCGTTGCGGGCTTGGGTAGTAAGCCGACGACGGGTCGGCAGATAAATCGCGCTTGCGAAACTCGGCAACGTATTCAATCACGCTCTCCCGCGTCGTCCACTTGTCGGCGATGATAGCCGATGCGACGAAAGCAATGTCGTCGCGCTGCAACTCTTGGCTCAGTGGGATGCCACGTTCTAAGAAGTTGTCGCGCGCTTGGTCGCGGGTGAGCGGGATGAGCGTTCCATCATCGCACACGGCCATTTGAGGGCGCCATGTGGTGGCGACGCCGTGTTGGGTTGGGGTTTCTACAATGTTCATGGGTTTTCGGCGCTCCTAACGCCGTGTAACTCAGAAGTTGCGTTGGTGGTTACAACACCAGCGCGACTTCGTTCTATATTTGAAACCGCGATTTTGGCGCGGAAAATCAACGAATAAATTGCGCCGAAACTAAACCGGCCCTTTCGAGCGGTTCAATCTCATTGCGGTCTTTAGTCAAAAAGTCGCCGCCTAAGCGGTTGGCGAGCGCGACGCCGAAAGCATCGCCAAGCGCCAAATTCTCGCGCCCGCCTGATGGTTTGGGCAACCGGCGCGCGGCGGCAATGGTGCGCGCTATATCGCGCCAGAAATCGCCGTCTATGTCGGGTCGTTCAATAATTCCGGTGTCGAGCAGAAGCGATATTGCTTCTTCGGCGGCTGGCTCGTCCTCGTCCTGCACGACGTGGTAGTAAACCTCGGCCAAATTCACGGAATGGGCAAATACCTGGGCGCCCTCTTCTTCAATCTGGGCTAAAACCGCGTCTACTATCGGCGCTTCGGGTTCATCGTTAAGCCATGCAATCATCGCCGAAGAATCAAGGGCCACAATCATATTGCGCCTTTTGCTCTGCCCGTCGTTTTCCTGTTCTCAAGACGTGTGGCGTCGGCTTTGGCCTCGGCCTCAGCTTCGGCGTGGCGGGCAGCTAAAAAGGCGTCGCTGCTGGCAACGCGACCTTTTAAGAATCCTCGCCCCTGACGGCGCGCTTCGGCTTTGGTGCGCGTGGGTTTGGTGATGGCGCCCGCTTCCACGTCGGCGAAAAGGACGCTGCCGCCGCGCCCTTTCCACCAGGCGTTAGCGTCGCCGCGCGTGATTCGGTAATGGCCTTTGGCGCCATTGCTGGCGGCTTTGAGTTCGCCCGCGCCGATGGCTCGCCGAATCGTGAGCGGGTGCATATTGGCGATAGCTGCGAGTTCGGGAACCGTAAGAGCGCCGCGCTGCACCAGTTCTTCGATGGGAACCGGACGGGCTGTGACGTTCGGGTTAAGCCTCTTGGCGCGTTTCAATCGCGCGTCGGCACTTCTCACAAGGTCAAGGTTAATAGTCGCTGGCATGATGTCCTCCTGAGCCGTTTTAGGCGGCTTTCTTCTTTAAGATGTTGGAAATGGTTTGCGAGTGGAAACTTCCGCCACTGCGGGCGCGATAGCCCTGCCCTTCGAGCCGCGCCGCAATGGAGCGCAAAGACAAACCGGCGGCGTCCAACTCCATCACGGCGCCGATAACTTCCTGCTCGGCGTCGTCGGTTTCGAGCGTCTGGCCGTCGCTTCCCAAGTGGTAGCCATAGGGAATCGAACCGACGCGTTGGCCCTGCGCTTTCTTGTGCTGCAATGCGGTCTTGGTGCGCTCGCCGATGGCCTCGCGCTCCCACTGCGCGACGGACATTAGGACGTTCAAAACGAGGCGCCCTGCTGCTGTGCTGGTGTCTATTTGCTCGCCAACACTCACCAGCGAAAAGCGCGTGAAGTGCGATTCGAGAAGCTCGCCCAAGTCTTTGACGCTGCGGGTCAACCTATCGAGCTTTGCCACAATCAGCGCGCCCGCTTCGCCGTTTTCGAGCATCGCCAACGCTTCGGTCAAGCCGTCGCGGTCAAGGGTTTTGGCGCTGGCTCCGGCATCTTCTATGATGGCGACAAGCTCATAGTCGTAAAGGCGGGCGAAACCTTCGACTTTCTCACGCTGCGCCGCCATGCTCACGCCGTCTTGGGCTTGCTGGTCGGTGGACACGCGGATATATCCGATGGCTTTAGGGCGGTTGGTGGGCATCACACCTCTATTATCTCACACTTCGCGCTGTGATGCAACAAGGTGTAACAATAAATAACGCGGTGATTTGGCGCTGTAACTGTCAACAACCGGTCGGCTCTTGACAATCGGTGAGGCAAGAGTGGGGTGAAAGTAGGGCAAGGCACTGGCGCTGCGGTCGCTCTGCTTGCTGCCGCCATGCCTCGTCGGTCACGTTGGGTGTGCGGCGCCGATGTGATGGAATCGCGCTTTAAATGGCATCATCGCGGCGGTTGGGCGTGGGGTAGGGGCACCGCATTGGAATAAGTGGCGGGTGGGGGGCGGCGATGGGAAGTCAGCCACTCAAACAAATCGCCGCACCATTTCCAATCTTTCAGCCAAAGTCAGATACTAAAGTGTCATGGCTGGAACATCTTCAAGCACCCGATGGGGCGGGCATCAGAGCCGCGTCCTGGTGGAAGAGTGCGAATCGCAACCAGCGAAAATCTGTCCCAGATGCTCGCGCCGCGCCAAGTTTTTGTATCGTTTGCCTTCGGCTTTCGTGCGCCACTGGGCTTGTCGGCGATGCCACAATCTGGGTTATTTTGCGGAAACGCGCGGTCGCTCGGCTGCTGCTGCGCTGGCTGCTGATGACGAAAATTTCGCGGCGCTGGAAGACGCTTTTTTCGATGGGCTGCGCGATTATCTCCAAAACAGTTTCGGCCTCCCATCGCCTGAGTTCCGGCGTCAGCAAGCGACTCTGACGCGCGCGCTGCGCATTCGGCTGCTCGATCAAAAACGCGCCCGTCGTCAGGCTTCACTTGTCGCTTCGCCGGAAGCTGCGCCGGTCGCCGATGAACCGGAAACGCTCGTCCTGGAAGAACTGCCGGAAAACTATTTTGAGCAAATTCGTGACTGGGCGCGCGCTTCGGCTGGCCGATGAGCCAAACGGAACCGGACTTTGCGAGAGGTTGGGCTGTGTCATTTGATGGTTTTGCAAGGTGTTGGGCGTGAAAAGGTATCCCGCGCGTGCGGACAATCGACGCTTTTGATAAATGCACCCATCCCCAGAAAATGGGCGTTAAACCGTGATTTCGCGCCCGTTTTCGGGGTTTTAGTCGCTGGGCGCGTCCTCATCCCAAACCGCATGAAATTCGATGGTTTCGAGCTTTTTTGGGTCAATTGGCTTGCGAGAAAAGTTGGGCGGCGCTTCTAAATGAATAAGTGGGTTCTGCCACTTGTTGCGCGTGAACCAGATTAAAGGCGGCGAACATCTCGCCAAAACCATTTTTCTTTCTGCTTTTGAAAGGTTTGCCGATGTCAAAAGCACCTTGGCGTCACGATTGAATCGAAAATCGAGGCTGGGCTTGCCGCCCAACTTGATATAGAC
>MWVV01000194.1_pt1 | contig 21929 bp, 31 predicted proteins | sample 1047281 | NCBI WGS metagenome assembly MWVV01 (sample SAMN06349986, study PRJNA376086) | soil metagenome | isolation source: PT-2 sample Antarctic (ecotone) soil | place: Antarctica | collected 2015-01-13 | reverse complement strand
GTACGGCGGCGGACGCCCAGGCCCGCTGCGCACAACCGTGAAGTCGCCGCTGCACCATTCACAGACCCGCTTGAGTTCGCTCATTGCACGCTCTGAATAAGTCGTAACGCCTATTATAGAGCAGAACCCCCAGCAGTGGGACAAGGTGAAGAAGCGCTCCAGCGAAAAACACAGGCCAAGCTGATCTAGCAATCCCCGTTTCGGAGGCCTATAGTAGCAATGAAGAGTGGCGGGAGGATCCCCGTCTCCCCAGTGTACGGAGGCTCCGCCATGTTGACCGAAGCGAACAGGGCGCTTATTCATCGAATTACCCAGGAGCTGCAAGCAGGCAATCTCGCTCTTCTCGATGCGCACCCAGGCCTGGCTGAGCTCAGACCCCGGATTGTGCAGGGGATCGCAGCGGGTCATTCCATCTCCATTGAGGAAATCTTCGTCGGTGGTGAATGGGTTGCGACCTGTACTCTTTTCCCCGACACGTCGTCTGAAGTGCTTGGCATGCACAGGATCGTGGCCGGAACCATTGTGAGATAGCACGCTCAGGACATGCCGCTGTGAGCGCGTGGGATGGCTCAGGACGGGAGGACGGGTCACATGTTAGACTCAGCACATGCGAACAGAAGGTGAGGTCCGCGAGCGACTGGAGTCCACGAGGGTGGAACTTGCAGTAATACAGCAGCAGTATCGAGACCTGACAGACGCGCTGAGTGTTCAGGACCAGGACCTCGATGCTCTTGCGCTGGAAGGGATGATGGCCCGCCTCCGAGCGTCCCTCCGTGCCTTGGAGTGGGTGCTCGCCACGGACTAACGCTGTGACCGCGTGGGATGGCTCAGGAGCGAGCTCGCTTTGAAAGCTCCTGTCTACATCTGTAACAGATGAGGGTCGTATCTACGGCGCACTCTTCAAGTTGCCACAGAGCAAGCTTGATATTGGTTTTGCAAATCGGATAGCCTAATTTATTCGGAATATGGCTAGCTGCCCCACGGGTTCGATCAGTGGACACAAGCAGTTGCATTGTCCCACCTTCGACGATGTGCGGATCGGCGTTTTGTCCAGCCTGAGAAACCACAGTAGATCCCTTTCCTTCTCCAGGGATAACCATACCGTGTGCGCCTCTCTGGCAGAGTGAACGATCTGCCAGTTGTAACAGGAACAAAAGTACCCCCAGCCCAAAGGCCAGGGCGCTACCGTGCATCCTGGTCGCTATCGCGCGACGCAGCGCAGATCGTCTGACTCAACAAAGCACTGAATATCCCCATCGGTGTAGAGGAACAGGACGGCTCCTAAGACGTCATCGAATGACAGTCCTGTTTCGGTGACTAACTTGCGGAAGCCTAGGCCGGCTGATGCTGCCTGCCTGATGTGCTGCCCCACACGCGCTTCGATGTCACTGAGTGCTGGTCTCTCCTCCAAACCTATCTCCCCGCTCTTTTGACACGCCAATGCTCCGAGCATTGGCGTGCTGAACCACAATGGTTGAGTCCTCCCAGCAGTAATCGATGTCGTATCCATTACTCCATCCTTACCTACAATGATAGAAACGCAGCAGCCAACCAAACGTTACGACTCGGAGCGGAAGCTCTGATCGGTGGCGCAGTCGTGGGGAGACCAACAGCGACGGTAGATTCCTGCTAACGCTCGTTCTGAGCCCGCAAACGGAGCTAACACCCTTTTCGGATCGTCCGCGCGCTGAAGGCACAACAGCACGTTGTGCGCAGCTTGCTGATGACGAGTACGCAGAAACGCCCCCAGCATACACTGAGAGCGCCTGTACCGATAACCATTATTGCCTTTTCAGGGGCAGACCTACAGAGATGATTATCGGTTCGCCATCCTCACCCCTTCCTCCGCCTGGTCCTGCTGAAAGCCGAGCTCACTCGCCGTCATCCGAAGCGCGTTCTGTGCCTCCAGGAGCGCCACAGCCGCCGGCGAGCGCATGAACATGCCCAGGGCGTAGGCTTCGCGCGGCTCCATCCGTACCAGACCCAGCGGCGTGCTGCTCAGATCCAATGCTCCATCGGGCCGCAGCTCGCAGATCACGCCGTCGATCGTGTGGTTGACGGCCAGCGGCACATGCTCCAGGCGCGTGACCTCGCGCTGCTTTGCCTTCATCTCCTCCTGGACGACCCGGACGCCCGTCGAGAAGATGTCTCCCCAGAACTTCATCATCGCCACGGCTTGGCGCCGGTCGAGCTCAACGATAGGACCATCGTCATTGAGATCGCCATAGGCGAGATTGCCATCGGCATCCATGACAAATTTGAAGCCGTCGAACTCGCCTTCCCAGACAACCTTTGCCTCTTCCCGACGGCGCGGGGCCGAGGCATCCAAGGCGGCGCTCTGCGACTCCACAACCTTGTGATAGCGCGCAACAAGCCGGCCAACCTCACCGCCCTCGGCGATGGCGATCATATCCAGCTCGCGCCGGAGTTGATGCCGGTCGACGTCCATGTCAGGGTTTGCGAGCGCTGCGTCGAGCTTGGCGTTGAGTTCCTGCAACTTCTCGGCGGCTGTGGGTGTACCATTGGTGGTGGTCATGGTGGTCTCCATTGTGACTCGTGGCCCGCTGGTGTTGTTGCTCGCGCTCCAGCGGGCCGCTCTGTGCTTCGCGCATACCCGGCACCGGCGGGCCGTCAATGCGAACATTTGTACACGTCTTATGTACATTTGGGGATAAGCCGACGTTCGGTGTAAACTGGTGTTCCCGGTGGCTGGGAGATTTCGCGCCGATTTCCTCCCAGTCGCCGGGCATACGTTCTGCTGAACCTTCAGTGCCCGGTAGCTGGGGGCAGGGTGCTGCCCTCAGTTGCCGTACGAGCCCGCGTGCCTCACCTCCTTACGCCGTTTGTGCCACAGGAAGCAACGACCAGCGCGCATCGGCCACAGACTGATTCCAATCGACGGCATACACGTACAGGCCGCGTAGCTCGACGGTGGCGCGCTCAAGGGCAGCGGCGAGGGGTATCCCCTCAACCGCTGCGATCTCCCGAGCCAGGTCGAGCAACTCACGATCGTAGCGATTCATGAGAACAACTCATCGGCTGCGGCCTGGATCTGCTCGAAGGACTTGCGGGGCGCTGGCTGCTGAGCATGGCCCTCAGCAGCACGAACAATCAGGCGAGCTGCAACGATGTGCCAGCAACGATAGCCACGCGCGCGGCCCTTGCAACCGCACGTCATCGGCTCGCGGGCGTCGATGGTGTAGCGGGCGTCAGACGTGGCCGAGTGAAGGATGACCTGGCGGCCGTCATACGAGAACTGGCCGGTTGCCAGGTTGACCAGCGCCCGAGCGATGGCGCCCTGCCAGGCATTGTCGTTGCCGACCTTGCGCTGGGCGGCACTGGCGGCTGCGTTCAGATCGTCGCGGGTGAAATTGATCGACTGTGGTACGGTTGCGTTTGCCATGGGAACTCACCTTCCTTTGGTACTGACCTGGTTGGAGCTTCAGGCCTCCAACCAGGTCGCTTTGTGTTACGCTGCCCGCCGACTCGGGCGCTTCGTGACTTCCGTTCCGTCCTGCTTCCAGTAGATGACCTTGGCGGCTGGCTTGCGGCTCAGCTCGAACTTGAAGTTCTGCGCGTCCTTGATGCTGTCGAAGGATCCGAGGACTTCGCCGTTCTTCACTACGTCCCACTTGCCTTTGTTCAGTTCGAGCCTTGCCATGTCCGTATCTCCTTACTGTTGCCTATGTCAATAGTATATACTAAACTAGGGCGCTTGTCAATAGTTTTAGCGACGAGTTTCAAAAACTGTTGACAGTCGTCTTTCTATGGTATAAACTGTTGATGACCGCAATGGAGGATCTATGAATAGGGAAGAGGAACAGTTGACTATGTCAGACGCTGCCCGCGAGCTTGGCATCTCTCGCCAGCGTCTTGCAGTCCTCGCAAAAGAGGGAAGGCTTGGAAAGCAGGTTGCGGGGCACTACTGGATATTTACGCGCGAGGAACTCGCCGCATACAAGCCGCTGGTGAAAGCAAACAAAGGCGGGCGCCCAAAAGAAGAAGCCGGCCCGTTAGCCCGGGCGAGCCTGGCATAGCTGAATAAAAACACCCGGCCCCTGACGAGCGACGAAACACATCAGGAACCGGGCAACCAAAAAGGTTAGGGTAAGTGTAGCATGTCCATATCCTCAGCAGAGCTCCTGTGACGTGGCAGAAGACGAAGACGGCTCGATCTCTGTGCCCGAGGCGGCCGAGCGGCTGGGCGTCTCTGAGCGCACGATCCGCCGGCGCATCAAACAGGGCGCGATCTGCGCGACAAGCGTCGAGACTGCCCAGGGCCACATCTGGCGCATTGACCCGGCAAGCCTCGCGCGCCACCCGGCAGATGCCACCCGGCACGAGGACAACGCCGCCCGGCAGAGCACAGAAGAGACCCGGCAAAACGAAGATGCCACCCGGCAATCGGCGGTCATGCCGGCCGGCACACCTGGCACGCCACCCGGCACCGTTCCAGAGGTTGTGCTCGTGCTGCTTGACGAGCTGCGCCAGGAGTACCGTGATCGGATTGCCGAACTGGAAGATAAGAACGAGCGGAACATTGCTGCTGCCACGCACTGGCAGGCACGCGCAACAGAAGCGGAGCGGCGCGCCCAGTATGCCGAAGAGCAGGTGAAGCTGCTGATGGCGCCGAAGGATGACCCAGCGCCCGAGCCGCCGGCCCAGCTCGAGCGGCCGTGGTGGAAGCGGTGGTTAGGGCAGTGATGAATGAAGGTCGCAAAAGCATGATGGAGCGTATGCGGACGGAGGCACAGTACCTTCAGCATGAGTACGTCTTGCTCTTCTCCCTTGCAGTCGTGGATGCGACCTTCCTTGAGTACTTCTCACACGATCCAGAAGACAACCACGCTCCACAAACTCGTAGATCACGCCGGTCTGAAGGAAGTATCCGCTACACGCTACGAATGGGAACGGGTCAGGCCGCGCGTGACTTTGCAGATATCGATCTTCGCACCATTGCCCCAGATAAAACATATATTGCTATCTCCCTCCGCCCATTGCCTCCCGCCTCCTCAGATATAGAGCAAACCTACTTTGAGGGCTGGTGTAACCTTCAACTTATAAGGACTATCGCCTGGCTATGGGCCGATCAAAAACGAATGGCAGCACTCGCTATCAAAAGCCCCACGCCTTACAATACGATCATCCCTATAGATCAAGACGGGAAGGCTCGAATCGACCTCGGGATACAACCAGCAGCTCTTTTTGAGCTTGAGCAAATAAAGGCCGATGCAGACAACCCCTTTCAGGCACCTCAGCCAACTGAATATGCAACAGCAGATGAGTGGCTCGAAGCATTGAATACACACTACGAAACATATGAAGCGCCAGAAGGTGTAAAGATCAGTGCCTTTGCAAAACGATCTGGCATCGCTCCACAAACTCTCTATAACGCTCGGGACAGACTTGGGAAGACGCGGCCACGGAAGCAGAAGAAACCAAGTAAGTAAGTAGGCTTTTCGGTAAATGTATTTACTTGAAGACAGGCATGCGGCCGTTTACTCTGACCACAGTTGTTGTTTTTGTCAGGAGGCACAGTCATGCCATACGCGCGAATCACGGTCCCGCTCACCACCGCTGATCGGACGGTGCTCCTCGATATAGCCGAGATGGAGTGCCGGGACCCGCGTGAGCATCTGCGCTACCTCCTTCGACGAGACGCGCAGGAACGCGGGTTACTGAATAGTGGATTAAAAACAAAGGCCGCTCACAGGGGGCAGAACCCCACCGAGAACGACCAGACCAAAGACCCTCAGCAAGTCTTAGTCTAGTCCTTCCTGGTGCGTTCGTCAACCCCTCACGCGGCCATACCTTGAAACGGAGACAGGTATGGCACAGGAACTAGACTACAAGATCGCCCAACGAGCGCGCACGTCCGCACACGTCCGGCCCCTCGATAGCGTCTTATGCGCCTTGGAAGAGACGCCCTGCACCTGGTGCCAAGGGCTGTTACGCCTCCTCAAGCAGCACATCGAAGAGCAAAGCGTCCCAACGTTTGGATGGGAGGTGCTCAATTGAATGCACCCCCCAACAATCAAGTTGATTCGACCGTTGCGCGCATGCTCGCCCATCAATGGCGCGGCGGGCAGCATGGCTACCTCTGGACTGCCAGCGAAGCCAAGAAGCCCAAGCCAAACCCCGAAGCGAAGGGGCAAGCGAAAGAGCAGCTCACGACCTGGTGTCCCGCCGGCGATGCGCCCCTGGTGCCAAGTGACCAGGGGCGGCATGGTGTGCGACATATTTACTGGTCTGTTCACCCAACGACGACAAGCGGCACCCAATACCAGCGGGCAAAGAAAGGCGAGCGCGACATCGCCGCGATCAACTCCCTGTTTAGTGAGTTCGATCTTGAGCATTTTGGCAACGATCCGGCTGCTCTTCGTGCCCACGTCGAGAACCTGAGCCCGGCACCGTCTGTCTACTGGGACAGTGGCAAGGGTGGCATTCAGGCGCTCTGGCCATTGGATGAGCCGTTCATCCTCGACACACCGGAAAAGCACGCCCTCGCCGATTGGGTACAAAAGGCATGGGTTGACCGCACCCACGGTGATGACGGCGCGAAAGACCTCAACCGCGTGCTTCGGCTGCCTGGCACCAAGAATTACAAGGCAAAGTATGGGCCGGACTTTCCGGCTGCTCGATTCCTGAAAGCCGACTTCGAGCAACTGAATAGCTTCGAGGAGCTCGCGGCCCTGGTACCAGCACTGCCAGAGGCCAAGGTCAAGCAGGCACGGCAAACAACAAGCACGCCGGCGGCATTGGTACCAGACGACGAACTCACGAACCTCGACAAGATCGCCGAAATCGTCGCGCTCTTGCAGCGCCTGAATCCTGAGCGCGCCGATGCATACAATCCCTGGCTGAACATCGGCATGATCTGCAAAGATGAGCTCGGCGCCGCAGGCCTTCCCATCTGGAAGGCTTGGGCTCAGCAGAGCGGCAAATATGAGCCCGGATGTTGCGAGGCGAGGTGGCCGACATTCAACTCGAATGTCGGGGGTCAACGGGTCACGATCGCCAGTTTGCGGCACTGGGCCACCGAAGACGATCCGCCGGCAGAAGCCACAGCCAGCGACTCAGTAACCGTCCAAATGCTGGTTGCCCAGGTGAAGGACCTCCATGAACAAGTAGAAACGCTGGAAGCGTGGCGCGCGTGGACGGTTGCGGTTGCTGCTCTTCCGACTGAGCGTCTCTCGCCAGCCGCGAAAATTGTCGCGGTCTCACTCTGGCCAGAAATGCAATCGCGCCGCGAGCGTGGTCTCACCGATCTGGCGCCGATCTGGATCGGCGGTGGCAAGGACCAGGACGGCGCCAAGCGGTCGGGGGGAGCGAAGGAACGGGCTGGACTAAGCGAAGGAACATACAGCACCAAGCTCAAGGAACTGGCCGACGTCGGCGCCCTCGCACATAAGACAGATCGCGATCCGGTAACCGGCAACTCAAAGGTGCTCATTGCGCCGGCAGACTGGAACGATCCCGCTGCTTGGGCGCCACCCGAGGCACGCAATCATGGCGGGCAGCGCCCGAATGCCGGCCGGCCCGCGCTACCATTGTGCCCTGAGCCCACGTGCTCCCCTGAAACACCAGTCAAAGAAGCGGCCGTCATGACAGTCGAGTATACGTCTGCCTGTGGCACGCCCCTAGGCAAGCACGAACGTAGCCGACGGGAGCGCACGTGGGCACCGGATCAGGATGGGCACTGGACGCCCTCACCGTGGAAGCGAGCCGAGGCACCCCCCGACAATCAACCTGATTGTCGGGTCCTGGAAGAGGCCGACCTGCAAGATGCCCTACCTAATACACCAATGGATCTTTTTGTCGGGCAAATTGAAGGTCGGCCCCCTTCGCCCCATGAATACCCGCCTGGTTATGTCCTGAGCATAGCTGATCGTCTCAGGGCCGCGCGAGGTGTGTCATGAGCAACCGTCGTAAGCTCGCCCAGCGCAAGGGCCCGCGCCACATCACCATGCCGCCCGCGATCAGCGCCCTGGTTGACCGGCAAATGCTCGCGGACGCCGCGTACTTTCGGCAGCATCCGGATGCGCAACGCTACGCGCGGTCATATGTGCCCGGCGAGGCCTGGCCAAACGAACTGCCGACAGACACCGTGGTCGAAGTGACGCAGCTGCAACCGGGCGTGCGGAGTCGTGCCTTTGGGCGGGCGTTGATGGTTGCTGACTTCGACAAGGCAAAGGAGGCAGCATGAGGAGGGCCGATGGATCAACGTTGGGCGGATCTGTACGCAGCGGTCGCCCGTCAGGCCGTCCACGACCTGCATTCGGACTATACCCATCCACGCCACATGGACGCGGCGCGCTGGCTGGAGGCAGCCGGCTTGCTCGACCGGGCGCAGCGGAGCCCACCACGACGGATATACAGAACAAATGTTCTGAAAAGGAGATCACACCATGGCAACACTGAACGCATCGGAACAGAAAAAGGTGGACGCCCTTGCGGCGTTGGAACAGGCCAAATGGAACAACGAGCGCTCTGTCCCTGATGTGGAGCTCGCGAACGCTCGGCAGCTGGTCGCCTATGCCGAGGCCAATGCGGAGGCACGCGAGCAGGTTCAGAAGCAACGCAACGCTGAGAAGGACGCGGAGGTGGCACGGCATCAGGCAGCGCGGGACGCGCTTGCACGAGCAGCCCAGGCTGAGTATATGCGCCGACGCCATGCCGCTTTCAAAGGAACGGCAGCACAATGGGAACAGATGAAGGGCGCGATCCTTCAGGACTTCTTGCTGGGAGCAAATGAAGGGCGCGATGAGGCCGCCGAGCGGAAGCGGGCCAGCATGGAGTATGGGTTTTAGATGCACTCCACCCCCACCCCGGTAACTCGGCAGACGTGCGCGGCGCTGAATGCCGCCGGCGAGCCGTGCAAGGCTGGAGTGAAAAACGGCGCGCTGTACTGCTTCCAACATGACCCGGATCGGGCGCTTGATGTTGCGGCCGCACGCGCCAAAGGGGGGAAGAACCATAGCAAGCCCAAGCCAGCACCGCCCATCGACCTGAGCACGCCCGAGCTGCAACGGCTGGCTATCCAGGAGACGATCAACCGCGTCCGGCGCGGCGATGAAAGTCTCAATATCGGCCGGTTCGTGGTGTATGCGGTGAGTCTGGCGCGGCCGATCCTGGAACTGGAAGGCATCACCGAGCGGATCGCAGCGCTGGAAGCGCGGATGGGAGAGAAGGCGTGAGAAGTTATCGGGAGATGTCGAACCGACTGGCGGAACTTGAGGCTCAGGCCGCGCCCCTGATCGCTGAAGAGGAGATGACCCTCGAAGAGGCATGCGCGGCCGTGGCCGCAGAGTACTCCGACCTGACACCACACGAGGTGCTCGCCCTCGAACCAGTGGCCTTCCTGGTGTTTCTGTATTGGACCGGGCAACTCTTCCTGCTGAAGGGCTGGAAGGGCGTCCCTGAGTTTGACGCTTGGATTGCGCAGATGCACGGCTGGCTGCCCGCTGCGCTGCTCCAGCGCCTTATGGAGCAGCGTACCTTCATTGATGGCGTGTGCGCGCTCCCTGAGGGCGTGGAGCGGGCACAGGCGGCCATTGCTGCCTTCCTCCCACGATCACATCGGAACCATCCGGATCATCTGACCTACCTCCAGAAGAGAATCAAGAAACCAGAGGGATTATGTCAGGCAGCTTAAACCAACGTCTGAAGCGTCTTGAGCAACACATGCCCGGGCCGGATCGCCCATGGCGTGCTGATGACTATGCGCGCTGGCGCCAGCAGCACATTGACGCCGGCGATCCTGAGGGCCCGCACGGCGGCACGCGCGTGCCGCCGTGCGGGCGTGGGAAGCTCAGCGCGGCCTGAGGGAGGATGAAGAAGGAAGCCATGTGCGGACGTGACGTGCTGGAGCCTGCGCGCCCGTTCCATCGCTGCTGAGCCGTCTGGCGCGGTCGTGGGCCACGCTGGGCGGCTTCGGTGTGCCCGCAGTTCGTGCGTTAGCAACTAACTTCTTGTCAGCCCCTGCATTTTCGAGGTGCGTATCGGATATAACCAGCGGGTTTGGTCAAAGACCACAGCAATCCCGGTGCGCCCATCGGCCTCACTGATCACGCGCGCGACATGCCCACGAGCAGCAACATGAGGTGACTCGGCGGCTGGCTTCGACAGCGAGAGGCGGACACTGACGAAGAGGTTGACTCCTGGCTGGAGGGTTCGCTCCAAGCGTACGTACAATCCGCCAGCACTGATATTCTCGACCGAGCAACTTTCTTGGAATCGGGTGCCCGTTGTATCAACTCCGCGCACAACTATTTTGAAAGGCAAGTCAATACGTGGCAATACACGATGACTTCGCATGGCAGGGTCCTTGTTGATAGGCAGAGCATAGCATAGGCGTGCCCGGCGCGTCCTGGTGGCAGAGAATCGGCCACAGCGGCTGTATCCCGCTTTTGCGGTAGGAAAAGATCCCATGTTTGCATGATGGCAGACTGCACCTGTGGCGCTATCCTAGCAGGAGTTCGCAACGGTATACAAGGAGTTCGATGATGAATTTTCCTTCACCTGAGCCCCAATCTCCTGCGGTGCTGGCGCCCAGCGGTGGAGCAGTGCACGACGGGCCAGCGTTGTGGTACCACAGTATCCAAACGTTCCTCCGTGAGATGGACGCCCTTGTTGCCAGTGGGCGCATTGATCTTGATGCGCGCAACGTGATTCTCTGTGCACTCAAACGTGCCGTCCCGATGGTGGAACAGGCCAAGGAAGGACTCGCCTAGCGCGGGGTTCGGCGTGTCCTGGGGGCAGAGAATGGGCTACAGCGCCTCTCTGTTACGTCCTTGTAGCTAAGGCACCCCTTAGACCCCGCGCGGTACTGCAAGATAAGGGACGTTGAATGAACGTACATGCCGATTTCAATGCCCCTGCCCAAAAGGGCGCTCCAGAGGTGGGAACAGTGTAAGAAGTTTTGAGCGTCAATGAAAGTTAAGGACGATCTTATTTCAGCACAACTCGACTGTAGTAGCTCAGTCCTTGCGTGGCCGGCCTGGTGGACGCTCGAAGCCGGTACGCGGTCCCTTCTGGCGCTTGCGATGGACCTTGACCCTGAGGGCATTGAGCGCCCGCTGTGCCTCGGCATGGTGCTCAACACAGTAGCGCGGCGTTGGACCAGGCGCGCGGTCTTCGGTAACTTCGTGGCTGCCATGTTCACACCAGAAGGTGATGGGGCGTGGTGGTCGAGTACCCATTACTTAATTATGGCAGAAAAAGCCACACCAATCACGAAGACACCCAATAAGCACCATCTCCCGCTTTTGAGCTAGGAAAAGATCCCATGGTTGCATGATGCCGGACGGTGCCTGCTGCTCTATAGTATCAGTACCTCTGAAGCATCTTATCCAACGCGACTGTGCGACAGAGCATTGTTGATGACAGCACTGTGAGTAGCCCAATCATTCTGGCCATCGATCCCGATGTGCATCGTCGCGCCCAACTCCTCGCGTCCAATCTCCGCCAGGTACAGCATGAGGCCGCCCGCTTTGCGAGCGCGGCGACCATTCACGCACTCAGTAACCATATCTTGGCTGCCCGCGTCGCGCTCCACGTTATTGGGGCTTTTTGCATATCCCCCGACGATGTAAAATCTCGTGGCTTCTCACAAAGGATTGTTTTTGAGAGCCGTCTAGCAGTTGGGCCTTTGCCGACTTTTTTGTCTCTCCATCTTTTCAAAACTATCTCTTGTAATCGGCTTCTCGTTCTCCTATCCTCTCGATGAGTTTTGAGAAGCGACAGGAGACAGTATGCTGGTAGGCGATGCCCACGTTTCGACGATTGAGCAGAACCCAGCCCTCCAAATCCGTGAGCTGAAGGCTGCCGGGCGCGAGCGTATTGCTCACCGAGCAGGCCAGCGGCGCGCAGCGCGAGCGGCCAAAGCTCCAATGCCGCCCTCAGCTACCTGCGCAGTTGAAGTGCTCCCCAGCATCCACTCGCAGCTGTGAAGGACGAAGCCTGATTTTACATTGTTGGGGCACAAGCAAAAACCCCCTTATTGCGGCACGCGTGGGTCAGGAGAAAGACACGGAGATTGAGGAGGTCTTTGAGCGTGCTGAAAGTGCCCTCAGGAAAGCTCGAGTGCTGCTCGTACGCACACAACGGGTGCGGTTCAGCGGCAAAACCTGGCACCGTCGCCTTCTCGAAGACTAGCCAAAGCAAGCTTGCCGCTGTGACCGCGTGGGATGGCTCAGGATAGTGACAGTATCACTGGTATGCAGATTGCTTTAGCCCTCATTCGTGGAACCAAGTTTTGACGCCGTGGCGATCATCGCGGCCTTTTATGTCAAAGTCACCACAATTCGAGTCCATTGAGGAGCTTGAGCTCAGACGCCGGAAACTGTTGGGTCGGATGAACTGGGTAGTAAGATCCAGTTCATAGTGAAATTCCCTTTTGGAAAGGTCAATTCCATGATCCCTAGATTTCGATCACTTGCTGTTTGCCTGTCACTGGTTCTGTGCCTGGCAGCTCTGGTATCTCCCTCCGTGCTGCGCGCGCAGAGCACCCCCTTATGCTTTAACGTACCTGCCATTACCAACTGCATTGAAGGGCGCTTTCTCACCTTCTGGCAGCAAAATGGAGGGCTCCCTGTCTTTGGCTATCCCATTACCGCAGCCGTCCCACAACGAACCCCGGAAGGGAACTTCCTGACCCAATCCTTCGAACGAATCCGGTTTGAGCTTCATCCGGAGAACGCCCAGCCATATGATGTGCTGCTCGGCCGGCTCGGCGATGAACGTCTCAAGCAGCAGGGTCGTGATTGGATGATGTTCCCTAAGGCCGACGAGAATGCGCCGCACTACTTCCCTGAGACCGGCCATGCAATTGCGCACGACCCCTTTTGGCGCTATTGGTCAAGCCATGGCTTGGAGTTCGATGGCAAGCTGGGGACGAGCTTTGCCGAGTCGCTCGCGCTCTTTGGCTTGCCGCTCTCCGAGCCCACCATGGAAACAAATTCGTCCAGTGACATAGTCCTTACCCAGTGGTTTGAACGCGCTCGCCTCGAAGATCACGGTGGCCAGGGCGTGTTGCTAGGATTGCTGGGGAACGAGACGCGTGGCGGCACCTCTTCCGTGGAGTTAGTGCCACCATTGCCCTCCGAGCAAAGGATGGTCTTTCGTCCAGTCGCCGATGCGTTCGTACATGCCGATTTCCCGGACAGCAACTTCGGCAGGGATGGTTTGCTGGTCGCGGATCTGAGCCCGAATCGAGAGTCGTATCTGAAGTTCGAGGTACAGGGACTGAACGGTACGGTAGCGAAAGCTGACCTATTGCTGTACGTGACGACCCTGTTACAGGTCGACGGCAGTTCCTTTAGTGGAGGGAGCATTGCACGCATGCAGGACACGAGTTGGCAAGAAAGCAGCGTTACCTACAACTCACGTCCACGTATTGATGGGCCAATCCTGGCAACATTGGGTCAGGTAAAAGCTGGGCAGTGGTATGCGTTCGATGTCACTGCGGCGATAACGGGAAATGGCCTCATGAGCTTCGGCTTGATAAGCCGCAGCGCTAATGGCGTGTACTACACCTCTCGCGAGGTCACTGAGACGGCGCCACAGCTTGTCGTAACACTTGTGCGCTAAGATAGGGTTTCTCTCGAAGCGCAGCAAAGGCAAAAACGAAGATGCCCCGACCGGAGCCGAGGCGCGTAGCCGATAATTCATTATCGATGCTTACTTCGTATAGAACCCGCTCGCAACCTTGGCGGCCTCTTCGTCCACACTTGCGTCGAAGTCGGCCCAATGGCGACTCTGGCGCTGGGCTTCGAGGCGCTCAATCAATGTGGCCACGCCGGGCAGCCGCATAAAGATGAGCAGCCCGTACACCTCGTCAGGCGTGAACTTGACCAGCGGTCTTGCCATCGCGCTCGTCGATGGCAAGACCGCCATCACGATCAAGGAAGAAGGTGCAGCCGGCAAGCTGCTGGTAGCGCGGCACGTCCAACGCTGCGGCCGCCCGCTCGTGCTTGACGATGGCGATGGCTTCGAGCAGACCGACAAGCTGATCCAGGGTGACATCTTCCAACGTCTTGGCGGCCGTGGGTGTACCATTGGTGGTGGTCATGATTGGTCTCCGTTGTGACTCGTGGCCCGCTGGGATTGTTGTAGCTCTCCAGCGGGCCGCTGTGTGATTCGGCGCATCCCCGGTGCCGGCGGGGCGTCATACAGAACATTTGTACACATTGTTTCCTCGTTTGGGGACAAACCGACATCGGTTGTAGACTGGTGTTCCCGGTGGCTGGGAGATCCAAGGGGTTGTCTCTTCCAGTTGCCGGGGCATACGTTCTGCTGAGTTTCTTTGCCCGGTGGCTGAGAGATTTCGCGCCGATCTCCTCTCAATTGCCGGGCATACCTTCTGCTATGAGTTGTGCTCCCGGCCATCGGGAGCTACAGGAGAGTTGCTCCCGGCGACCGGGGCATGCGTTCTGCTGAACCTTCAGTGCCCGGTGGCTGAGAGATTTCGCGCCGATCTCCTCTCAATTGCCGGGCATACCTTCTGCTATGAGTTGTGCTCCCGGCCATCGGGAGCTACAGGAGAGTTGCTCCCGGCGACCGGGGCATGCGTTCTGCTGAACCTTCAGTGCCCGGTGGATGGGTGGCAGGGGAATATGTCTCCCAGTTGCCGGGCTAGCCCGCTCGCCTCACCTCCTCTCCCAGCCTCACCCGGTTCGTGGTGCTCCAAAGCGTGGTAGAGTCACAGCCGTGGCCGTGTGCGCTGTACCCTCCATGCTAGGCAAGGGCTGGATCGGCCATGTTGACAGTCCAGCCCATTCCTACGCCGTCTGTGCCACGCTGATCAACGACCATTGGCCTTCCGTCGCCCGCTTGTCCCAGTCGAAGGCGTAGACCACAAGCCCACGCAATTCCACGGCTGCCCGCTCCAGGGCGACCGCCAGCGGAATATCCTCAACCGCTGCGATCTCTTTGGCCAGGGCGAGCAACTCTGTTTGATACCTGCCCATCACGCCACCAGCTCCTCTACAGCAGCTTCGCGGGCCTGCCGGCTGACTTCGATCTGCTCGGGCGTGTAATAGGCGCCCTTGTACCAGGAGGCGCTGTGCGCCTCCTGGTACATCTCGGCCGTCTTACAGAGCAATCTCGCTGCAGCCCGGTGCCAGCATGGGATACCGCGCTTGAAGGCCCGGCACTCGCAGTGCTTGACGGTGACGAGGTAGCGGGCGTCGTCAGTCGTAGCCGACATAATGACGAGTGTCTCACCATCAAAAGCCCACTGCTCGGCCGCGAGGTAGAGCGCGGCTTTGTTGATCGCGTTGAGCCAGGCCTGGTGCTCGGCGGCTTGCTTACGGGCTTCCTGGAGCGCCAGGGCGACGGTCTGACGGTTGACGGCTTGTGCGATAGTTGCGTTTGCCATGGGAGTGGATGCTCCTTTGGTATGGCTCACCGGGCCTCGATCTCCCGGTGAGCCGCTTTTGTCTTGGGCCTATGCGGCCCGTCGGCTCGGGCGCTTCGTGACTTCCGTTCCGTCCTGCTTCCAGTAGATGACCTTGGCGACTGGCTTGCGGCTCAGCTCAAACTTGAAGTCTTGCGCGTCCTTGATGCTGTCGAACGATCCAACGACCTGGCCATTGCTGACGACGTTCCATGTGCCATTGTTCAGTTCGAGCTTTGCCATTGCCGTAACTCCTTTGCTGTTGAAGACAGTATAGCATAGTTACGTAAGTTATGCAATAGATATATGTTATGCATATTGCATAAACTTTGTATCTTGCGTGAGATGCATCAGCTATGCTATAGTGGTCTCGTCAAAGGAGGGGGTATGTCAGAGGAAGTGGAGTCTGGGCGAATAACGCTATCCATGCCAGGCTCAAGGCGTAAGGAATTTGACGCCGCGCTGCTGAAGTTGAAGCAGGATCGTCCGTTCGATAGCATCAGTAAGATTGTGGCCGATGCAGTGATCGCAGCTGCGACCACCCTCACTGGTGGTTTGCCTGAAGAAACAGAGACTGGTGAATCGCTAAACGACCCCCAGCCCTATACATCACCTCGATAGCTTCGGCGACTGACATATGATCGACGTTGAGCAGAACGATGATCACGCTATGCAGAACGATGATCAGAGCCTATCAATCGCTGATGCTGCCAAACACCTCGGCATGTCGCCGGCAACCATCAGGCGCCGTATTAAGGATCGTAAGATTGCGGCCTTCCAGCGCCCTACAGAGCGCGGCTTTGAGTGGCGCGTCTTGCCTGATCAGCCAATAGAGAACCTTGATCACATCGTTGATCAACCGGTGGATATCGTTGCGCAAGCAGTGAGCATCGATGTACAGAACGATGATCAGCCACTGGAGAACGATGATCACAACGATGATCAAGCAGTGCTCAAGGCGCTGGAGATGCTTGACGAGGAGCGGCGCAAGGTTGACGAGCTCCAAGAGCAACTACGCGAGGCGTCGACCGCTGCAGCCCACTGGCAGGCCCGAGCTGTGACGGCCGAGCAGACAGTACAGCGGCTGTTACCAGCGCCGAAGGATGAACCCACGCCCGAGCCGCCGGCAGAACCGGAACGGCGGCCGTGGTGGATGCGGTGGTTAGGGCAGTGATGAATGAAGGTCGCAAAAGCATGATGGAGCGTATGCGGACGGAGGCACAGTACCTTCAGCATGAGTACGTCTTGCTCTTCTCCCTTGCAGTCGTGGATGCGACCTTCCTTGAGTACTTCTCACACGATCCAGAAGACAACCACGCTCCACAAACTCGTAGATCACGCCGGTCTGAAGGAAGTATCCGCTACACGCTACGAATGGGAACGGGTCAGGCCGCGCGTGACTTTGCAGATATCGATCTTCGCACCATTGCCCCAGATAAAACATATATTGCTATCTCCCTCCGCCCATTGCCTCCCGCCTCCTCAGATATAGAGCAAACCTACTTTGAGGGCTGGTGTAACCTTCAACTTATAAGGACTATCGCCTGGCTATGGGCCGATCAAAAACGAATGGCAGCACTCGCTATCAAAAGCCCCACGCCTTACAATACGATCATCCCTATAGATCAAGACGGGAAGGCTCGAATCGACCTCGGGATACAACCAGCAGCTCTTTTTGAGCTTGAGCAAATAAAGGCCGATGCAGACAACCCCTTTCAGGCACCTCAGCCAACTGAATATGCAACAGCAGATGAGTGGCTCGAAGCATTGAATACACACTACGAAACATATGAAGCGCCAGAAGGTGTAAAGATCAGTGCCTTTGCAAAACGATCTGGCATCGCTCCACAAACTCTCTATAACGCTCGGGACAGACTTGGGAAGACGCGGCCACGGAAGCAGAAGAAACCAAGTAAGTAAGTAGGCTTTTCGGTAAATGTATTTACTTGAAGACAGGCATGCGGCCGTTTACTCTGACCACAGTTGTTGTTTTTGTCAGGAGGCACAGTCATGCCATACGCGCGAATCACGGTCCCGCTCACCACCGCTGATCGGACGGTGCTCCTCGATATAGCCGAGATGGAGTGCCGGGACCCGCGTGAGCATCTGCGCTACCTCCTTCGACGAGACGCGCAGGAACGCGGGTTACTGAATAGTGGATTAAAAACAAAGGCCGCTCACAGGGGGCAGAACCCCACCGAGAACGACCAGACCAAAGACCCTCAGCAAGTCTTAGTCTAGTCCTTCCTGGTGCGTTCGTCAACCCCTCACGCGGCCATACCTTGAAACGGAGACAGGTATGGCACAGGAACTAGACTACAAGATCGCCCAACGAGCGCGCACGTCCGCACACGTCCGGCCCCTCGATAGCGTCTTATGCGCCTTGGAAGAGACGCCCTGCACCTGGTGCCAAGGGCTGTTACGCCTCCTCAAGCAGCACATCGAAGAGCAAAGCGTCCCAACGTTTGGATGGGAGGTGCTCAATTGAATGCACCCCCCAACAATCAAGTTGATTCGACCGTTGCGCGCATGCTCGCCCATCAATGGCGCGGCGGGCAGCATGGCTACCTCTGGACTGCCAGCGAAGCCAAGAAGCCCAAGCCAAACCCCGAAGCGAAGGGGCAAGCGAAAGAGCAGCTCACGACCTGGTGTCCCGCCGGCGATGCGCCCCTGGTGCCAAGTGACCAGGGGCGGCATGGTGTGCGACATATTTACTGGTCTGTTCACCCAACGACGACAAGCGGCACCCAATACCAGCGGGCAAAGAAAGGCGAGCGCGACATCGCCGCGATCAACTCCCTGTTTAGTGAGTTCGATCTTGAGCATTTTGGCAACGATCCGGCTGCTCTTCGTGCCCACGTCGAGAACCTGAGCCCGGCACCGTCTGTCTACTGGGACAGTGGCAAGGGTGGCATTCAGGCGCTCTGGCCATTGGATGAGCCGTTCATCCTCGACACACCGGAAAAGCACGCCCTCGCCGATTGGGTACAAAAGGCATGGGTTGACCGCACCCACGGTGATGACGGCGCGAAAGACCTCAACCGCGTGCTTCGGCTGCCTGGCACCAAGAATTACAAGGCAAAGTATGGGCCGGACTTTCCGGCTGCTCGATTCCTGAAAGCCGACTTCGAGCAACTGAATAGCTTCGAGGAGCTCGCGGCCCTGGTACCAGCACTGCCAGAGGCCAAGGTCAAGCAGGCACGGCAAACAACAAGCACGCCGGCGGCATTGGTACCAGACGACGAACTCACGAACCTCGACAAGATCGCCGAAATCGTCGCGCTCTTGCAGCGCCTGAATCCTGAGCGCGCCGATGCATACAATCCCTGGCTGAACATCGGCATGATCTGCAAAGATGAGCTCGGCGCCGCAGGCCTTCCCATCTGGAAGGCTTGGGCTCAGCAGAGCGGCAAATATGAGCCCGGATGTTGCGAGGCGAGGTGGCCGACATTCAACTCGAATGTCGGGGGTCAACGGGTCACGATCGCCAGTTTGCGGCACTGGGCCACCGAAGACGATCCGCCGGCAGAAGCCACAGCCAGCGACTCAGTAACCGTCCAAATGCTGGTTGCCCAGGTGAAGGACCTCCATGAACAAGTAGAAACGCTGGAAGCGTGGCGCGCGTGGACGGTTGCGGTTGCTGCTCTTCCGACTGAGCGTCTCTCGCCAGCCGCGAAAATTGTCGCGGTCTCACTCTGGCCAGAAATGCAATCGCGCCGCGAGCGTGGTCTCACCGATCTGGCGCCGATCTGGATCGGCGGTGGCAAGGACCAGGACGGCGCCAAGCGGTCGGGGGGAGCGAAGGAACGGGCTGGACTAAGCGAAGGAACATACAGCACCAAGCTCAAGGAACTGGCCGACGTCGGCGCCCTCGCACATAAGACAGATCGCGATCCGGTAACCGGCAACTCAAAGGTGCTCATTGCGCCGGCAGACTGGAACGATCCCGCTGCTTGGGCGCCACCCGAGGCACGCAATCATGGCGGGCAGCGCCCGAATGCCGGCCGGCCCGCGCTACCATTGTGCCCTGAGCCCACGTGCTCCCCTGAAACACCAGTCAAAGAAGCGGCCGTCATGACAGTCGAGTATACGTCTGCCTGTGGCACGCCCCTAGGCAAGCACGAACGTAGCCGACGGGAGCGCACGTGGGCACCGGATCAGGATGGGCACTGGACGCCCTCACCGTGGAAGCGAGCCGAGGCACCCCCCGACAATCAACCTGATTGTCGGGTCCTGGAAGAGGCCGACCTGCAAGATGCCCTACCTAATACACCAATGGATCTTTTTGTCGGGCAAATTGAAGGTCGGCCCCCTTCGCCCCATGAATACCCGCCTGGTTATGTCCTGAGCATAGCTGATCGTCTCAGGGCCGCGCGAGGTGTGTCATGAGCAACCGTCGTAAGCTCGCCCAGCGCAAGGGCCCGCGCCACATCACCATGCCGCCCGCGATCAGCGCCCTGGTTGACCGGCAAATGCTCGCGGACGCCGCGTACTTTCGGCAGCATCCGGATGCGCAACGCTACGCGCGGTCATATGTGCCCGGCGAGGCCTGGCCAAACGAACTGCCGACAGACACCGTGGTCGAAGTGACGCAGCTGCAACCGGGCGTGCGGAGTCGTGCCTTTGGGCGGGCGTTGATGGTTGCTGACTTCGACAAGGCAAAGGAGGCAGCATGAGGAGGGCCGATGGATCAACGTTGGGCGGATCTGTACGCAGCGGTCGCCCGTCAGGCCGTCCACGACCTGCATTCGGACTATACCCATCCACGCCACATGGACGCGGCGCGCTGGCTGGAGGCAGCCGGCTTGCTCGACCGGGCGCAGCGGAGCCCACCACGACGGATATACAGAACAAATGTTCTGAAAAGGAGATCACACCATGGCAACACTGAACGCATCGGAACAGAAAAAGGTGGACGCCCTTGCGGCGTTGGAACAGGCCAAATGGAACAACGAGCGCTCTGTCCCTGATGTGGAGCTCGCGAACGCTCGGCAGCTGGTCGCCTATGCCGAGGCCAATGCGGAGGCACGCGAGCAGGTTCAGAAGCAACGCAACGCTGAGAAGGACGCGGAGGTGGCACGGCATCAGGCAGCGCGGGACGCGCTTGCACGAGCAGCCCAGGCTGAGTATATGCGCCGACGCCATGCCGCTTTCAAAGGAACGGCAGCACAATGGGAACAGATGAAGGGCGCGATCCTTCAGGACTTCTTGCTGGGAGCAAATGAAGGGCGCGATGAGGCCGCCGAGCGGAAGCGGGCCAGCATGGAGTATGGGTTTTAGATGCACTCCACCCCCACCCCGGTAACTCGGCAGACGTGCGCGGCGCTGAATGCCGCCGGCGAGCCGTGCAAGGCTGGAGTGAAAAACGGCGCGCTGTACTGCTTCCAACATGACCCGGATCGGGCGCTTGATGTTGCGGCCGCACGCGCCAAAGGGGGGAAGAACCATAGCAAGCCCAAGCCAGCACCGCCCATCGACCTGAGCACGCCCGAGCTGCAACGGCTGGCTATCCAGGAGACGATCAACCGCGTCCGGCGCGGCGATGAAAGTCTCAATATCGGCCGGTTCGTGGTGTATGCGGTGAGTCTGGCGCGGCCGATCCTGGAACTGGAAGGCATCACCGAGCGGATCGCAGCGCTGGAAGCGCGGATGGGAGAGAAGGCGTGAGAAGTTATCGGGAGATGTCGAACCGACTGGCGGAACTTGAGGCTCAGGCCGCGCCCCTGATCGCTGAAGAGGAGATGACCCTCGAAGAGGCATGCGCGGCCGTGGCCGCAGAGTACTCCGACCTGACACCACACGAGGTGCTCGCCCTCGAACCAGTGGCCTTCCTGGTGTTTCTGTATTGGACCGGGCAACTCTTCCTGCTGAAGGGCTGGAAGGGCGTCCCTGAGTTTGACGCTTGGATTGCGCAGATGCACGGCTGGCTGCCCGCTGCGCTGCTCCAGCGCCTTATGGAGCAGCGTACCTTCATTGATGGCGTGTGCGCGCTCCCTGAGGGCGTGGAGCGGGCACAGGCGGCCATTGCTGCCTTCCTCCCACGATCACATCGGAACCATCCGGATCATCTGACCTACCTCCAGAAGAGAATCAAGAAACCAGAGGGATTATGTCAGGCAGCTTAAACCAACGTCTGAAGCGTCTTGAGCAACACATGCCCGGGCCGGATCGCCCATGGCGTGCTGATGACTATGCGCGCTGGCGCCAGCAGCACATTGACGCCGGCGATCCTGAGGGCCCGCACGGCGGCACGCGCGTGCCGCCGTGCGGGCGTGGGAAGCTCAGCGCGGCCTGAGGGAGGATGAAGAAGGAAGCCATGTGCGGACGTGACGTGCTGGAGCCTGCGCGCCCGTTCCATCGCTGCTGAGCCGTCTGGCGCGGTCGTGGGCCACGCTGGGCGGCTTCGGTGTGCCCGCAGTTCGTGCGTTAGCAACTAACTTCTTGTCAGCCCCTGCATTTTCGAGGTGCGTATCGGATATAACCAGCGGGTTTGGTCAAAGACCACAGCAATCCCGGTGCGCCCATCGGCCTC
>MWVV01000193.1_pt1 | contig 21949 bp, 24 predicted proteins | sample 1047281 | NCBI WGS metagenome assembly MWVV01 (sample SAMN06349986, study PRJNA376086) | soil metagenome | isolation source: PT-2 sample Antarctic (ecotone) soil | place: Antarctica | collected 2015-01-13 | reverse complement strand
TGATGATTTTTCATGCCTTCGCGTAAAGTTGTTTTCTCAACTTCATTAAGTTCAACAAATTTCTTTTCCACGAAAGAATAATACAGAAAATTCAAACATCTATAAATCTATTCTGTCCGATTACTTAATCCGAATAATTCTGCCATCTTTTTTAATGAATTGTTCTTTTGGCTGCCTTTATCAAAATGAAATTGTTAAGTACTGTTCTTAAGTTCTGAAACAGCTTTCGCGCCTCGCCTGCGCAGAAGCTTACGCCGAAGCCTTCAGGACAAAGCTTCGCAACGGGGAAGTAGGCTTGATAGCAAAAGTGGACTCGCCTACTTTTAAAAAGGCTTTGGACGCTTTCTTTAAAGGCGAGGCAAAGTATTTAGCCGATACGACTGTGAAACGTTATTACGCGGCGGCTCCTGCTTTATTAAAAGCCTTTGGTCATAAAAAATTCAATCATATTAAACCGATTGATATTGAGAACTTTATCAAAAAGCGCAGTGGGGAATTTGCCTGCAGACCTGGCAGAACTCTAAGAAACGGTACGGTCATCAAGCCGAGTCCAACATCTAAAAAAATATCGGCAGCGTCGGTCAATAAAGAACTCACATTATTAAAGAAGATAATCGGCAATTTGTTCGACACCGAAATTATTTTTAAAAATCCCGCCCGACTTATTAAAAAAGTTAAAGAAGATAATGAGGCAGGAAGAGTTTTGAACCGAGCTGAGGAAAAGCTTTACTTGGCTAAGTGCAATCCGACGTATCGTGATTACGCGATTATTTTGCTTGAGACAGGAATGCGACCGAACGAGCTTTGTGAAATGAAAATTTCAAATGTGAATCTTGCTTCCAAAACAGTTTTTGTTGAAAAAGGGAAGACAAAGGCGGCACGCCGTTTCATACCGCTAACCGCTCGCGCTTTTGATATTGTTTGCCGGCGCGTCGAGGTCACACAATCGATTTACTTATTTCCAGGCGGCAGACATCGTAAGTCAGCTGACACTCACGTAGTAAAATTCAACAACGCGCATTATCTGGCTTTATCTAAAAGCAAAATCGATGGCGAGAATCGTTCCGGCACAGATAAAACAACAACGATTTATTCGTTTCGACACACTTTTGCTACACGATTTGTCGAATCGGGCGGAAATTTAATCGCTCTTGGTGCACTCTTGGGTCACGCCAATTTGAAACTGTTGATGCGGTATTCACATCCAAGCGACGTGCATAAAACCGAGGCTATTAATTTAATGTCTGAGCTTAATGAATTGATGCGTGAAAAAGGTGAAAAAGATGAAAAAGAAGAGTTAAAAACGGCTGAAAATTTGGAAATGGCGGCATAAAGGCGGTAGGCACTAATAAATTTTATTAGTGCCCAAATTTGAAGCTTGTAAATAGTTGATTTAGAAGAAGATATGGAGGCGGCGATCGGAATCGAACCGATGAATAAAGCTTTTGCAGTTCATTTTAGGGCTAAAACACTTGATGCTCCCTAATGTCATATGCCGATATTTGTTGCCTAATACGAAAGTTGCGTTCACTAGGGAGCATCACGTTCTATGAGATAATTACGATAATCCTACGATAATTTTGTTGTCCCCTTTTTTATCTGTTAGATGTGAATTAAGCAATTAAAAGTTACAACAATCTACGCTTTCGAAAATTTTACTTGATAATCCGCTTGACTCTAGACCTAGCTCTAGGGTGTAAAATCAATTTATGAATGGTAGTAGCCAATTGCAAATCGGTGAAATTGCTACTGGTTCAGGTGTGAGTATTGACACGGTTCGTTATTATGAACGACTAAAATTACTCCCCCGTGCCGCACGGTTACATGGCGGTTTTAGGGTTTTTCCTATTGAAACAGTAGAGCGTATCAAATTCATAAAACAAGCGCAGGAAATGGGGTTTTCCCTTGAAGAAATCAAGCAACTCTTTTTGACGGAAGAAGGAAAAAACAAATGTGAATCTGTTCGTGAATTGCTTCTGTTAAAACTTATAGAAATGGAAGCAAAGATTAATCAAATGAAAAGATTCAAAAGTGTCTTAAAGAAACATTTGATGGATTGTGAAAATGAGTTAAAAATTCACGGCGAGCAATCGGATTGCCCAGTAATGGTAACAATAGAAAAAAGTAAATAACAAAATGACGTTTATGAAAAAGGAAAATGTTTTTGTCGGCGGTGCAGTCTTTGCGGCAATCGCTTCAAGTCTTTGTTGCGTTCTACCTTTAATTGCCGTTGTGTTCGGTCTCGGCGCATTTGGCGCGGCATCTGCCTTTGAACCCCTCAGACCTTATTTGTTGGTGCTGGCATTTTCAGCTTTGGCATACGGCTTTTATCAGGTTTATTTTCAACGTGAGAAATGCGCTGAAGGTGAAAGCTGCGCCACAAAGCCAGTGAATAAATTAAATCAAATGTTCCTCTGGTTCGGACTGTTGATGATTTCCGCTTTTGCCCTTGCGCCTTACTATACTGGTTACATAATGGCAGTAGTTAGTAATCCGCATCCTCCTACAACTAATTCCACAATACCGATTGCGAGTGAAACAGAAAGCGTAGCTAATAGAACAATCGTTATTGCGGTTGAAGGGATGACCTGTGTTGGTTGTGAACCGCATATAAACGAAACGTTAAAGGCATTAAACGGCGTTGCTTCATCGGAAGCAAGCTACCAAAATAAAAACGTCAAAGTGGTTTATAACCCGAATCAAATTAGCTTAGAGCAAATCAAACGGGCGATTGACGAAATCGGATATAAAGCGAGATAAAAATATGGATTGTTGTTGCAGCGGCGTTCAAATGACAAACGAATATCCGCAAAATGCTTGTAGCGGTTGTGGTGAAATCGGGCGAGTTATCACTCGTCAAACTGTCGCTCATCACGTCAAAAGCGAAAAACTCGCTTGTGTTAAAAGTGATGAATATAAATTTTGCCCGTCCGAAAAATGTTCAACTGTTTACTACTCGGCAACAGACGAAATATATACAGTTAATGATGTCCGCGAATTAATTACATCCAAAGCAAAAGGAGATTCGCGCCCGCTTTGCTATTGTTTCGGTTTTACCGAAGGTTTTGCACGTCAGGAGATAGCCGAAACGGGCAAAAGTTCAGTTCCCGAACAGGTAAGCCAATTTATCAAGGAAAGATTGTGCAGTTGTGAAGTTCGTAATCCTTCAAGCGTTTGCTGTCTTGGTGAGATAAACAAAACAATCAAACGGTTGCTGGTTGAATCGGTATCAGCGTAAAATTCTTTTTGTTATTTTTGAGGTTTGAAATGAAAAATAGTTACTTGTTTTTTTTGATATTGACCTCGTTAATTCTGTTCGGATGTTCATCGGCAAGCAAAACTAATCAAGAGGTTGCGGAACAAAATATTAGTATAGCCGCTTCCGTTACTCCTGCCACCGCTCCAACTGCTAATCCGAAAACACGCGATTATTCAAAAAACATTGATGACTTACGAGTAAGTTTTAATAAGGACAAAGGCAAGGTTCGACTTGTAACTTTGCTTTCGCCCACTTGACCCGCTTGCGTCTTTCGGGGGTCTTCCGAAATACAAAACAAAGTTTTAGGTCAAATTAAAGATTCTGACGTGCGGGTTTATGTTTTGTGGGTGCCTTCACTTCCCGCAGACAGTGATAAAAATGTCGGTTCTGCGGCAGCAAAGATTCCTGATGAACGCGCCAGTCATTTTTGGGATGAGAAAGGCGCAATGAAAATCTCTTACCAAAAATTGATGAAAATGGATGAGCCTGCTTGGGATGTTTACTACGTTTATGGACGCGATGCAGAATGGACAGGCGAATTACCGCCAGAGCCTGTTTATTGGATGCATCAACTTGCAGGATTACCGCCAGAAAGAAAACTTGACGGAAATAAACTCGCGGCTGAAATAAATAAGTTACTTCAAGCCAGCGATAAATAATTTTTACAAAATAGATGTATGCAGTTTTTAATCTATGTTACGAACGGCACATAAAATCATAACGGGTTTAATAATTGCGCTAGGTTCGCTTCACGTTCTGTTTACATTCCACGATTACGATAGCTTCTCACTAAAAGCTATGTGGTTTGCTGGCGCAGGAGTAGCAATCATTTTAGCTGGATTCTTAAATCTGATTTTATTGAGAGATGTGGGCAAGGATAAACTTGTTTGGATGCTTTGTTTCCTGACTAATCTATTCTTTGCGGCGCTTTTTGCCGTTGCTTTATCTTTACTCAATCAACCTCAGGTATTGTTGGGAGTTGCATTGTTCATTACTGCAACGATAACTTCGTTCACCATCAGGAAACTGTAAATGAATATTGTCCAAGTTCTAGTAAACCGATAATTCTCTGCTCATTAAATCCACAATCTGAAAACATCGAATACCACAGTGGCTTTTTCTATTTATAAGCATCGTATTTTTACCTTCCATTTATTTAACTTCTTCTATAACAGCAGTTACGGGCTTTTCCCGCTGGCAATTTGATTTCACCAGAGCTAATATATGAAGACCGAAAGAATGAAAACTAAATTCATCTTTGCATTACGATTAAGGACAATTATTTATGAATCATATTGTTTTACTTGGTGACTCGATATTTGATAACAAAGCCTATATTAGCGGCGGGCTTGATGTCGTCGCGCATCTGCGGCAGCAAATGCCTGACAACTGGCAAGCCACGCTTCGAGCCGTTGACGGGAACATTGTTGAAAACGTGGAAACACAAATTTTGGATTTGCCTGACGATGCAACACATCTTTTTATTAGCGTAGGGGGAAATAACGCCCTTTTGAACGCCGATATATTGCAAATGAAAGTTTCATCCAGCGCGGAAGTTTTCGACAAACTTGCGGATTTGGCAAGCGCGTTTGAAGCGCATTACCGCGAGATGCTGCAAGCCGTTTTGAGCTTGAACAAAAAAGTCGCCGTTTGCACGATTTATTATCCGCGTATGCCCGAAGACTTTGCACAGAAGATTGCGGTTGCCGCTCTTGCCAGTTTTAACGATGTAATAATCAAGCAGGCGTTTTTGGCTGGCGTTCCTCTGATAGATTTGCGGCTCGTGTGTAATGAAGATACCGATTATGCCAACGCGATTGAGCCATCTGATGCAGGCGGCAGCAAGATTGCCAAAACCATTTTGCGCGTTGCACAAGAACACGATTTTGACGCGCATAGAACTGAAGCATTTTTTTAGCGATAGCTATGCCCGACAAGTCAAAAGATGAACTATTAAGGGTAATAAGCCCGTTCAAATGGTTGGGCGCATTGTAGGGCATCATCTGCCGCAAACAACCTATCGTTATTTGCCAGCGGATATGGAAATGATGCAACAAGTCGCCAGCATTTTAGTTTAAGCAGTTTTTTATTCTGGAGGTAAATATGAATCAGGAAAAACAAATGGAGCAAATCGGCGGTGAGGATGGATGGGAGCTGGATGCTGACGAGGAGGCTGCTCTGGAGAAGGCATGGGCGCGAGAGCGGACACCTGAGTTCTTTGCTCGCATGAAGCGGCAGGAAGCTGAATACGATATTTGGCTTGAAACATACAAGAAGGAAAACGGCATCCAAAGCATAGAAATCAAGGAATAAGCAAAAAATAGAAAGTTCGGTTTTAAGCAGCTTTGGAAAAAACATTGACAAAACAGCCTGTATTTGTTATCGTTGAAAAGTAGAAGTTGAGACAGTTACCGCAAAAGCGGGGACTGTTTTTTATTTGACTGAAAGATGTTTGAAAATTTGTCGTTTCGTAACATTTGCTCGAAATTCGCTAAGGCGGAAATCGGCACTAAGGTGCAATTTCAACCAAGTAGTGGAGACAATGTTATGAAAAGTCTAAAAGTTAAGAATCGTCAAAAAAAGGCGTTACGAAACGGCAAGAATAATGGTAGGGGCAACAACCGTGTTACAAGCGAGGTGATGAAGAAGCGCATCTTTTCTTTGCTTGAGAATCACGGTAGGGAGATACTGGAAGCCGCAACAGATTTTTACAAAGTTTGCGGACGCGGTTGTGTCAATGTTTCATTGACCAACCATCCTGATAATCCGTACAAGACGGGAAAACTTTATTATGTTACGGAAAAAGATAATAAAGAAATTGAGTCGTGTATGCCTTACAAAACAGTAAATGATATTCGTATTTCGGAAGGAATTACGACATATGAACCTACCGTGCAAGCGGTTGTCTGTGTTTGGTACGATATGATGACTTATGTTACTACCATAACAGCTACTTTCCCTGTTCTTGATATGGTAGCGGAAAATATATCTTTGACGATTCATTAAACTTAAGAGCGGCTGATTTTCAGAAATGAAATCAGCCGCTCTTTTTTTTGCCTAATAGTTTTTACAGCTTTAAGAAGTTTATATTTATTCTTAACTCAGTATTCACTTGGTAATAAAATCGTTGTCGAGTTTCTATCGGCTTCGGTAATTACCCAAATCTTAACGCCGCACACGGTCTTGTAAGCGGAAAGAATACGAAAGCCTTCTTTGACGGATAAATCATTTTCCTGCCAATCGTCTTTTCCAACCGTTCCCCAATCGCCAATTTGATGTTTTGCTAGAAATTCATTCGGCAGTTGATTTGATTCTGCCAGTGCTTCCTTTGCTCCGATAGTGATAACCGTTTCGCCTAATGGAAAAAGTGTTTTCAATTTCTCATTTTGCCTTTCAAGTTTGAGCCGAAATTTTAGCCAGAAAATCTTTTCAGCCCGTGAACCGTTTTCAAAGAATGAATCTATATGCTTGATGATTGATTTTCTTTCATCGGCATCCGCATTTTGGTAAAGATTAATCATTTGTTCCTGTTGGTTGTTCAGATACGCATCTTTCGCGTCCTGTTTTGTTTGTGTTAAATTATTCATTGTTAGCTCCTGATTTTTATTAGGGGTTCAAAGAGAGGCTTTCCTAGCTTTTGCGGGTTTAGGAAAGCCTTTCGTTTTTATGCCGTTTGACGTTTCAAACTTTGCCGATAAATGTTGACGGTTGCGCCAGCGACCAAGTGATAACAAACGAGTCCTTTTTCGCTTGCCTTGCATTCGCAAACGCCGAACTTTTCGCCATTCTTCACATCAAACTGGACGTGATAAAAATTTGAATTATTTGCCGAATAAACGACAAATACGCGGTCTTTCAAAAATTTCACTTTTGGTTTCAATTCTTTGCATCTTTCAATAGCTCTCGCTGTATTTGTAACTGTTAATCTAATCATTACCGCCTCCTTTATTTGTTTCAGCAATTAATTTGAATTGGTTAAAGTGATTGCCGATTTTTTCGGATAATTCTTCCATCGCAATCATTAGGTCGGGGTCTTCAATTCCCAAGTAACCGCTTATTGGAATTATTTTGTTGTCGAGCTTGGTTTTTACATCTGCTAAACTTGTCCAAAGTTTTGCTAATTTCAAAGATTCGTTTGTCATTCTTTTCTCCTTTGTTTTTGACTTGTCATTTCTGGCTTACAAAAAAAGTATAACTCCATAGCTAGGGTTTGTCAACACAACTCTTGCTTTCTGGCTAGTCTTTTGATAAATTCTTTTTACTATGTTGGAAGGATATTTAACGACAAAAGAAGTGGCAGAGAAATTAGGTGTGTCCGTCGGACGGGTAAAGCAATTTATTGCGGATAAAAGATTGCCAGCCGTAAAAGTCGGAAATACGAATCTTGTTAAGGAAGAGGATTTAAGTTTGGTCGAAAATAGACAGAATGGTAGACCGCCTAAAGCTGGAAGTGAATAAGAAAACCCTAAACAGATACTCGGCTAAATAAACAATTAGTATAATAAAAAGCATCTATTTGAATTAATATGGTGAATATTAATAAAATTTTGGAATTGAAAAAGCAAGCGGAGGAACTTGAACGTCATAGAGAATCCTTAAGTAAAACACGGGATTTAAGTAATCCCATGTTTTACGAACGTCAAAATGCAATAGAAAAAATGATGCTTAACTCTGTTCGGGATTTACACAATCCACATAATGGTTTGAACAATCATTTAATAGATTCAATAAAGTCTTTAGGTCTCACCAAAAGCCTTAATTTAGCTGAAAATACAATAAATAAAACTTTTATAGAAAATTTTCGAGGTTTTCACGATATATCAATTCAAAACTCAAGAAAGCTAATAGAGGAAGTTTTTTCTCCTTTACTAAAAAATAGTCTTTTGAGTCAGCGACTAGGAAACGATTTCGAGCAAATTCGGGAAAGTCTTTTAGCTCCTTTAACCTTTCGCAACTCTGATGTATTAAGAGAACTGGCACTAGCTACAAAAGCTACTGCTTTTTCTAGTTTGGAAGTATTATCAAAATCATTTTTAGGTAACAATCTGTTAAAGAATGAGAATTTATTAGGGCAAATTTCTAGTTCTGTGCTTAATTATGACCGATTTGCAAACAGCACTTTAGCCAAACTCAATTTAGATGTAAGTAAATCTATGGAGCTAGCCCTTAGAGGCAGCTTAACTCTCGCAAATGAACAAATGTTGCGCTCAACAACACTGATGCAGTCATATATTGAGTCTTCAGATGTATCTAATTTTGAAAAATCAAATCCGCTTTATGACAGGGGTCTCCTTCGAACAAACAGGTATAGAGTTCAAAAATTAGAACTGCTTCGTCGGGAAGATATAGAAGAAGGGGAAGAGTATGAAAGTTTAATTATAAAATCGCCATCAGCAGTTTCATTTGAACAACTTTCAAATTGTATGACTCTGATTGGTCTTTGTAATGAGGCAGCAGAAACAACAAAAGGAAATTCTATTTTTACTTTAACTACGTCTCTTTGGCTTTCCGCTTGGAAACTAACAGACGTTGTTCCAACCAATAAAGATAGATTTGCCATTATTGTTGATTGTCTTTATTTAATGCTTTACGAAGGCGCGGGGAAAGATAAATTACGTTTTATTGAAGATGGGTATATCAGCGCAACCGAAGCAGAGGTGATTTGGAAAATTAAGCATTTGCGTAATAAATGGTTACGACACGATATTAATCACGGAAAAGACTCCGATATTAGAAAATCTCATCAAAATCGAAGAGAAGCATTAGAATGGTTTGGAGTTAGCAAAATTCCTTACACCAAAGATGAATTTGTGTTTTTATACAGCATTTTAATACTTAGAGTTGAAGAATTTTTGAAGCTTCTGTTGGAAAGAGTTTCCAATTTTTCCAATTTACAGTAATCGTAGAAACCATAGTAACAAAGGAGTTATTTTTGAAATAAGCATTACTGTCGTTACCTCTGTTACCGAATAATTTATTACTTTGATACTTATCTAAATGGCAGCAAAATTAGAATTAAATTGGATTGGAAAAACCGACGGATTTGCATTGATTCGTGATGAGGAAGGCAAGCCGTATCAAGTTCCTTACGATGATGTTCAGCCGCGTCTTTTAGTTAGAACGGGTGGATACGGTGAAGCAGGCGAACAGGAAAATATTTTGATTCGCGGCGAGAATCTTTTCGCGTTGAAAACACTTGTTAAAAGTGGAAACGCTGGACAATTTCGGTGCTGTTATATAGACCCACCGTATAACACGGGCAAAGCCTTTACTCATTATGACGATGCACTGGAGCATTCGCTTTGGCTTGATATGATGCAAGACCATATCGAGCTTATTTATGATTTGCTCGCCAAAGACGGTTCGTTATGGATTTCGATTGACGATGACGAAGGACATTATTTGAAGGTAATGTGCGATGAAATCTTCGGACGGAACAATTTTGTAACAAATGTTATTTGGCAGAAAAAGTATGCGCCAGCTAACGATGCAAAATGGTTTAGCGATAGCCACGACCATATTTTAGTTTATGCGAAAAATAAAGAGATTTGGCGACCAAACAAACTAGAACGCTCCGAGGAATCAAATGCAGCTTATAAAAATCCTGATAATGACCCGCGAGGCGTTTGGAAAGCTGGTAATTACACTTGTAATAAGACGGCAGATGAAAGACCGAATCTTTATTATCCAATAGTTCATCCGCATACAGGCGAAGAAGTTTTACCAAGCAGAACTCGCGTTTGGGCTTATTCAAGGGAAAGGCACGAAGTTAATACTGCCCAAAATGTAGTTTAGTGGGGTAAAGAAGGAAAGGCTAAAGTTCCAGCTTTCAAAAGATTTCTTTCAACTGTGGAATCTAGTGGAAGAGTGTCTCAAACAGTTTGGAGTTGGGAGGAAGTTGGGCATACCCAAGACAGCAAAAAAGAACAGCTTGCACTTAATCCTGATGAGCCGTTTCCAACACCTAAACCTGAACGGCTGATACAACGGATTATTCAACTGGCTACAAATGAAAATGACCGTGTGCTTGATTGTTTTGCTGGTTCGGGAACGACTGGCGCAGTTGCTCTGAAAATGAATCGGCGTTTCGTTATGATTCAAGAGGGAAGTTTAACCGAAACTCATATTATTCCTCGTCTGGAAAAAGTGGTTGATGGAACGGATAAGGGTGGAATCTCGCCACTCGTTCTGCCACATCCATCGCGCCGCATCGAAGAAGAAAATCTTATCGGTGAAAAGAAAACGGAACTTGGCTGGACGGGCGGCGGCGGTTTTACATATTACGCGCTCGGCAAATCTTTAATGGAACGCGATGCAGAATCTGGCGTTTGGCGTTTGAACTATACAAATGGGCGAATGATAGAAGCCGTGTGTATGCAGGAAGGATTTAAGCTCGTTGCTGATGGCTGGCGGCACGGAATACGCGGGCGACATTTCGCCCATATTTCCGACCAGCTTTTAACACAGGAAATTATCGAAGCATTTTCATCGGAGCTTGCTCCCGAAGAAACGCTAACCGTTTATTATTTGAAATCGGTTAAAGGATTACGATTGCCTGAAAATGTCGAATTAAAACGCTTACCGCGTGACCTTGCGCCGAAAAGTGCGGCTAAGAAAATCAACGAAACAGAAACTGTAATCACGGCGGAGGAAATGGCGTAATGAATCTTATCAATCAAATTTCACAAGACCTTTCGCTAAGACTTCCGCAAAAAGCATCGCTCAAGGCTTTGGATTCGGTTCTCGAAGATTTTTCAGATTTGCGGAGTTTGAGTTTGTCGGAAATCGAAGCGGAACTTAGCGGTCATAAATCTTTTGAAAAATTCGATACGGAGTTTCCATCTTTCGGTTTTCATATTGCTACGGCTGTTGGCAAAACGCGATTGATGGGTGCAATCATCGCTTATCTCCACAAAACACGCGGCTGGCGCAATTTCTTTATATTAACTAAAGGAAGTACGGTCTATGAAAAAACTATTGATAACTTTACCGTTGGGCATCCGAAATATGCGCTTATAGGCTATACGGAAATGCCGCCATTTGAACTTATTACTGGCGACGATTACGAACGCTCAATAGTGGCTGACCGTTTGCGCGGATTGCCTTCCTTGCTCGGCGAAGAGTATATAAACATTTTCGTTTTCAACGTCGAAAAGACATTTTCCCAAAAGACCGAACAAAGACGCTTTCACGGTGGAAAATCAGGCAAAAGCGAAATTCTCGGCGATAGTATGGCAAATTTAATTACCAACTTGCCAGACCTTGTATTGTTGATGGACGAATCTCATCGCTATCGAGCTGAAGCCTCAATGAAAGCCATTAATGATTTGAAACCGCTACTTGGTCTGGAATTTACCGCTACGCCGCTTGGCAAAAATATAATCTATCGGTATGACTTAGGGCAGGCAATCCGCGATGCCGATACGCACTTAAAAGACCCGTCAAAGCCTTCTGGCTATATCAAAATTCCTATAATGCTTGGTCGGCAAAACTTGCACACAAGTGATGAGTTTGAACGCACTCAATTGCAAGATGGTATAGCTCGGCATCGGCAAAAGAAAACCGTAGTTGAGGTTTATTGCGAGAACAACAATTTGCCGCTCATTCTGCCAATCGTTCTGGTCAGCACAAAGGACATCAAACACGCCGAAGAAATTCGGGAATATATCGAATCTGAAGCATTCTTCGGCGGCGAATATGCTGGTAAAACAATTGTTACCCATTCAAAAACAGGTGATTTGCGCGATGATGATATTGCGGGATTGATGCGGCTGGAAGACCCGACAAACGATAAGGAAATTGTAATTCACGTCAATAAACTTAAAGAAGGTTGGGATGTGAAAAACGTATATACAATTATTCCATTGCGCGCTGCGAAATCTGATATTTTGACCGAACAAACCATCGGGCGAGGAATGCGCCTGCCGTTCGGTGTTCAAACTGGTGATGAAGATTTAGACACTTTGGAAATTGCTGCCCACGAACACTTTGCAGAAATTGTTAGTGAAGCAAAATCAAACGCCAACAAATACGGTGGTGTGCCGATTCGCACTAAAGAAATCAAAGCAAAAGATAGAGAGGAAACTGAGAAGCGCACAATCATACCGCTGGAAAATTCTCCATTTCAAATTGACATTCCAAAGTTGACAGCCACTTATCAAGATTCTGGACGCTTGCGCGATTTTGACATTACGCCGCGCCGTTCATTTACAGAAGTTACACAAACACTTGTCGGAACAATTCTCGGCGGAACAGACCAACGCACTTTTGATGTTCCAGTTTACGAAATGAACGAAGACCCAATGCGTTATCTTATACGAACCGTGTTTGATAAGGCAGACGGAATTACTAGCAACGATGCGGGAGATATGAAACTTGTTCCCGAATTAATCCGCCGCTATATGGAAAAAATCAATCCAGATTCTTCCAAATGGATAGGCATAGTCCAGACTCATGCGCTGGAACTTCTATCAGATATTGTCGAGCAAATTGATGGAAATGTAGTTTCGGAAACTCATATTTCATACGAACCGACGGGCGAAACAATCACTTGGAAAACTTGGTCGAAAAGCGTTCCCAAAAATTATATCGCGCCAAATTATAAGAATGCGCCAGATGATAATTGTCGTAAGTGCCTTATGGATGGTTATGAAAAAACAATTTATCCTGAAGCCGAATTTGATTCAAAACAAGAAAAGTGGCTGGCTGATATTTTAGAAAGGGAACAAAAAATTGACCGATGGGCGCGAGTTCCAACAGGGCAGATGCCAATTTTTTATGCCGCTGGAGATTACAATCCAGATTTTGTCGCTGACGATGGAAAAACGATTTTCTTGTTAGAAGTTAAAAGCTCGGCTGAATTAACCGATGAGACCGTTAAGCGAAAAGCAAAAGCCGCAATTGCTTGGTGTGAAGCTGTTTCTGCTGTAAACGAAAAAAAATGGGAATATAAAATAATCCCTCACGATTCTATCTCTCAAACCGATAGTTTTGATGGTGTTTTGAGTAGGGCTTTTATATATCAAAAAGATTTAGTCGAAATTATTAAATCGGGTGAAGGCAGTTCTCTGGAGTTTAAGTCTACCCTGAGATGGAATGTCCGCGAAAAGAGATTAGACAAGAAAATGGAAGAAATAATTCTAAAATCCATCTCCGCATTTAATAATGGTAAAGGCGGGAAACTTCTCATCGGCGTTGATGATGACGGTGAAATTCTCGGTTTATACGATGACTACAAAACGCTGAAGGAAAGTAGTAAGGATAACTTTGAACTACACCTTAGAAATTTAATTAATACCGCCTTTGGTAAAGAATTTGCCGCAATACAGCTTTCAATCAAGTTTCCAGTTATTAACGATAAGGAAATTTGTGAGATTGATATTAAAAGAGGCAAAAACCCGCTTTATTGTGAAGTCACTGATAAAAACGGTGGGAAGTCGAAAAAGTTTTATATTCGAAGCGGTAACTCATCGCAAGAAATGGACATTGAAGAAACAGCTTCTTATATCAAAAGCAGATTTTGATGTTTCGAGTAAGTAAAAGCAGAAGTACCATAAATTCTTTAATTAAAAAAGTACAGACAATTAAATGAAAATTCGACAAATTTTAGACAAAATAGACGAGAATCAACTCTTCGTTCCAGCCTTCCAACGTGAATACGTTTGGAAAAGACCAGATGCCAAAAATCTGGTTTATTCGCTAATTAAAGATTATCCGACAGGAACAATGCTCACTTGGGAAACCAATAATCCGCCCGAACTCAAAGGCAAACACAAGTATATTGATAGTCAGGGCGCGGTTAAAATTATTCTTGACGGGCAACAGCGCATCACAACGCTTTATATGCTTATGACGGGCAACATACCGCCTTATTACACAGCAAAAGAAGTTGAAAACGATATTAGAGGGCTTTACGTAAATGTCGAAACTTTAGAGCTTGAATATTACAAAAAGAATATGATGGAGAATAATCCGCTGTGGGCAAACATTACGGATATTTTCAAAGGCAAAGCTCGTGACCGAGATATTACAGACGAACTGGAAAGGCGAAACAACGATGAACGTCTGCCGCGTGAGCGCGAAGTTTTAATTTCAAATAATATACGTGCAATTGAAAGAATTGAAGACCGAGATTTTGTCGAACAGGTCATTCCCGTTAAAGCCACAATCAAAGAGGCGATTGATATTTTCTATATCGTTAATGCGAGTGGTGTAAATTTGACTGATGCGGAATTAGCGTTGGCTCAAATATCAGGTTATTGGGCGCAGGCTCGTCAACTTTTCAAAGATAAACTTCAAGAATTAGAAACACGCGGTTGGGTATTCAAGCTGGATTTTCTCGTTTATGCACTTTTAGCCGTTACGCATAATGTCGGCTCGAAAATGGAGAAACTTCACACCGCTGATAATAAGGAAAATTTGATTCATGCATGGAATCTGCTGGATACAAAAGTTCTTGATTATACCTGCAATATTCTACAAAGTCAGGCTTTTGTTGACCATACCGACGAAATCAATTCTGTATATGCGCTTATACCAATTATTACTTATATTTTTAATAAACCTGATAACAAGTTAGACGAAGAAGAAATCAAAAAGATTGTAAAGTGGTTTTATTATTCACAAGCAAGAACCCGCTACATCAGCCAGCTGCCGCAAAAACTGGACAAGGATTTATCAATCATCGCTAATAACGAAAACCCGTTTGACGCTCTTCTTGGAATTATTGCTGAAGAAAGACCGCTTGAAATAAAAGCAAATGAGTTTGTTGGTCACGACATCAGACATCCGCTATTTAGCTTGATGAGATGGTATTTCAAAAGCAAGAATGCGGTTTGTTTGGGAACGGGCTTAACGCTGCGAAAGAATATGGGCAAAAGATATGGTTTGGAGCGCGACCATATTTTTGCCTATTCTGTACTACGTGATTCGGAATACTTTGATATGAGTAACCGCTTTGAATACGCCCTTGCTCAAGAAATGACAAATCGAGCAATTTTGACGCAAGCTGAAAATCGGGAAAAATCTGATAGATTTGCATCCGTTTACCTCAAACAAGTCAAAGAGCGATTCCCGAACGCATTAAAACTGCAATGTATTCCCGAAGATGAAAACCTTTGGGAAGTTGAAAATTACAAACAGTTTTTGGAAGTCAGGCGAGAAACTTTAGCCAATGAAATTAACCATTTTCTCAACAACATTTCAATTACTCCAACCGAATTAAAAGCAGAAGTGGATTTGTCGGAAATCATTAAATCTGGCGAACACAGCTTTGTTGAATTTAAGTCATCTTTGCGTTGGAATGTCCGCGAGGAGCGGGTTGATAAGAAAATGGAGGAAATTATTCTTAAAGCAATATCGGCTTTCAATAATGGTGAAGGCGGAAAACTTCTTATCGGTGTTAATGACGATGGTGAAATTCTTGGGCTTGATGACGATTATAATACGCTCAAAGAGGGTAGTAGAGATAACTTTGAATTACATCTTAGAAATCTTGTTAATACCGCATTTAGTAAAGAATTTGCCGCAACACAGCTCTCTATTAAATTTCCCGTTATTGATGATAAGGAAATTTGTGAAGTTGATATTAAACAAGGAAAATCACCACTTTATTGCGAAATAACTGATAAAAACGGGGCAAGATTTAAGAAATTTTATATCAGGAGCGGTAACTCATCTCAGGAATTGGATATTCAAGAAACTGCTTCTTATATCAATGGTAGATTTTGATGTGTACACAAATATAACAAGCGCGTATTAAAATCTGAATTCGTTAAAGTTTGCCACCGTCCAGAACAATGTCTTGTTCGTTTTGTAATCAATGTTATTTTGCAGCCATTGGAAGGCTTTTGCTTCATAGATTGCATCTAGTTCAATATCTTCAAACTTGAAATTTTTTATTGCCTTTTCATAAGGATAGGTTTTATCAACAACAAGTTCGTAATTGGCGGTGGTAAGTTTTTGGATGTCTTTATTTCTATCGTAACCAGCAATCTGAACTCCAATTAGATGTTTTACCTTTTTCTTGTAATGTCTGACTCCTTCCGCAATTGCCGCAAGGGTTACGCACGAACCAGACGGAACAATTAAATAATCCAGTTCGGCAGGCAAATTTTCGCATTGATTTATAACAGGGCGCATTACCTCATCCGCATTTATACCAAAATTAACGATAAAAAAATCTTCGGTTTTCTTTAACTCTTTCAAACGACTATCCAAAATATTTTTGTTCTGTCCAGTTTTCGCTAGGTTTCTTACGTCAGATATTGCTTCGGTCAATTGTAAAAGTTTGTGCTTTTTAATCGATGCTGCTGGATTTGGCGAAGCAATAGCAGTTATAGATTTGAAGCCGAAATATTCCGCACATTTTGCAACTATCAAGCCTTGCGGTGAACGAACGCTTGTTTGTGTCGCTACAGTTGAATTACAACTAGATTCAATCAAAGTTTGATTGGTTCTTAATAATTCAAGGCATTGACGAATCTTTCCGCCGTTAATGTTGCAATTATCAAACGGCATAAAAAGGTCTTCGCGCTTGAAAAGAATTCCGTCAATTACATCGACGCGAGTTAATTCTTTTTCATCTGTTATTTTCATATATTTTTTCAATTAGATTCACAAGATTAAGCTGTATAAAAACAGACCCCCCATTTTATTTCTGGACGGATTCTGTTTTTTTTTGCGGCGGGCATTTTCTTATTTCGATTTTTTGAAAATTCATCTGGTTTTTTGGAAAATTTTTCTTAAAAAGTATTTGCACCATGATTATAAGTTCAAAACTCAGCAGAATAGCTGTAAGTATTAGTTGCCACAAAAGATACGCCTACTAATAATTTTCTTATATAAAAAATATAGCCCCTGCCCTGAGCCATTCATAAATTTTTGTGTCGGGCGGGAGAGACTTTAACCGTCATATAGCCTCTACTGGAGTCCCTGCATTCCATAGAAATCGACTTTGGTCAACATACAAACAACAAACTGTTTATTATTCTCCCTGTTTTCCAAGCATTATTCTTTCAAAATATTCCATGCTCAAAGAGCTGGTTGTATCGTAAATTTCATCATTGGTTATATCAGGATTATTTCCCCTGTATCGTTGAATCGCTTTTCGTAAAGTTTCTTCCAACGTAAGAGAGCCAGCGGCAGCTCGCTGCAACCGCCAACCCCGAATCATTTTTATTGCTTCCTGCGCCGTTGGTTTTCGCTTACAGATTGCGGTTGCCGCTTCGATTAAATTCATCTCGTCATCAATACGCCCTAATTCGGCTAGGATAGAGAGCCGATAGCCTCGCCGCTGCGAAAAACCTCGTTTTATTTTTGAATTATCGCCAAGCCAAGCAAAGGGAAATTCTGGCGGATTATCTAGCTTAATTCCTAAAATCAGACTGGCGCGGCTCGCATAATGTTCATTTTGAATCGTGCGATTGTCGCAATATGCCTTGCCTTGACGTAAGGTTTTTTCATCTTCAGGATTGAGAAGGCGTGGTCTGCCGCGCTTTTTCTTTTCGGAAAATTTTTCCGATATTGCTTCTTCTTTTTCATCTTTCATAATTTCTAAAACTCCAAATCATTTAGGAAAAGTTTTCCTAAAATTCTCCCTTTTCTTTACCAAAAACAAAATCCGCCGTGCGTTCGATATAAGACGGATGACTTTCCTGCGCACGTTTTGAAACATCTAAAAGCAGGTCGATGCTTTCATCTCTTGAATAACCACGCTTCTTACAAATCGCCATAAATGAAGCGTCCGCATCTGAGCGGTCATATTCGTTATCTCGCAGGCAACGGTCATAATCAGGAGGGCTACCCGTGAAGCCTTTAGTTTCCGATTGCTGTTCAATCGGCTGTGCAATCGGCTTTTCGGGTTCGGCAAGTAACCCTGCCTCGTCCAGTTCTTTGGCGGTAGTGATTCTACCGTTCGCGGCATGAATCAGCCGCACGCGGAAGTGATTACGATTCGGTTTGAAATTAATGCTCCCGACCCATCGCGTAGCCCCAAAAGCTCCGCCGTTACCACTATCAATTTTATTTAGCAGTCGTTGACGAACTTCCCACAATTCATCCTCTCTAGTTAGCAAGGGCAGGGCAAGCCACGCCTGAAAATTATCTTCGGACGTTTCTTCGGCAAAAAAGCAAAAGGGTAATAAGTCTTTAAGTGTCTCGGCGTTGCAGTCGTCAATCTGAATCAACTTTGCGTCTCGTGGTCGAAGGATAAAGGAACGATTGTTTCTCTCACACCATTCGATACTTTGTTCCAGCTTCGAATCTAACTCCATCCTTTCGCGGAAAATAACATCCCGCTTATCGGAATCGTTCTTCGCCGTTACATCGAATTTTCTAACACCAACGGAGCGAAAAACATCAAGGGCACGGCGGGCATCGGAACTATTGCCCCCTGTGCCCCTATCGGTGACCTCACAATCAGATACATCCCCATAGACCGTCCGCGAATTTTTCGCGGGCGGCGCTGTGTTCCTAGAATTGTGTGGTTCACTGCTTGGTTCATTGTGTAATTTATTGGTTAGTTTATTGTCTAGTACACTGTTATTGTTTTCCCGAAAAAGAGAAAAGATGTCTTGAATTGAAGTAACGGTTTCCTCATTTTCGGCAATGGTTTCCTGACCACAGGTAACGGATTCCTGTAATTGGTTATCCGTTTCCTCTTCTTCGGCAACCTCTTCTGCTTCTAAATCTTCGGTTATATCATCGATAACTTCCTCGTAATCAAAATTTTCATCCTCATGCGGAAAGACAAATTTGTCATCCAAAAAATTCTTATAAACTTCTTTGAATCGTTCTTGGTTCAAACGGTAATGCCACTGCTCCTTAAAATTCTTACGCACCCGCCGCATAGCCATTTCTAAAATGCCTTTGTCTTTCAGAAAAGCTCGGAACTTTTCAACCTGATACTCAGTGATGTCAAGCTCCTCACACCACTCTCTAACCGATTTGTAAAAAAATCCGTCTCGGTTCTTTTTCGGTCTATCCGTCCAGTAAATCAACTGACGCAAAAACAGCGCGCCATCATTTGAACCCATAAACTTTGCGAATGCTCTAGGAAATGCCCGCAGTTCAAGAATTTCTCTTTCATTTCTCGGATGCGTCTTGGTCATCGCAAAAATTTCGTCACGTAATCGGTTGTTGGTCGGCTTCTTCGCTGCCGTATAATTCGTTAAATTTTTTCTCATAATATAAGTTGTAAGTTCCCGTGTACATTTTCTCTAAAATCAATAGGGAACTTTCTTAACCACCTCTCGATTGTCAATTAAAAAAAATAAATCGAATTTTAGTTTTTCGTTTCCGCCCTGTTCCTGTCGCCGCCTATTAAGTAGTTATCCCAATCCTCCGACAACACGACAACGCGGTCACCATATTTCCGACTTTTCAATTTGCCGCGTTTAATTTCCTTTCGTAGAAACGCGACTGATAACGGCACTTGCTCCGCCAGTTCCTTTAATGAAAACCCTCTTTTTTCGTATCTCTCAAAATTCATATAAAAATCTGCTCCTTTCAAAAACTTCCAGTTGTAAATTTATCGCTCCCTTACATACCATAAGCGCAACAATCATTCCTCGATGACACAAAATGCTCGGAAATCATCCGCAGTAATTTAATTACTTGTAAAAAAATCTATTTATTTGGTTGGAAATAATAGAGTTAAAGATTTTTTATAAGGTGAAATTTTTCGTGAAATTTATTAAGAGAGGACTATTTTGAACAAAATAAGTATTTGAGCGATAAAGCACAACTGGAAGTTTTAACGGGCGATTGCAACTGGAAGTTTTTGTGGAGCGGGTTTTGCACTTTAACTATTATGAACTTAATTTTTTACACAACTGGAAGTTTTCAAATGTGATAAGAAACTAAAAAATAAAATCGCTTAACTTCTTCAAAATCAACGGTTTAGTGGTAGATTTGTTATCTTAATGGTGGTAATATAACACTGTAAAAATCGAATGTTTGGACATTTTTAAGGAGCAAAATGACGGTTGAAAATGCACTAGAAATCGAAATTGAACGGGCGGAAACCCTAATTGAAGAAATAAGGAAAATTTTTCCGAAACTAAAAAAAGAATTTCCGACTTGGGCTGACGTTGGCGAAGCGAAACGGTTCAACTCAATGCTGGATGAGATTGTCAAAATCTACCAATACCAGAAATGAATTTTAATTAAAACGGAGCAAAGTTAATGGCAGTTTATAAACAAAAAAATGGCAAAGCGTGGTCGATGCGGTTTTCTTATAAAGGTGAACGGTTTGACCAATCAACTGGATTTGCAAACAAGCGGGCGGCTGAAGATTATGAGCGAGCATTCCGCACGAAATTGATAAACGGGGAAGTCGGCATCAAAACAAAGAAGGATGTGCCGAATTTCAAAGCGGCAGTTGCCGATTTTCTGGAATGGTCGGAATCACGCCAAGCTGAAACTACGTTCAAACGCTACGCAGGTGCAACAAAGGCTTTGATAAGCCATTTTGGTGACCAGCGCGTAGACCGAATTACTGTCACCGATGTCGAAAACTTTATGACAAAACGGAGCAAAGAGTTTTGCGCACCGCGTGGCATTAAGCCAAAGTCTGGAAATGCTCCGAAGCGGAACATTGAAAAACAAATTATTAGCAAATCTACCGTCAATAAGGAACTGGCGTGTTTGAAGAAAATGTTCAGCCGACTTGTTGCCGCAGAAACCCTTTCTTTTAATCCAGTAAAACAAATCGAATTTTTTGAAGAGGACAACGAAGCGGGTCGCGTCATAAATTACGAAGAAGAACGCCTTTACCTTATGGCGGCATCTCAACCATTGCAGGATTATGTGACCGTCCTTGTTGAAACGGGTTTGCGCCCCGATGAACTTTGCCGCGTTACCCTGCAAGACGTATTCATCGGCGGAGACCGACCTTGCTTAATGGTTCGGAAAGGTAAAACAAAAGCGGCAACCCGAACAGTTCCGCTATCGGAGCGAGCTGCCCGTGTTCTTTCGCAACGGATAGAAGGAGCAAAAGGGAAATACTTGTTTGCTGGCGGACGCGGCGGCAAAAATTTAGACGCGCCAGTTCTTAAATTCAATAACGCGCATTACGGAACGCTCAACCGTTGCAAAATTGACGCGAAGAATCGGAGCGGCACAAGCGGCACTTGTAAGCTATATTCTTTTCGCCACACATTTGCCACCCGCTTTCTTGAATCGGAAGGCGATTTGCTGACGCTTGCGGCGTTATTAGGGCATTCAAGTTTGCGGATGGTTATGAGATACGCTCATCCATCAGAAACGCATAAGTTCGATGCAATAAAGCGAATGGAAGAAAAGCGGAACAATGCGGCACGGATAGCGGCTTAAAAAGAGACAGGAAGCAAAGAGTTACGATAATCCTACGATAATGCTAAAAATAGCAAATCGTAGGATTTTTTATTTTTGTGTGAAACTATTGTATTTGTTGAGGATTGTTGGAGGCGGCGGTCAGAATCGAACTGACGAATAAAGCTTTTGCAGAGCTCTGCCTTACCACTTGGCTACGCCGCCGAAAAAAAGGATGAAGGATGAAATTTGAAGGATGAATAAATTTTATTTTCATCCTTCAAATTTCATCCTTCATCCTTAAACTTGTGGAGCGGGAAACGAGATTCGAACTCGCGACTTCGACCTTGGCAAGGTCGCGCTCTACCACTGAGCTATTCCCGCCTGCAAAGGATAATT